>JACCDR010856886.1_pt1 | contig 26685 bp, 51 predicted proteins | sample 7446431 | NCBI WGS metagenome assembly JACCDR01 (sample SAMN15323443, study PRJNA562643) | freshwater metagenome | isolation source: river surface water | place: USA:Blue River Watershed | collected 2017-08-17 | reverse complement strand
GCATCGCCTACGGCGGCCGTGACCTGCCCTACCTGCCCCAGGCCATCGCCTTCGAGCTGCGCGAGCGCAACGTCAAGCTGCCCCGGGACGTGTTCGTGGAGGTACCCGCCGCCCGCCAGGGCAAGTACAGCTCAAAGGAATGCGCGGACCCGAACCCGTGCGCAGCCAGCGTCACCCGCATCTGGCTGGTCACAACGGCCGGTGCCAAGGACCCGACCACCGAGCTGTTCAAGCCGAAAGCCGAGGTGCTGCGCAAGCAGTTCACCATCACCGAGACGGTGCAGGCCAAGGGCGTCCGCCTGGTCCTGCTCGTCCGCAAGTAGAGACGTGCGCCGCGCGGGCCACCATGTTCACGGGTCAGCCAACCCGGCCCGCGCGGCGCACCTACAGGCGCTGCTTGGGGCGCTGAGCGTCCATGAGCTTCTGAATGCACGGCGGGCAGACCCGCTTGAGAGCCCTGGCCTGGCCGGGGCTCTCAGTGCGTTCGGCGGGGATGACGCCGCCGCAGAGGGCGGGGACGGAGCCGCTGCGGTACTCGGCCTGGTTCTGCGCGGTCACGTCGATGAGGTGCCAGTCGCTGTAGTCCTTGGGCAGGTCTTTGTTGCGGCGGGTCCAGGTCCGTCGGAGGACCACGGCGTCGGGCGCGGTCATGCCGTGGCCTCTCTCCGGACCCGTTGGCAGTTGCGGCAGAGCCGCTCGGTGGCCTTCAGCGGCCCGTCCTTGGGGTTACGGAAGGCGGTGCCGAACGCGCGCAGTCCGATGCCGCACAGGGCGCGCCACTTGCCGTGGATGACGCGCTCGTGTTTGCGGATGTGCCACGGCCCCCAGAGGATGTCCAGGCCGCGGACGAACCGGCCGCACATGTAGTCGGGTTCGTTCACCACAGCGGGTTCTCCGTGGTGATCGTGATGGCGATCGCCCCGGTCGGACGGCTGGTTTCGCGGACCATCGCCTCGATGTAGTTGGGCTCCTCGGCCAGCCAGCGGGGCGGCAGCTTGGGTGAGAACTGCCGGGCGGTGCAGTCGATGATGAGGCTGTAGACGCGGGTGGCCTTGTGCAGGTAGACGATGGCACCGTCGGGGTCCTTGGCGACGACCCAGACCGTCTCGGCGGCCGGCACGTTGCGCTCGTGCAGCGCCTCGGTGATGCGGTCGGCCCAGACCAGGCAGTCGCCGTCGACCGGGTGCTCGGGCAGCGCCTCGCGGGCGAGCACGTCGATGATCGCGGACGAAGTATGGGGCTCGGCGAACAACGGGTTGTCGTCGGTCACAGGGTGCTCCTAGTCGGTGGTGTAGAGGTTGCCGAGCATGAGGCCAGGATCGTTGTGCAGCTTGTTCCTGGCCCGGTCGTAGCGGCGGGTGGTGCGGGGGTCGGCGTGGCCCATGGCGTCCTGCACGTCCTTGAGCTGGGCGCCGTTGTCCAGGGCCGTGGTGGCGAAGCTGTGCCGCAGGCCGTGGGCGCCGAGACGGTCGGCCTGGGCGAGGCCGGCGTGCTTGGCGACCCGGCGCACGACGTTGTACACGCCGGTCTTGGCGTCGATGCGGCCGTGGCTGCCGTCGCGTTTGAGGGTGACGAACAACGGGCCGGGGGCGTCACCGCGAAGCTCCAGGTACTCATCGAGGGCTTCCAGGGTGTGCGGTGGGACGGGGCGCTCGCGTAGCTTGCCGCCCTTGGCGATGTAGCGCAGCGTCCGGTGGCCCTTGTTGTAGGACAGGCTGGCCAGGTCGAGTCGGGCGACCTCTTCGCGGCGCAGGCCGAGGTCGGCCAGCAACCGCAGGATCGCCCGGTCCCGGAAGGCGGTGAGCTGCCGCCAGGGCGCGAGGCCCTTGGTGGCCTTGGCCAGCTCGTCGGCCTTGCGCAGTAGCGCCTTCATGTCCGGCACTTCGAGGCTGGTCGTGCTCGACTCGTCGCGGTTGACCGCCGGCCTGGTCACCCCGTCGACCGGGTTGCGGTCGGCCTTGCCGTTGACGGACAGGAACTTGTACCAGGACGCCAGCACGGCCACCGCCCTGGCGATGGTTGCTGGTGACCCGACTAACCCGGCCATCCACCGGGTCACGTCGGCGGGCCTGGCCTTGGTGGGGTCGAGGCTGTCGAGGTCGCACCAGGTCAGCCACTTGCCCAGGTCCCGGAAGTACTCCTTGCGGGTCTTCTCCGAGCGCTTGGATGCCAGCCACGTCGCGGTCAGCAGCCGCAAGCCGTAGCGGTCGTCGGGGTCGTCGGCGGGCAGGCCCGGCAGGACGAGGACTGCCTGGTGGACAGCAGGCAGAAGCTCCGTGGAGGAAGACGGTGCGTCGATCATGGCCGGGACGGTAGGCCGCCTCGGTTGCAGAACCGCCTGGTCGCACGGGTGGAATTAGCGGGTGACTCAGTTCATCGATGGGTTCTGTCCCCCGCGGTACTCGGTTGTCCCCGTCTCGTCCATCGTGTCCGCTGTGTGATCCAGGTCACTCGACGCCTGTGCGACGACCATGGCGATGCGGCGGATCAACGTCTGGTCCATGCCGGCCAGCAGTTCGTACTGCATCTTGAGGTTGTCCGGCTTGTCCGCCACCGGGTGCACCCGCAGGCTCAGCAGCGCACCCTGCACGGGCAGCCGCTTCAGCCTCTCCATGTGCTCGTCTATCTCCCGGCGCAGAATGGTGAACGTGCGGTCCATCCTGATGCGCTGGCGACGGACGTAGATCAGGTGCCAGGCGGCCAGGCCGACGAAGCACCCGACGGGGAAGGCTGCCCACCGGGGCAGCCAGGCCATCGCGAAGGCCAGCACCGCCGCGTTGGCCACGAGAAGCGTCGCGCTGTGCCGGGCGCACCAGTTCGCGAGACGGTTCACGGCGTGCCCGACGGCTCGTGGTGGACCATCCACGCCAGCATCTGCCCCATGGTGGGGTGCATCCAGATCCCCCGGCCGTGGGTCTTGCACGTCATGGGCTTGAACAGGGGGCAGGCGTGGTCGGGCCACTCCATCGCATCGATGGAGACCTGGTGGTGCTCCTCGAAGTGACGCACCTCGTCGGTGATGCAGGTCTGATGCGCGTCGGTCACTTCGCATCGACCTCGGCGAGGACGTTCTTCACCGCGATCTCCGGGCCGTCGGGGTTGTACGGCGGATTCATGTTCCAGCCGTGCGCCCAGCGCAGTCGGCCGTCGCCGTACTCCCTGGTGACGAAGCGGCGGTAGGCGTCGTTGAGCAGGATCAGGTGCAGCTCGCGCTTGCCGCGGATCTTCTCCCGGTCGTAGAAGGACTGGCGGCTCCACTCGCGCAGCACCATGGCTGGCGAGGCGGCCCGCATCATCTCGCCCTTGTGCAGGCCCTTCCAGAACTTCTCGATGGCGTCGTAGTTCGCCTGCTCGGGCCAGGCCAGCTCCTGGCAGTACCGCCAGGTCATCAGCGCGGAGATGTTGAGCTTGGTGGTGTTGTAGACCGAGCCGGCCGCGTTGTAGTGCAGACCGAGGTCTTCGTGGTTGGCCAGGAAGGCGTCGACATCGACGTGCTCGTCGCGCACCGCGCCCCAGTTCTGCCACTCGGTCGGCGAGCGGTGCCCGCGCATGACCTCCAGGTAGCGCATCGCCAGCCGCACGGTCGCGCCGGTCTGTGCCTTGGGCATCCGCCCGGCGATGCGGAACACGTCGGACAGCGACCGCGGGCGGCCGTTGTCGAAGAACGGGAACATCCACTGCGGCACACCGCGCAGCACCATGAAGCCGACTTCACCGACCTCGCCCTCCAGGCCGGCGAGCGCGGTGAAGCGGTGGCGCCCGTTCATCTGGGTGCCCTCGGGGTCGAACAGCACCGGGGAGTCGGGCAGGAAGTGCACGAACCTGTTGGTGCGCATCAGGGTGCGCCAGCGGTTCACGTCGCGGACGCTGACCGGGCGCTGGCGGAACTCCTCGTTGGCGTCGGCCTGGGCGACGACCTTGGCCGCCTTCGCGGGGGTGAACCACTCGTAGGTGTGCTTCCACGGCGGCTTGCCTTCGAGCTGCTGGACAGGCTTGATGTGCTCCTGCGTCTCGTCCGCGCCGCCCTGGGCGCCGAAGACGAACTTCGTCTCGACCCCCCCGGCCTTCGGCTTCGTTGCCTTCTGCGCAAGCCGCGCTGCCATACCAAGATCCCCCTCAATATTCACGGGTGGTAACGGTCAGCATAACGAGAGTCACCCTGAGGAGGTAACGGGCAGAATTTCGCGTTACCCCCGAAGGAGATCAACCGTTTAGCCATACGTCCCGACGCCTTCCCTGGCGTCTTCGGTGGTCGGGGCCGTAACCGAGAGCGGCGGTGCTCGTTGGTTGCACTGGACGCCGAGGTGGACGGGGTAACACGCCCACCTCGGCGCTCCGCCATGAGGAGGTCGGAGTGGAGCACTGGCGGGTGATCCTCTACACGGCCCGGCGGCGCCTGCCGAGCTGGCGCATCATCTTCTGCCTGGCCCGGCGCCGGCACCGATACAAGTTCGGCACCCACCCGCGGATGGGCGTGTGCGTCGACTGCGGTTGGATGAGGCGTGGCAGACTCTGAGCACGGCACCGGGCGCAGCAGCGTCCTCTACGTCCTGGACGACGACAACAACCTGGTCCCCGCCGACGACATCGTGCATTGGGCCAAGTGGATGTCCGTCGAGTCTCACACGGGCCGATTGCAGATCGGCGACGACACCATCGGCGGGGTGCGGATCAGCACCGTGTTCACCGGCGAAGAGCGGCCGTTCGAGACGATGATCTGGGGCGGCCTGATGGACAAGCAGAAGTGGTTCTACGCCAGCTACGACGACGCCCTCGCCGGGCACGCCGAGATCATCGAGCGGTACTTCCCGGTCAGGGACGAGTAGGCGGCAGTCTCTTCGGCACGTCCGGACTGGCGATCATGTAGGTCCGGTTCCGCTCGTCACCTGGCAGGATGCCCAGCGCCATCATGGTTGCCTGGCAGCACAGGCAGATGGTGCGGCTGGTCGGGGTTTCGATCTGACCAACGCCGAGCCACCCGTCGGCGCGGCACCAGAAGCACTTGACTAGACGGTCCTCGATGTCGGTGATCTCGAAGCCGCCGGCCTTGAGCGACTGCGGGATCTCCCCGTCCGCGGTCGGCCGCAAGAGCAGGAACGTCCGGAACAGCCTGAAGTCGTCCAGCCGTCGTTCGATGATCGCCTTGCGCCGTCGATAGCCCGGGATCTCCTCCGCAAGCTCCTCTTCCGGTAGCGACGAACCCGGGTACGGATACACGCTGAGCAGCCTACAACTCGACGCTGAGCAATGTCAGGCTGCCTGCGGGATCTGCGCGATGCTGGCCTGTTCGGCGTACTCCTGGTTGTAGCCGAGGAAGACTGCGTAGACGATGATCGTTCCGTCGACCGTCCGCGACACCGCGGCGAACGCCCCCGCCGGCTGGAACCACTGCGTCAGACCGTTGTTGATCCGGGCGACGGCCGTGCCGGAATTGGACCCGCCGTCCTCCATCACCACACCCCATTCACCGGGGTTGGCCATGAGCTGTGCAGCCACCAGAGGCCAGGGTCGCCGCGGAGTAATCACCGCGCCCCGGTACCCGGGGTCGGGCGGACGCTCCCACCGCAGTACGCCAGTCATGTTCTGCATTGTCATGAGTTGATGGTGACACTCAGCTACTGCATGCAACAGGGTCGTCACTTGGAACGGCATCAAATCTTGCGATGTCCCCACCAGCTACATAGCAGATTGAGAGTGTCTCACCTGGACAGCAGGAACACGAACCCGCCGATGAGCACCGCGGCGATCGCCGTCCCGACCAGACCACACACCACGATCTCCCAGAGCGGCATGCCAGCGCGGCGGGCATTGACCGCGCTCGCCAACGGGTTGTGCCACCGGTTCAGCGCGTGCCACATCATCCCGCGGTACGTCGGGGTCATCCGGTCCCCGCAGTCGGGGCAGAAGTAGGGATCGTCGTCCACAACCACGCCGCCCCCTCGACAGATAGGCGAGGGCTGAGCCGCGGGAAGTCCTGCCAATACGGCCCAGCCCTCTTCGATCCAGTTCCGGGTCGCAGAACAGAGGATCGGTCGCCCAACCTGAAAGGAGGCGAAGTTCGAGCATCGCCCACCGGGGCTGCGCTGAGCAAGACTGCTCACCTGAAAGAGTGAGCTTTAGACTCCCGTCCATGTCCAAGCTCGTGGTCGGCCAGCGGCTCCGCCAGATGCGCATCGACGCCAACTTCTCCGGCAAGGACTTCGCGGCCCAACTGGGCTGGCACGCCAGCAAGGTCACCCGCATCGAGCAGGGCCAACAAACGCCCTCGCTGTACGACATCGAGCAGTGGTGCCAAGGGTGCGGGCAGCCAGAGGCCGAGGTCACTGTCCTCTACACCCTGCTCAACACCCCGACCGGCGAGGTCCAGGTCGCCGAGGGCGAGCCCCGGCTGCTCGGAATATCGATCACCGACGCCACCATGACCCGACTCGTCAACTGGGCAACCTTTCGCGGCTACACCGTCGAGGAAGCGATCATCGTCTTACTCGGCCACGCCAGCGCCGACGAGCACTGACCTCAGGGCCGGTAGTCGTCGTGCACGACAACTCTCGATAGCTCGTACCAGTCCTGAACCTTCCAGTAATGCAACCGCCGAGCCGCCGGCGCCTCCCGCTGGATCGCCAGCCGCCAGCACACCCCGCCATCGGCCCGCGTCACCGGGTTCGACGCCGGCTCGTTCTTGTACCGCAGCGGGTGGGCGTCGCGCGCCCCAGAGGTCGACGCCAATCCGGTCAGCACCTCCACCACGACGGCCACGACCTTCTCCCGGCTGATCCCCTCCATGTTCTCCAGGGACGCCAGGAACTCCGGGCCGAGGAAGTACTCCGCCAATGGCAGGGTGGCCTTGTCGGTCGGGGGTATCCGCCTGACCCACTCGCAGTAGACCTCGAACCGGAAGTCCTCCTCCGGGTCGAGGAAGTATGGACCGCCGCCGACCTGCTGCTCCATGGAGTCATTGATCGACTTCAGCTTCGCGGTCGCCTTGATCCGCGCCTGGTCCAACTTGGCGTTGCGCTCCTTGAGGCGCGCCACCTCCTGCTCAAGCTCATCAATTCGCTTATCGAGTGGATCAATCTCTTGCTTCTTCGCCGGGCGATGATTGGGAACTAATCGGTGCACGTCGGCGATGATCTGCCCGGTCACCCGCTCCCGGTCAGCCATGCTGTAGGCCAGCCGCAGCGGACTGTCCCACGGGTAGCTCACCCACCCGTGCCCCACCGGATAGATCCGCGCCGCTCCCCCGTACACGCCGGTGTCCTGAGGCATCTCGCTGGTGAACGCCCACGACGCTTTGCCCGACGGCAATACGAAGACCTCGACCCGATCGCCGACCGCCAACTGGACCGCCTCGGCGTCCACGTACGGCTCCTCGTCCCCGCTCGGCGTCGTGATCACGACCGCGGGCAATGTCCTGACCCGAGGCATGAGCAGGCGGTGCGCCAGCGACCTGGCCTCATCCTCGTTTGTGATGCGGCGAAGATCCATCATGCCCCTTCAACGACGTACTCCCGTGATGGTCACGCAAGTGAGGGGCTCATCTCAAGACCAGCGTCATCGCCCTGACCAGGTGATACGTTCACCGCACTGCCGGCGCCCGGGTTCCCAGGGCGGGGTTGGGTGCTATCCAGCGGGGTTGACTTGTCCCCCGAGGCGGCCCTTGGAGACGAGGCCGGTTGCCCCGCCCGACGGACGTGCCAACGGGGCGCCGGTAGCTATTGATCACGGCCTTCAGCTCGGGCCGCACCCCACCCGGTGAGATGGTCAATGAGGATCGTGTAGAGCGACATGATCGCCACCCACAAGATCGACTCCTTCCACCAGACTATCGTGGGATAGGCCAGGCCGAGCCAGACCCAGAAGCCGATCAGGTGGGCACGCCGCAGCGCGCGAGGGCTGATGCGCACTCATGAGTCATCGGAACAGCCGCGGGCGGCGCTGCCACTCGTCAATGTTGTCCCGCAAGATACGGCTCCACACCTCATCCACGACGGGCTGGAGCGCCGAGTCCTCGGCTTCTGGCACGAAGCCCGTCCGCTGCAACCGGCAGGCCGCCCGGTACAGCAGCCACAGCCGGACCCGTTCCACGATCCCCATGCCCCGATAGTCCGGGCGCCGGCCCGTGATCGGAAGGAAGGAGAGACGCTCAGGCGGTCCAGCTCGGGCAGTGGCGCAGGATGCGATTGATCTTGATCGCCCGCTCCACTGAGGGTGGGCCGATCCGCTTGACGGCATCCAAAACGGCGGTGATCTCTTCCTCGGGCAGGGGCTTGCCGTTCGGGCTCAACGTCGCGTGAATCGCCCTCACGCGAGCGCGAGCTTCGATCGTCGTCTCGGCCATGCCCGTCAGAGTAGACGCCCGGAGGGGGAACCTAGGACCCCTCCGGGCACCCCACGTCTCCCGTCCGCCGGGGCGGCGTGGTGGGCCGGGCTGGAACGCTGCGAACGGACCGGCCCAGGGGATTACGGTACACCCGGTCAGCTACAGAGAGTGATCATGGACGGCTGCCTGCCGGCCGGATTGATCGACCGTTGTCCAAAATTTGTCCAAGATCCTTTGTCCAAGATTTGTCCAAGACCGAGGGACTGTGATGATCCTCTATCAAAAATGGCCTCTGACCTGGTGGGGCGGGCGGGGTTCGAACCCGCGACCGAGGGATTATGAGATCACCCTCAGTCACAAGCACCACCTGCAAAAACACCACACACCCGCCCACACGAACAGCATTTCACGACCCTTCACGACACGCCAGAACGCTTGCTTGTCCAGGATTTTGTCCAGTGGACAAGACTTGGACACGGCTGTTGGGTTACGCTGACGCGGTGCCAACCATAGCTACGCGCGGTAACAATCACCGGCTCCGGTGGATGCATGATGGACAAACCCAGCAGGTGTCCTTCCGGGAGCTGGAGCTGGCAGAGAAGGCCAAGACCTTCATCGAGTACAGGCGCAACCGGGTCACCGCCGACGAGGTGAACGACGAGGTGCTCGGCACCAACAACGTCGCCCTCACCGCGGCTGCGACTTCTCCCGAGGCCAAGCCCAAAGAGACGGTCCGGGAGTGGGCCGACATCTACCTGGCGTCGAAGACTCGGCTTGGCCCGGACACCCGGTACCGGTACGAGCAGCAGCTCCGGGACGAGATCCTTCCGGCCCTCGGCCACCTTCGGCTCGATCAGGTCGACGGTGTGGCCGTCGCGAAGTTCCTGAACGACCTCCGCTCGTGCGACTGCACCCCGCTCATGCGCGGCGCCCGGTGTTCCCGCAGCCGCAATAAAGAGCATGGGTTGGACGACCGGACAGCGACCCGGTACTACTCGCTCCTGCACGCGATGTTCGCGTTCGCGGTGAAGGAGAACCGCATCCCCGACAACCCGGCCAAGCGCACCGACTGGGTGCGGGACATGATCGCCCACGACGATGATGAAGAAGAAGGTGGCGATCACGTCTACCTGGATGAGTGGGAGTTTGCGCTCATCTACCAGCACCTGGCCGAAGACGCCCGGCCGCTAATCGACTTCCTCATCGGCACGGGAGCACGGTGGGGCGAAGCAACCGCGATTCTCGTGCGGGCCGTAGACGTGATGAGTAAGCCGCCCGTCGTCAAGATTCACAGAGCGTGGAAGCGGGATCGCAAGAATAAGGCGTGGTACGCCGGCACGACCAAAGGCCGGCGCAAGCGCACCATCGACATCCCCGACGAGTTGAAGGAGACCTGCATCCCGCTCGTTGCACACGAGACGCCCGACTCGCTGTTGTTCCGCAACTCTCAGGGCGGGCGGATCGACCACACGAACTTCGTGCGGCGGCGTTGGGAACCGGCCGTAACCGCGGCCATGCGGTGCCCGCTTCACCCGCCCGCAGCCGAGGGCCGTGAGACTGAGTCGCTCAATCTCACCGGCCCCCGGTGCGGTGACAATGGCGGCCTCCGCAAGGGCGAGCCGTGCAAGTCGTACGTTCAGCGCGGATGGGATCGGTGCAAGGATCACAAGGGCGTCCCAGCCAACGCGGTCAGCAGTTGCGACTGCCCGAATGTGCTGCGGCGCCGCCCGACTCTCCACGACCTCCGGCACACCCACGCCGCCTGGTGCATTAAGGCTGGCGAGGTTCTCATCGCCGTCTCGAAGCGGCTCGGCCACTCCTCGATCGTGATCACGGAGACGACGTACGCGGGCATTCTCCCGATGGTGAACGCGAAGATCGTGGAGACGATCAACGGGCTGATGAGCGCTACGCGGTCCGCGCTGCGCGCTTTGCCGCCAATCGAGTCGCCCGCGCCCGCGCAGCTTCGAGAGGGTCAGCCGAGACAGCCGGCTGCTTAGTGTGCTTCTCGATCAGCATCTCGATCTGAGCGGCGGTCATGGCCCGCAGACGGCCGTACTTGATGTGAGTGATCCGGCCCAGCCGGCACTCCTTCTGCAACGTCCGCAGGGCCATGCCTGTCAGCTCGGCGACTTCTTCCAGCGAGTAGAGACGGGGGATCGTCTCGTCGTTCAGGTTCATGCTCGTTCTACCGCTCACGACCGCTCACGACCTCCGAGTACCCTCGAACGAGTGAAGCCCCGGGAGATCGTCCCGGGGCTTCACTCGTCGGTCGATAGTGGCGCTTATGTAAACCTGCAACTTGCAGCGCTAACCCAGGAACTCGACCGCCTCTGACTCGGCGGCGTCCGCGAACGCGCCCGTCACTGCCTCGATCTCCGCCATCGGCATCTCCTCTAGGGAGAGCAGCCCGTAGAGAATCCGGCCCTGCTGCGTCAACTGCATGTTCCGCAGCTCCGGGGAGAACGGCGGAAGAACCAGCCGCCCGGGTCGCGCGTTCTCCGGCTCCGGCGCAGTGATGAAGTTGCCGTAGGGCTCCCGGAGCAAGTGCAGGTCGTTATGGACCGGCCAGGACTCGGGCGTCGTGTACTGCCAGAAGATCGTGGCTCGCGGCTTCTCGATCTCGTCGTTCCCGATCGCTGCCAGCAACCGCATTTGCGTCCACGTCAGACCCTCAGCCGCCCGCACAGCCCAATTCCCGAGCACCGGGTCAACGTCTCGCAGGTCGTGGCCGTTCCAGTGGATGAAATCCTTGATCGCGAAATTTGCGGTCATGTTCGCGATGTACCGGAGCTTGTTCTCCTCGTGTTCGCGCTGCGCGATCAACGTCGCACCCTCGACAAGCTCTGAGAAGAATCGCTTCTTCTCCGGGTCGGCCTCGATGTCGTCGCGGAACGGGACTCCCTCCGCCCATGACTTCTGCAATCGCTCGATCACCAGTAGACCGAGCCGCTCTACACGGGCAGCTTCTCGACGGCTCAGTTGCCGATTCAGGATGTCCGACCACGTTCCGCTGGCGAGCTGCCCGACAGCGGAGCCGGCAAGAAGCGCAGTTACCGGGTCCAAGCCGAGGGCAGCCGCGCCTCCGGTAGCTACAGCAGTGCGGACGCCGGTCTTGACGACCTCAGAAGAGACCTCGATCGCGCGCTTCAACTTGCCCATATAGATACCGATCTGTGTGATAACGATGATTATGTGAACCTGATTTACATCTGGGTGGGCAGCCGGAAGCGGGCGTCGGGCTCCTTGTTCTTCGACCCGGGCGCCCACAACGCGAAGTCGACGGCATCGGGGTACTGCTCGCCGTTCCCGTCGTCCGTCTCGAACAGCGTGAGAAGCAGCCGGTGCATGACGCCAGCGGTGATGCGGGTGGGTGCGCGCAGCGGCATCTCGCGCAGGTCGCCGAGGCATGAATAGACGACCGCGCGGCAGGAGACGTTGAAGCCGAACTGGCCGATGACCACGGGCTCGGTGCGGCCGTAGTCGACCTCGACGGTGATGGTCGCGGTCAGCGGCTTGGGTTCGAACCACGGGTACAGGTACGTGCGCACGGGTTGATCAACGAATGGCGGGCTCGGCGGGTTACTGCTCGGGCTTCGCGCCCTTCTTCTTGCCGTTCTGCTGGTGCAGCACCAGGAACGACGAGCCCATGATGATGAACCACATGGCCGGCAGGATGTCCTCGGGCTTGGGCTTCCCGCTGGGGCCGGGGTCCAGGGCGCCGTCGAGGACGAAGGCCAGGCCGAGCAGCGAGAAGATCATGGCGGCGAGCAGGAACCCGCTGACCTCGCGCCTCTTCTTCTTGGGCGCGGGGCGGGCCTTCCTGACGTAGCTGCGGCGCTTGATCGCGATGCGCTGCCGGCGCCGGCTCGCGGTGCGGCCCATGCCCTTCTCGTAGAAGTGGCCGCCGATCTCGCCGAACCGGTCCCGTGGTTGGAACATCTACTCATCGTAAAAGTGGGACGGGCCGGTGACCGTTCCTCGATCAGGTGAACTGCCTGTGGATAACGTGTGCCAATCGTGCCAAGTTCTGACAACGGATGTCACGTTCCTACGTTGTGCCGTACCTAGTCTTCGCCACACTATGGCTGACAACCGCGATCATGCGCCTGACCTGCGCATTTACGCCCCTCGCTATGCCCCTCGTCTATGCATAGCGCCTTGGCTTGTTGACTCATATCGGGGTAACGTGTCATGTGGGGTAGTTGGGCACGGGCCAGGCACGGGCACGCGCCACCCACTACCCTGACGGAAAGGGGACACAGGCAGTGAGCGGACCAGTCCAGGCGAACGAAGGCACGTTGATCGAGTTGGATGGCAGGCGACGCGCGTCGCTCGGCCGGATCGGTAGGCACACCAGGTATCTGGCGACGGAGGAGAAGGACGGCACGCTCATCTTGCGGCCGGCGGTGGTGATGACCGAAGTCGAGGCTCGTCTCCACCAGAACCCTGAACTCGTCGCTCGGATGGTGGAGGCCATCAACGATCCGTCCAAGCGTGTACGTGGCCGTGGCCTTCCCAAACGGAAGGGCGAGGGGGCCGGTGCTTGAACCGGACTACACAGAAGATGCAGAGGCAGCACTCGACGCCATCGAGAAGGACCCTGACAGGTGGCGGCTATGGGATGCGGTGTGCGACACGTTGCACCGCATCTGCGCAGAGCCCGGCAGTGCCGAGGTCAAGCGGGACGGACTGAGGCTGTTCGACCCGAAGGGGGCGGTGGCGTGGCGGGCGCCGGTCTGGTGCCCGTCGGAGGACCGGGACTGGGAGGTCCTCTGGTACCAGGACGGCGGCAACGCCGTCATCCTCTACGTCGGCGACGACAGCTACCGCACCGGCTAAGCCAGGTGGAGCAGAAGAGCCCCGGAGCAGCACGCTCCGGGGCTCTTGCGTGTGGTCAGCCGGGCAGGTCGGCGAAGGCGTCCCAGAGGGCGTCGACCACGGCCTGGAGGGCGTCGAGGCCGTCCTCGATGTTGTCGTCGTTGGACCAGGCTTCGAGCAGCTCGTCGTCGGTGGTGACGGCCCAGGCGAAGCGGCGGGCGGTGACCTCGGGTTCCATGAGGACCCGGCGGGCGAGGGCGGCCCGGTTGCTGTGGTTCTCGGCGTCGTCTGGTTCGGTGGTGAGCACGTTGACCGCGGTCTCCACGACGGCCGCGGTCAGCGGCGGGAGGAGACGGGGGTCCTGCGCCATCTCGGCGGCGTCCTGAAGCTTGGCCATGCCTGTCTAATCGGCGCTTCGGCCGTTGGCTCGCTGCTCCTCCCACTTGATCAGGCAGCGGGGGCAGGTGACCTTGCCGATCGACCTGGTGCAGTCCACGGCGTCGGCCCAGTAGGTGCGGCACAGGGTCCAGAAGTCCTCGCCGAGGGCGTAGTGCCAGTTCTTGCGCGGCTGGGGTCGGGTCATCGGTGCCGCTTCGGGTCACGCCTGCCGCTCTGGGCTCGGCGACGTTCGGCCGCGATGGTGGCGCCGGCCGCCTTCATCTCGTCGTCAGTGGGGTACGGGCTGGGCGGCAATCCGTTGACGACGGTGAGCCGGTGCGGCTGCGCCCACAGAATCGAATCGACGGTGGTGTAGCTGGCGTTGGCGTTGTTGCGGCGGATGATGCGTACCTGGATGGAGCCGCGCCAGTTGCGTTCCAGTGAGTGGACGACACCTTCGTAGATGTCGTAGATCCGGGCCGGGTTGTAGACGACCCGCTGCCCGATCTCCAGCACCACGCCGCGCCAGTCGGTGATCGGCTCGTCGGGCTCAGCCGGCTGCTCCTCGCTCATCCCGGCACCACCTTCAGTCGATTGAAGACCACGACTATACGGCCGGTCGCCTTCTGCGCTCGTCTCTTCCAGCGGTCGCGGTCGTCGGGGACGTTGCGGGCGAACCACCAGCACACGATTTGCACGACCATTGCGGCGCCGCTGTACCAGTCAACCTCGCCCACGGAGTAGGCGTTCGCGATGAACCCGACGACGGCGAGGAACGGGATGAAGGGGCGGACCTCGAAGAAGTAGTGGCTGGCGAAGCGGGAGAAGGGGTCGTTCCAGCCCATGCGGGTGGCGTCCCAGGCCCACGGCCAGGTCAGGCACCAGACCACCCAGATCATGCTGTGCAGCGTCACCAGCATGGTGCCGATGTGCTGCCCGGTCACGGTCATCTCCTCAACCACAGGCGGGCGGGGAGGCTACCCAACCTCCCCGCCCTTCATGTGAGTGGGTGTTCGATTAAAAGTCGAGCCCAGTTACGAGTAGCGCTGCTAGGCCGGGTCCGGCACGTTTAAGGCTTCGGGTCATTCTCAGGTCGTGGCGAGATTCTCTTACTCCACCCCGCCGCGTTGGAGGCGGGAGCGAGATTTGCACTCGCATCTCCACAGACTGGTTGCCCTGGCCGGTCGATCCGGGGGCCTGCGTGTTGTTAGCTTGGAGCGAAACGATGAGCGGCGGCGGTCTGCCTCTTCCTTTGGGCTACCCCGGCGAGAAGCCCGTCGCAGGAAAGCATGGGGTCACTGCGACGGGCCTGGCGTGGCCGGGGGAAACCTGACAGCCACGCCGAGAGCCGGGAGAAGGAGTCGAACCTCCACTGGGACCGCTTGTGCCTATGAAGTTTTAGGATGACCGGGCCGTTCAGCGGCCCGTGATGATGAACTTGCGCTCGCCCGCCTGCTTGGCGGGAGTCTGTGTCAGACCTCGGCTTCGGCCATCTGCCGCAGGTCTGCGGGAAGCGTGGGGTCGGCGAGCATCCGACGGTGCGCTTCGATCTCGGACACGATGCTGATGTCGTGCGGGTCGGACTTCAAGAACTTAGCAGCGGGCTTGAGCGCCCGCCGCGCCGCGTCGGCGGCGTCGAACAGGTCGTCGGCCAGGACCCGCAGCGTGACCGTGGTCAGGTTCTCGGTGTTGGAGAACAGCCAGGATGCGCGGTGCTTGCTCTGCTGCGCGCCGGTGATGTTCTCCATCTCCTCTTCGCTGTAGCCGCAGCCGGGGTAGGTCACCTGGACCCGGTAGGCGTTCACTTCAGATATCCGCTCAGCTTGGCGATCGCGTTTGCGGCGTCCCGCGCGACCTCACGACGCCGCTCGTTCTCGTCGGTGTCGAACACCTCGGCGGCGATCGGTGCGCCGCACAGGTCGCTCATCGGGTGGGCGATGTGGAACACCGCGATGAGGGCCTCGGCGACCGTCTCGCAGGGCGGGCTGACCATCGAGAAGATGAAGTACTTGGCGTTCTCCTCCGGGAAGCTGTACCGGGGGTTGCCGGGCATCTCCTCGATCGTCTCGTAGACCGAGGTCATGTCGCTGTCCGGGGCGTTGAACCGGAGATCGACGATCCACTCTTTCATTGGGCGCCTTCCCGGAGCAGGTAGTTGAAGATGTGGTCGCCGGTCGACACGTCCAGCACGGTGGCGTTGTTCGCGGCCTCGCGCGCCATCTTCACCGCGGCGAGCAGCTTGGCGACCCGGGAGGCGAGGACGTTGACGCGCTGCGCGGGGACGGCACCGGAGAACTTGATCGTCTTCCAGTACCCGACCACCACGTCCTCGGTGTAGACATCGACCTGGGCCGGGTGCTTGTCGGTGGCCGGCGCCTTGATGTGGTTGCGCGGAACCTTCTTGGTGCGGGTGGTCTCCTGGCCGGCGCTGCGCCAGGTGTCGGTGGCCGCGTCGCGGGTCCACACCTCGGCCGGGTCCAGCGTCGGCATCTTGCGCACGAACGTCTGGAAGTCGAGCAACTGGCGTTCCAGCCAGAGCAGGTGCGTCACCGGCACCTCGGCGAGGATCGTCTCCCCGTCGACCACCACGTCGGCCTTGGCGATGCAGTTGGTCCAGTCCTTCTGCGCCGTCACGTCGAAGTAGCGGGTCAGCGAGTTGGCGACCTCGGCGAGCACCTGGTCGGCGCGGACCTGTACGAGCGTGGACTCGGTGGGCAGCCGGTCGCCGTCGTCGTCCTTCGGGGTGTAGACCCGGGAGACGCCGGACAGCAGCGCTGCCTTCTGGAGCTGGTGGTGCGCGTCGGTGATGCGCCGTTCACCGGCCTGCTTGGCTCCCTTTTCGATCGCCAAGAGTTGATTGAGCTTGGTCACTGATGAGTGGCCTTTCGGCTTCAGGATGATGTGTTCTCACCGAGGCTAACGAAGGGGACGGACGGTCGTTACCGGGTTAAACACCGTTCACCCGGACGGGCTACCGGCTCGTACCGGCGCGCTTCCAGCGTTCGAGCTGCATCATCGACGGCTGGTACCAGTACACGACGTTGTGCGGGCAGCGCCATTGTTCGAGGTGCAGGCTCGGCGGCTTCGGGGGCTTGACGAAGATGTCGACATCCACGCCCAGCTCGGCCTGCTTCCGCTTCAACGTCGCGGTGCAGTCACGGTGGAACCCGATGTCCATCAGTTGAACATCCCGAGGCGGGCGAGGTCGGGCACGTCGCGCTCCATGAACTTGAAGTCCGGGACGGCGGCCTCGACCGCCTCGCGGGACAGTTCGCTGCACCGGCAGCAGAGGATGGGGATGACCGGGTTCATGTTGGAGAAGATGACGGCCTTGGCGCTGAGCCACACGTAGGCAGAGCAGATGGCGCAGTACCCGAAGTCCCAGTCCTCTTCGTCGTCCAACTGCACCGCCGGGTGGTGGTCGACACGCCAGGCGTGGATGAGGCCGTTGTCCATGCGGACAATCTTCGAGTCTTCGTGGATGTGCATGTCCGCGTCAACGATCAGTAGCGTCCGGCGGTAACGGCTGAATCTTGGCAATGGTGTCGGTCAGCTCGGTGACCGCGCGGGTCAATGTGACCATGACCGCGATCTGGCGTTCCTCGACGGACTGAACGGCTTCCTCGTCGGTCTCCAGGGTGATGAGGAGCCGACCGCCGATCGCCCGCGCGAGGCGCTGCAAGGTGGAGATCCTTGGGTCCGGGGTGATGCCTTGCTCGATCTCCGACACCGCAGACTGGCTGGTGCCCATGGCTTTGGCGACGGCGCGTTGGCTCAGGCCGCGGTTGCCTCGGTGCCGGCCGAACTCGAACAGCAGCGCCATCCTGGCCGCGTCGTCCTCGGCGCGCTCACGTTCTTCCTTGTTCACGCAGCACCTCCCCGGTCCGGACCCAGTGCAGCAGCCGGCCGCCGTCATCGAGGAGGTCCTCGTCCACCATGGACAGCACGAACTTGCGGAACTGCCGCTGCGCCCTGGCCCGCTCGCGTTTGTCCTTGCACTTCTTCATGTGCCACTTCTCGCACCACCGGCACTGGTAGCGGGTCATCAGGGGCGGTTCCCACTTGTGCTCGATGTGGTAGTCCAGGACCCACTCGTCCGCCTCGAACCAGGTATGGAAGCGGATCTTCCTTTCGCACACCCGCCGGTCGCGGTCGCAGACGTGGCAGTCTTCGAAGCTCGCGCCGATGTCCTTGTGCTTGTGCTTGTGGTTGTGATGCTGGAGCGGGGCTTTCACGGCAGGGTGAGCGCCATGGCTAGGAGGGCGACGGCGATCAGTCCCGCCACAACGGGGTAGCCGTGGCGGTCGTTGTAGACGGCGACCCAGAAGCACATCGCCCAGATCAGGGAGCCGATCGCCAGGATGAGTCTGAGCCGGTGCCGGGAGTTGTTGTGCAGGTCCAACTTCACGGTTGGTCCGCCTCCGCCTGCTCGATGTAGTTCTCGATGGCGCGCTCGGCGTCGGTGGGGCGCTGGTAGTCCCACAGGGTGCCGTGCTTGTCGAGGTACATGTTCTCCTGCCACACGCTGCGGTCCTCGCCGAGCAGCCGGCGCAACATCGCGACCACCCGGTCGGCGGTGAGGAACAGCTCCTCGGTCTCCGGGTAGCTGCCGACCCGCCAGCGCAGCTTGAACACGCCGGTGGCCTGGCTGTGTTCCAGCCACACGTCGCGGCGGGTCAGGGTGCCCCACGACTTGTTCCACCACCAGCCCAGCCGCTTGAATGGGTCGCCGTCCATCACTGCGCCTCGGGCTCGAAGATGCCGTGACGGTGCATGGTGCCCCAGTGCTCGCCGCACAGCGGGAAGTCCATGCTCGGCAGCGTCTCGAACACGAGGATGGCCTTGCACACGGCAGGCCGCGGGCACGTGTCGGTCCAGTTGCCGGGCAGGCCGAGGTCGGCCATGCCGTTGAACCCTCGACCGACGATGCACTCGGGGGTGGGCGGCTGCGTCATTGGAACCGCCGGGGGACCCGATCGGCGTCGGGGTCGAGCATGCGCACCTTCGGCTGCTGCTGCTCCTTGGTGCCCTCGGTGAGCAGGGCCACGCAGATGTAGCAGATGCGGGTGCCGTTCACGTTCCTCTGGTTGGGGCCGAGCCACATGTCGTCGTCGCAGACGTGGCAGCGCACGACGGAGTGTGCGGTCGACACGACGATCCTGGCCAGCGGTGGCAGGTACTGCATGTCGACGTTGCAGCCGGGGATCATCGGCTTGTCGCTGGGCTGACCGAACTCGCGCAGCAACCCCGGCAGCCGCCGGTCGAACTCCACCGCGGGCAGGACGCGCATGACCTCTACGGCGAACTCGAATCTCACCCTGACTCCTCTGTGAAACGGCGGGCGAGGTTGCGCGCAGCCTGCACGTCCGCGTCGGTGCGTTTGCGCCCGTCGTCGGGTCGCGGTGTGAGCTTGTCCAACGGGTAGCCGGCCTCGGCTTCCTCGGCCAGGCGCTCCACCAGCTCCGGTGTCAACTCGGCGATCTCGTATCCGCCGTAGGTGCGTGCCGTCTCCCGTTCGTCGCTGGCGCCGCGAAGCTGCTCCAGCAGCTCCTCGATGCGGTCGAACCTCTCCAGGAGGTCGGCGTTCGGGCCGGGCCGGCGGAAGCCGGCGACCTCGAACGGTGTGTCGGCGGGCAGTTCGACGGTGCGGGGCAGGGTGTCCCACCAGCTCGGGTTGAGCCGGATGTGAGACCACAACCAGACCATGAACGGCTCGAACATCGGGCACACCCAGATCTGGTGGTTCTTGAGCTGGCTGCGCACGTCGACCGGGACGGGGTTGTTGATGTAGAACCGAGCGCTCTCGCCGGTCTGAAGGTCGAACAGCCATACGTGGTCGCCGCCCCAGCCGTGCAGGCTGGCGATGCGCTGGCCCTCACAGCCGGGGAACTGGGTCTTCTCGCCAAGCTCCTGGACGGTCCAGCGGCCCACGGCGAACTTGCCCCAGTTCCCGCCGAGGCCGTCCTTGTCGACCGGGTGGCCGACTTCTACGAATTTGAGCTGCACGGGGTGCTTGTCCTCACTGAGGGGGTCGGGACTCGGGAACGACCTCGCTGCGGGTCGCGGACACGATGTGCTGGGTGTTGATCAGCAGTACTCCGTGGTCGCGGTGACCGTCGACCTCGTCCTGCCTACGGTGGGCCACCACGTCGGCGAGCAGGATCTCCGCCTCGTCGTCGGGCAGGCTCAGGACGATCACGACCTCAGCCATCGCTGGCCGCCTGCGCGTTGGCGACGGCGATGTCGAGTGCCTCGCTTACCTTCGGGTCCAGGCAGCGCATGCACACGAACGTCGGGCTGCCTTGGCCGTAGGTGACGGGATCGCTGAAGCAGTTCTCGCCGCACCTGGAGCAGTGCACGATCTGCCGGCGGACCGCGATGTACGGGGGCGGGTCGTCGCCGAGGGCCATCGAGTCGGCCACGCGGTTGACGGCGACGGTGACCTCTTGGCCGGGCTCGGGATCTTTGACGACCACGCCGACCTTCTCGATCATGTCGAGCACGCCGGCCGCGTTGCGGCGGTGCCGTTCCTGGTCGGCGATCACCTGGTCGCGGACGCGCTTGTGGAACACCGACAGGAACGCGAGGTGGATCGGGCTCCTGACCTCCAGGCAGGTGAACTCGTGGTAGAGCCTGCGGCCCGGGTCGTTGATCGTGGCCCATACGCGTTGCACCGCAGCGGAGATCGCCTCGGTCTCCACCGGGTCCATGCCGTCCAGCGCGACGAGGGCGGGGCGGCAGACGGTGAAGTGGTGCGGAATCATCCGGGGTCCCTCCGTGGAATACCGAGGGCGTTGGGGCCGAGGTACAAGGAGGCGTCGCGCTGGTGATCGATGACGCCGATCGCCGTGGCGGTAGCGATGCACAACTGACAGACCCGGATGCCGGTGCTCTGGACCTGACGTGCGCGGGGGCCGATCCACACCTGGTCGTTGCACACCTGGCAGCGGGTCAGGGTGTCCTCGGTCCTCGGTCCCTTGTCCCTGAACCCCATCGGTACCAGGTCCTGGTCGAGGTTGGAGCAGCCGATGATCGCGGTGGGGCGACGGCCGGGGGTGCCGGGGGCGAGCGGTTCGAGCTTCTCCCGGACCAGGGCCGAGCGCCGGTCGAAGTCAATGATGCTGGCTGCAAGGTTCTGGTCACTCATGATGACAACCTAGCTTGTCGGTCTGGCCCCAGGCACGGGCCAGCCACGCCCGGTCGACCCGCTGGTTCGCCTCGTCCCACCAGGACGTTCCCGGCAGTGTGTCGGGCCAGAACCGGACCCAGGCGTCCAGCCAGCCGGCCCTGGTCAGGTCCAAGATCGCCGTGCACGGGGCGCAGCATTCCGGGCAGCAGCCGAGGAAGTCATCGCGGTCGGCGGCGGTGGCGTCGTCCGGCATCGCGTCGGGCGAGGAGTACCACAGGTGGTCGATGTTGGCGTGCAGAAGCTGCCCGATGATGCGCCGCATCGGGCGCATCGGGTCGCCGGTCATCGGTTGGCCGGTCACGGTGTCGCGGGTGACGCTGTTGAGCACCACGATCTCCTTGGCCGCGCACTCGGTGCACAGGTAGGTGTGCTCGGCGACCCACAGGCCGTCCCGGTCGGGGTGCCGCGAGCAGATACCGATCAAGGACTGGCTCACGTGCCGGCTTCCCCGGTGGCGCTGGTGGTCGACCGCACGACCCAGGCGATGTGGCCAGCGCGGGCGTCGGCCTCCTTGTCGTAGGTCTGCAAGGTCTCCCAGTTGACCCGGCCGATGAGCAGCCGCATCGTGCGGTAGGGCAGGATCGCCTGGCTGTAGGGCGTCAGGTCGGGTGAGTCCTCGCGGACCCCGACGAAGACGGTGCGCAAGGTGATCTCGCCGAGGGCGTGCGGCAGCGTCGTCTCGGCCAGCACCAGGCCGATGCCGAGGTAGCTGGTCATGCGGTACCACTCGCGCTCATCGATCACGTTGCCGCCGCGGTCGATGTACTTCACCGGAGCCTCCTGTGTCTGCTGTGTCGGGCCTGCTCGTCGCGGTTGGCGCGGATGAGCGCGGCCACCCCGATGACTGCTGCTGTGGTGAAGAAGATGCCGGTGAACCATTGGCGGACGGCGAAGCTGATCGTCGCAGCGTTGACTGAGATGAACGTCGAGATGAAGATCAGGAACCGGCCGAGCCGCCGCCCCGTCACCGCAAGCTACGTTCTAGCGCTAAACGCCACGTGCTAGGCTGGCCTCTTCGACCAGGAGGTAGCACATGGGCAGGATCGTCAACGTCAGCCGGGAAGACTCGATGTGGGTCGCTGTCATCCCGTCGCTCAAGCGCACGCGGGTGGAGATCAAGCACTTGCCGGCTGTCGACGCCGCGGTCCGCCAGATCATCGCCGAGGTCACCAACGTCCACGTGGACGACATGCCCGGCATCGAGATCGACTACCGGTACAAGCTCGGCGACCCGGCCCTGGAGCGGGAGCTGGAGGAGATGCGCCGCATCCGGGAGCTGATCGCCTCGTACCTGTCCGACCTCACCCCGCGCACCGCGGAGGCAGCCGGGGCGCTGATCGAGCAGGGCCTGCCGGTGCGTGACATCGCCATCCTCACCGGTGCGAGCCCTGGGCGTATCTCCCAGATCACGCCGCAGGGGGCCGGACACTTCGGCAAAGGGCAGGAGGTCCCGCCCCGCGGTCAGGGCGTCACCAAGGCGGCCCGCGACGCGGCCCGCGCCAAGCGGGCGGTCCAGCCCGCTGTTGAGCCGAACGCGAAGGCGGCGTCGACCGCCACGAGGACCCGACGGGCTCGGATCAAATAGTCTCTGGTTGGAAGCCCGCGTCCCGGGGGGTGACGCGGGCTTCCGGCTGTTCAGGGGGCGTTTCACGCTGCGACCATCTCGGATTCACTCTGGTTGGCGGTGACGGGGACGGCCTGTCGGGCGGTCTCTCGGGCGGCCCTGTTCGCCAGGTACTGCTGGCACTCGTGTACCACGGCGACGCGGGAGGCGGCGCTGCGGATCTCGGGCGGGTAGTCAGTGGCCGGCGCCATGGCGATCATGCTGCGCCTGCCGACGGTCCAGCGGCCGGGAATCCAGCCGTTCACACCGTCCGGGAGCCTGTTCGGGGCGACCAGGTTGAACTCGAACGGAAGCCGTCCGCCCCACTTGGTAGTCATCCACTCAACCAACGCGACTTCGCAGAAGTCGCACCGCTTGATGCTCATGCCTGTGCTAACGCGGTGCGTGGGATGCGGGTTACGGGCAGTTCACTTTCGGGTGTTCACTCACGTCCGACGAACGGGGCGGCGAAGCGGCGCAGCGGGTGGTGCGGCGGCCACCGGTGCCAGGTACCGGAGCAGACAGGGCACTGCCAGTACAGGATGCCCTCGTAGATCCCCGTGAAGATCGCAGCTTGCGGACCGGTAGGCATCTTGCATCCGTTGACGGGGCACACGTGCTTGGCCTCGGTCGGCAACTCTTCGATCAGTTCCTCCAGGGTCAGCAGCAGGCGGTCATTCACCTGGTGTTCAACGACACGGCAGCGACCCGGTGGCGGATCTGGGCTGTCACCCGGACGAGTGCGGGGCCGGCGGCTCTTCCTACCACCGGCCCCGCACAGTGACGGCGCTTTGCTCCCACCCCTGAAGCTGCGCCTGTCTGGCAGGCCAGGCGGATCATCAGGCCCCCCTGACCCTCCGCCTGGCCACCCTGCCGCCCGAGGGGAAGCCGCGCACCCGTCCTCCAACTAAGCGCGCGTTCGGAGCGAGCAGCCGCACGGCCTGAACCTCGCGAGCAAAGACCGATCCTCACCGCTCCGTGTTCCCCCTCAGGTGGGGGGACCTCAACGTAACCGACATCGCCGGTCAGTCCCCGCCCTTGTCGCTCTTGCGGTGCCAGCTTTCACTCCCGCGGGTGAGCTTCCACAGCGAGAACCAGCCGAGCCAGTCGTTCATGTCCCACACCGGCCCGGTCTTGAGCCGCGCGATCGGGCGCGGGCACCTCGTCGCCTCGTGCCGCTCATTCCAGCGGCGTACCCGGTGGTAGCCGACCCCGAGCCGGTCGGCGATCTCGTTCATGCCCACGATGTCGCTGTGGTAGCTCCACGGCTGCTCACCCACATGTTCATTCACATGTTCATCAGCATGTGAGTCCGGGTGCTCGTCGGGGTTCACCACAGCGCCACCAGCGCCTCGCCGATGGCGTCGCGGGCTCCGCTGCGGTAGGCGTCCTCCACGACCGCCAGGACCCGGCGAGCGTGGTCGCAGCGCTTGGGGTTCCACCGTGACACGAGCTGCATGTAGCGGACGAGGATGAACGGTGGCACGTCGCGGATCTCACGGGCGGGCACGCCGGCCTTGGCGTAGGCCCACATCCGGCCGAGGAGGTCGACGCGGGCGGCGAGCAGCCCCAGGGCGGCCTGGTCGAGCTGGTGCACCGCTCCGAGCGCCTGGACCTTCTCGTCGGCGAGCAGGAACTCCACCAGGTTCCCCGGGCCGGGGTTGCACACCGCATCGACGGTGGCCGGGCCAGGGTTGCCGCCGAACAGGGCGAGCTTGCGGCAGGCGTCGGCGGCGTCGGCGACGTTCCAGTGCACGTTGTCGAGCAGCCGGGTGGCCATCTCCACGTCCAGGCCGGCACGGCGGCGCACCCACGCGGTCAGGTCGGTCGGGTTCGGCCGCGTGCAGCGAACGACCTGGCCGTGGCTGCGTTTGCGCAGCAGCGTGATGTGCGGCGCGTCGGGTACCTCGGCGTCCTCGGAGACGAACAGCAGATAGGTCGACGGGCGGCGGCGCACGGTGTTCAGCCACGACTCCAGCGGTGTCCAGTCGCGCAGGTTCTGCGCGTTGCGCACGACGACGAGCCGCGACGCGTTCGGGGTCAGCGGGTAGGCGTTGGCGTCCGCCCAGATGTCGGCGGTGGCGGCGTGGTCGGCGTCTACGGACACGTAGTCCAGGTGCGAGGGGTTGACGATGCTGATGGTGGTCTCGATGACCTCCTGCCGCAGAGCGGTTTCGGGTCCGCACAGATAGATGCAACGGCGGGCCTCCGCCTTGTCAGCCGAGGCCCGCCACTGGGCATAGGTGGTGCTCACATCTGCTCTACCGCAGGATGAACCGCCGGTACCCGAAGTCGGCGTGGATGCTGACCTCACCGCCGCACGCCTCGACGTAGCGGATGAGTGTGCCCACGTGGATGGCGGGCCAGTTCCGTTCGATGCGGTTGACCGACTGCTGCGTGATCCCCATCCGCTGGGCGACCTGTTCCTGGGTCAGGTTCACCGACCGGCGTAGCCCGGCCAGGCCGTGCACGACCAGCGGGTCGTTGGGGTTGACGAGGCTAGTCATAGCGCCCGGCCTGGAGTCGCTCCCGGACCTGGCGTCTCTCCCGCCGGCTCATCTTCTTCTTGATCGTGTGAACCTCGCCCGGCTTCCAGATCATCCGGTGCCGCCACCCGGTCACCACGTCCTGCTCCCAGCAGTCCTTCGGCCGAGGCATCGTCGGCTTCATCGTCGTCCTCCTCGGGAAGCTTCCACTCCTGCGTCGTCACCGCCCAGCTTTCCCACTGAGAGTCGGAGACGCGCCGCCTTCCTCGGTAACGACGTTGCGTGTAAACGGATACGGCGGTCAGGCCGGCGGCGATCGTTGCTATGACAGCGATCGCCGACAGCATGACCCACAGGACGGGAATCAGGTTCACCTTTGCCGGGCCGTGCTTTCTAGTTCGGGAGGAGGAACCCGGGTGGCGGGCCGCCGTTACCGCCGGTCGGCGAGGCACCCTGCGCCAGCCGGGCCTTGCGGACCTCGGAGAGGGTCTGTTCCAGCGTCTCGCTCATGCGGGCCTCGAAGCCCAGCTCGAACCCGAGCCGGGTGTCGTCGGTCAGCACCATCTCCAGAAGCTGGTCCAGGCGGTTGAGCAGAACCACGTGCGGCACCAGTGTGGCGCCCATGCGTTCCAGCTCGACGAGCTTGTCGCGGTTGAGGCCGCGCAGGGACGCGAGCTGGACCTGAAGCTTCTGCCGGGCCTGCTCAACGAACTGCTCGTCGGCGCCGTCGAGGTCGCTGGCCAGCTTCTCCGGGCGGGCGAACTCGAAGGCTTCCAACGGCAGGGTCTGCTGCTCACTGCCGTCGTCGTACGTGTGCTGGTACTCCACCGTCGGCTTGTTCCTTTCAACGGGTTGCGCTGTCGTGCACTAGCTGTGCTGCTGGGTGTTACTCGGCTGCGGCAATTCCTGGTTGTCGTAGTCGCCGTCGAGCCAGGCAATGACGTAGGCCAGCGTGAACAGGGCGGCCAGGCCGAGGCCGACGCTGGCGAGAATCTGAACGAGCCGGCGGTTGCTGTGGTCCTGCGGCTTGAGCGTGCCGATGGTGCGGTGCTTGCGTTTGCCCACGAAGGACACCCCCGACGGGTCAGGTGGTGAGAAAGGGCTCCAAGGCGACCCTCACCTGTAATCGGGCGGAGCCGGCCGGCGCCTGCGACAGCCGGCGCATCATCGCCATCAGCAGCGGCCGGTTGCGGTGCAGACCGAACATCTCCTCATCGGTGAACAGGTCACGCGTTCCGGTCAGCGCCTCGACCAGCCAGCGGTGCAGAAGCTCCCGACTGGCAATGCCGAAGTCGGCGAACGCCCTGTCGAAAGCGGCGGCGTCGCGCATCGCCACGGCGCGGACCACGCCGAGGACGATCTCGAACTGGGCGTTGCGGGCGCCCGCGAGGGCCAGGGCAACCTGCCCACGCCCGTGCGCGGCCCGGACCTTCGCCGCCGGCTTGGCGATGCCCTGGCGTTCGAGGATCTGCTGGAGCTGCTCCTGGGTCAGCGGCGCCAGGTCGTACACCGCGCACCGGGACACGAACGTGTCGGGCAGGTGCTTGGAGCTGGTGAACAGCAGTTTCACTCCGGGCGGGGGTTCCTCGATCGTCTTGAGCAGCATCAGTACCGCGGTCGCGGTGGCGTGGTCGAGGTTGACCGCGGCGACTTTGAACACCCCGTGCGGGGGCCGGTAGGCCCAGGCGAGGAGGTCCTGCACCTCCGGCACGGAGAAGCTGTTCTCGTACAGGCAGCGGTCGAACACGTCGACCCGGTGGTGCTCGATGAGGTGACGGGCCAGGGTCCACTTGCCGATGGACTCCATCCCGCGCAGCAGCGTCACCGGCGGCAGGCGGCGTTCGAGGATGCGGCGGGTGTGCTCGTGCCCGGCGACCCAGATGGCGGT
>JACCDR010675372.1_pt1 | contig 26686 bp, 24 predicted proteins | sample 7446431 | NCBI WGS metagenome assembly JACCDR01 (sample SAMN15323443, study PRJNA562643) | freshwater metagenome | isolation source: river surface water | place: USA:Blue River Watershed | collected 2017-08-17 | reverse complement strand
TATATCATGGCCCCAAAGGTTTGCGGGCTATTGCGGAACGTACGCATGGCTTGACTCAAGTATTAGCAAAAGGGTTGGAAAAGATTGGTATTGCCATTGAAAATACATACTATTTTGATACAGTTACTGTCACTCTTTCCTCCGAAAGCCAACAGATGGCTGTTAAAAAAGTAGCAGAAGCCCATGCTATCAATTTCCGCTATGTAGCAAGCAATCAGCTCAGCATCTCATTAGATGAAACGACTAGCCTAGCTGATGTTAAAGAAATCATTGCAGTAGTAGCTGAAGGTATAGGAGCTAGCAATCATATAGATCTGACACCTCTGGCCAAAGCAGTTGCATGGCAATACCCATCCGCTCTTACCCGTACTTCTACTTATCTGACGCATCCAGTGTTCAATATTCATCATTCTGAACATGAAATGCTGCGGTATCTGAAATTTCTGGAAAACAAGGATTTATCCCTGGCCCATTCGATGATTTCTCTGGGTAGCTGTACCATGAAACTCAATGCCACTACAGAAATGATTCCAGTGACATGGGCAGAGTTTGGAGCTTTGCACCCTTTTGCACCCATAGACCAGACCAAAGGATATCAGCAGTTATTTAAGGAACTAAGCGAATGGTTGTGCGAAATTACGGGCTTTGCGGCTATGTCTCTGCAACCCAACTCAGGAGCCCAGGGAGAATATGCGGGATTGTTAGTGATACGGGCTTACCACTTAAGTAGAGGAGACACCCACCGGGATATAGCCTTAATTCCAGCTTCTGCCCATGGTACAAATCCAGCTAGTGCAGTAATGGCGGGTATGAAAGTGATTGTGGTAAAGACAGATGACAAAGGTTATATAGATTTTGAAGACCTGAAGGCAAAAGCAGAACAATACAAAGATAGTCTGTCGGCTCTGATGGTTACCTATCCGTCTACACATGGTGTATTTGAAGAAAATATCTGTGAAATTTGTGACTTGATTCACCAACATGGTGGACAGGTATACATGGATGGTGCCAATATGAATGCCCAGGTAGGTTTGACCAGTCCAGCTACTATTGGGGCGGATGTTTGTCACCTGAATCTGCATAAAACATTCTGTATTCCACATGGTGGTGGCGGACCTGGCATGGGGCCTATTGGGGTGGCAGCTCATCTGGCTCCTTTCTTACCAGGCCATGCAGTGGTGCAAACAGGTGGCGAAAAAGCCATTCAGGCGGTGTCTGCGGCTCCATGGGGCAGTGCTTCTATTCTGCCTATCTCCTATGCCTATACAGCAATGATGGGTGGACAAGGGCTAACAGAGGCTACGGAAGTGGCTATTTTAAATGCTAACTATATCAAGGCTCGCCTAGAAAAATACTATCCTATCTTGTATACAAATGTCAATGGACGGTGTGCCCACGAATTTATTCTGGACTGTCGGGCATTTAAAGCATCTGGAATAGAAGTAGAAGACATTGCGAAACGTTTGATGGATTATGGATACCATGCGCCAACAGTCTCCTTCCCCGTGGCAGGTACACTCATGATTGAACCTACAGAAAGTGAGCCTAAAGAAGAACTGGATCGTTTCTGTGAGGCCATGATAGCCATTCGGGAAGAAATTCGTGAAGTGGAAGAAGGCGAAGCGGACAAGCAAAACAACGTATTGAAGCATGCCCCACATACGGCACATATAGTTATGTCAGATAGCTGGAATCGGCCTTATAGTCGCGAAAAAGCGGCTTATCCGCTGCCCTATATTAAAGCTGCTAAGTTCTGGCCAACAGTAAGCCGGATCGACAGTGCCTATGGCGACCGCAATCTGGTCTGTGCTTGTGAGCCGCTAGAAAGCTACTTAACGGAAGATGAAAAGTTAACACAAGTATTGTAATAGCGTACAATGCTGCCCATTACTAGCTGGTTACTAGTTGATATTTAAATATCTTTTAGATAAAACTCTGATAACCTTATGCTGATCTCAGCCGTTTCTATTGTAGAAACGGCTGTTTTTGTTAAGAATACACCTGTCAGTTGATTTAGAAAAATAGTATCTTTCCAATACAAAAACCAGACTTTACCTATGACCAAATCTTTTCAGACCTCGGCACTGGCTTATATTCCATCTATCTTTCTATCTTTTCCTGGGTTAGTGGCAGCTCAAAGCAAGCGGTTGGGTGGCATAAGCCCCGCCCCTTTTGCCTCATTAAATCTAGGCCTCTCTTCAGGCGACACGCCGGAAAATGTGCTGGAAAATAGAAGCCGATTTTTTACGGCTCTAGGTTTTGGTCTGGCAGACATTGCCTTATCTTTTCAGGTTCATGACGACAAAATTCTGCTTGCGACCAAACCAGGAAATTATGATTGTTATGATGCATTGATTACCCAACAGAAAAATCTTTTTGTGGGTATATCTGTTGCTGATTGTACGCCTGTTCTTTTATATGATGCTGCCAATGAAGTGGTCGCTGCTGTACATGCAGGCTGGAAAGGAACTGTTAAGCAGATTGTTGCTCAGACTTTACGTACCATGCAGAGTCACTTTGGTACCCAATCCGAACATTGTTATGCTTATGTGGGAACTTGTATTGGAGAATGTACTTTTGAAGTAGATGCGGATGTAGCCGATCATTTTGCCACAGAATTTAAAGAGTGGCATGTTGAAAAAAATAAATTTCTGGTAAACCTGAAAGCCGCTAATATCCGACAACTACTTGAATTTGGAATTCCAGAAAGTCAGATCGAAGTTTCTCCCTTTTGTACAGTTACTCATAATGAAGAATATTTTTCGTATCGCAAAGAAGGGAAAGCCTCTGGACGGATGTTGGCGGTGATTGGAGTACAGAAATAAAAAAAACTGTGACCCAGTCAGGTAACAGTTTTCTAAATCAATCAAAACTAACCTCATTCACTAAAAATTTTGCATGTTTACATTTAAATTGCAGTAGCGGTAAGTGGTCTGCTGAAATTTAATGGGAAGACCTTGTTTTGGTAACCCTATAGGAGGGAAAATAGAGAAAGTATTTTCTTTAGATAAATTCTAGAATAGAAATAGTGGAAAGGAACTAAAAAAGATGCACCTTTGTAGTTAAGTTAGTCGATCGTTTTATCTGGGGCTGACCGGTTTTGACGGCTTGTGCAGGCTGCGGGTAAGCATGTCGGGAGTTGGAAGTATCTCCTGTCAAAAATTCTTCCGAACAATAACTGGCGAATCTAATTACGCCCTTGCTGCTTAATTAAGAATTAAGTAGCATGTGCCTTGCCTGTCCCACACACTGCCGGATAGGCGTTCAAGGTATCATAACGTAGTGTCGCTTGCGGTAAAGTCACGGTATCGTAGGTCGTATTAGTGGCTAAGGCAGATGCGCCGATGGCGGCTATCCTGCATCTGCCCGACAATTGACTAGCTGATAAGCATGTAGAAAGCCCGATGGTTTCCTTGCCCGGACGAGGGTTCGACTCCCTCCAGCTCCACTAAATACCTCTTCCTCTAGAAGAGGTATTTTTTTTGCGGGCCTATTACCCCTTTTATATGTATCCATAAAATTTTCCAAAGTATTTTGGGTAAGAATTTTTCTCTTATTTCCTGATCCATACGCTGGATATCTTCTACTTCTATGTGAATCCAGATCCCATTCAACCACAAGTGGTTTATTCGGTGACAAACACGAGGGTATACTAGAATCTGTTTCTCAAAAAATGCATATTTTTTTTCTTTTTTGGGGTTTATCATTCATATTTACTTTTCCGCTTATACCTGTCCATGACCAACTATATAAAACTCTAGTCACTATAAACCCAACATTCAGTCATTTTCGTAGTTTACAGTATAGAGTTATGTGTACATACATATATAGTCTAAAATAATCATTTATATTTGCTGGAATACCACACTCTGATATGACTGACGACATTGCAAAAAACCATACTGAACCTGATGACGACCAGCTTGAAGCAACTGAGTTAGGTGCAGATACTATTGCCCAGGTCTATAGTGCTGAGCAAAAGAACAATATATTTGAGCAAGAGTTTATGCCTCATATCCATTCGCTCTATAATGCAGCGTATAGATTTACGATGGATGAGGATGATGCCAATGACTTGGTACAGGATACCTATCTGAAAGCCTTTCGTTTTATCAATTCCTTTCAGCAGGGAACTAACGCAAAAGCATGGTTGTTCAGGATTTTAAGAAACAGCTTCATTAATGATTATCGTAAGAAGCGGAAAGAGCCCGCAAAAGTTGATTATCAGGAAGTCGAAACCTACTACAACTCTGAAGAGGCAGAAGCTGATAATATCACTACTGACCTGCGGGTAGAAACGCTGCAGGAAATGATCGGTGATGAGGTAGCTAATGCCTTGAACTCCTTAGCAGTGGATTTTCGGACAGTTATTATTCTAGCTGACATCGAAGGGTTTACCTATGAAGAAATGGCTAAGATTCTTAATATTCCTATTGGGACGGTACGTTCACGTTTGCATCGTGCCAGAAATCTACTTAAGGACAAGTTAAAAGATTATGCCAAGAGCATGGGATATGGGGATTGACGCTTGTTCCTGTATAAACTAAAAAGCTATATAGTTAGGCTTATTGCCTCCAGTAAGGAAAGCTATTATACAAAAATAGCGTTCTGGAGTAGTAGGCATGTGTTATTTTGTTTTAACCCATTGTATATAAAATAAGTAATTAATTATTGTGTTATGTCCACTTCCAAAAAATTGCCGTCACTCATTCAGAAGAAAGAAGGTGTAGAATACCGCCACGAGTGTGAACACCGCCATGAGTGCATGAAAGCGATACAGATGATTTTGGATGGAGAAGCTACCAGTGAGCAACTTACTCATTTTAAAGATAATATTAGCCACTGCCTTCCATGTATTGAAAACCATAACCTCGAAATAACGATTCGCCAATTGCTTTGCGACCGGATTCAACAAAAAACAGTGCCTCAGGATTTAATTACACGTATTCGTATACAGATAGCTACTGCTACTAAAGAGCCTTCCAAGTAATTTTAGTAGAATTTAGGAAAAAGCTGTTTTAAAACGTAAGACAAAAACGTATTTTTGCAGCACTTCACTAAATACATACGGCTATCAAGACCCTTCATCCTTCGTTTCAGGGAAAAACCATTATATTTTCCGCCCCTTCCGGCTCGGGAAAAACTACTATTGTACACCACCTTCTGAGCAAATATGCCAATCTTGGCTTTTCTATCTCTGCCTGTACACGTACGACGCGTACCCATGAACAGGATGGGATAGATTACTATTTTCTAACTACAGAAGAATTTGAGCAAAGAATTGATAATCAGGAGTTTGTCGAATGGGAGCAAGTGTACACCGGAGCTTACTACGGTACATTGAAATCGGAGATAGACCGTCTTTGGGAGAAAGAATGCCATGTTTTGTTTGATGTAGATGTAAAAGGAGGCATTAGTCTGAAAAAATATTTTGGTGACCATGCTCTGGCTATTTTTGTAAAAGTTCCTTCTATGGAAATGCTCGAACAACGCCTACGAAAACGAGGTACAGAAACCGAAGAAAAAATTCAGCAACGTCTGGCCAAAGCTACAGTAGAGCTAGCATTTGAGCCGCAGTTTGATATAACCCTTATCAATGGAGACTTGCAGGAAACGTTACGGCAGGCAGAAAAGCTGATCGAGGATTTTATAGGAATGGACGGAATACGAAATAATTACTAGGCCACATCAGTACCCATTATATTCTAGAGATTGAATGAAAATAGGATTGTTTTTCGGCTCTTTTAATCCTGTGCATACAGGCCATCTCATTATAGCTAATACAATGGCTTGTCATGCAGATTTAGAGCAGGTATGGTTTGTGGTTTCTCCTCAGAATCCTTTCAAAAAGACCAAAAGTCTTTTACATGAGTTTGACCGATTAGATATGGTTCGGATGGCAATTGACGATAATCCATCTTTTCGGGTCACAGATATTGAGTTTAATCTTCCAAGACCTAGCTATACCATAGATACCCTTACCTATCTTCAGGAAAAAAATGCCAAACATTCTTTCCGGTTAATTATTGGTGGTGATAATCTAGAGCAGTTTAAGAATTGGAAAAACTATGACAAAATTCTGGAATACTACGGCTTGTATGTATATCCACGTCCAGGAGCTCCACTTCATGAACTATCCTCACATCCACATGTGCAAGTCGTAGAAGCTCCGTTGATGGATATTTCGGCTACCTATATCAGAGAATGCATCAAACAAGGGAAATCTATCAAGTACCTGGTTCCAGAACGAGTAGAAGAATATATTCTAAGGAAAAAATTTTATATCTAAAGTGATAGACAAGAGAGGTTGGGAGTTTCGAAAAGGATACCAATCTCTTTCCTGAATAGTTCTAAGAAGAGTATATAAACTGATTGGAGTTGGATAGGTATAATATTTTTTTATAAATTGAGTTGTTATAAAGAAAACAACTTGGTAGTTATGGTATGTATGCGTAGAAAATCCCCTGTTTCAGTTACTTTATATATATTTTGTTTGGTAATGCTGGTTGCAGCTTGTGGAAAACGGATGAGTGTCGTTACCTACGATAAAAAAAGAGGCACTACCCGTCATAATACGTATAAGACTCCACAAAAGAAGACTGCTACTTCTACCCCTAAATCTACTATTGCTACAAAAAGTGCTACAGGCAATGCTTCCAAAGTAATACAAACCGCAAAATCCTATTTAGGGACACCATATCGGTATGGAGGAGTGAACCGGGCTGGCATTGATTGTTCTGGCTTGTTGTGTACCTCATTTGAGTCTATAGGAGTGAAAATACCCCGCAGTTCTGATCAACAAGCTGAGTTTGGGAAAGAAGTTAGTCTGGCAGAGATTGTTCCTGGAGATATGGTATTTTTTGGTGAACGGAAAGGTAGCCGTAAAGTTACACATGCAGGTCTGGTAACAGCAGTTCGTAACAAAGAAGAAATTATATTCATTCATTCTAGTACAAGTAGAGGAGTGATAGAAGATAATCTACTTTCTTCCTACTACCAGAGTCTATTTGTAAAAGCTGTCCGGCCTCTATAATGCAGATAGAAGTAGAAAGGGTACAAATTAAACCTTTGTTTCTATACTGTTTATCACCTTTTCTGGTAACCTTGACAAAAAACTTTTATTTATCTCAAATAAAAAGTGTACTTTTATTGTTGGAAATTTTGTGGTTTAGTGCAACTTCAGCCATGAAAAGTGTTTTCCAACGTCTCAAAAACTTCTCATTTCTGATTGTAACTAAGTAGTAATTAAAAAATAGGATGTATGCGCAAATGTATACTAGTGCTTTTTGTCGGTTTTTATTTGATAAGCTGCCCTGTTTGGGCTACTCATATTGTGGGGGGGGAATTGGCTTTGACTGTAGTAGATGCAAAAGCTCACACATATAACCTTGCACTGAACCTGTATTTTGACGTAATCAGGGGAAATGTAGGGGCAGAAGATAGACAGGCAACAGTAGCTATTTATAGTAAACGAAACAACACCCTGTTAGGACAAGCTACATTGACACTCTTATCTAGAGAAGAAATAGTCTATACAAATCCAGTTTGTACCTCATCAACGCCACCTGTACGTACTCGATTGTTACGTTATGAGCAGCTTATTACCTTGTCTCCTTCCTCCTTCAATGATGCCTTAGGCTACTATGCTGTTTGGGAAAGATGTTGTCGCAATGGTACGATTACGAATATTCAAGACCCAGGTGGTCAGGGAAATACATTCTATCTGGAATTTCCACCAGTATCAATGCTCAATAGTTCACCTGTATTTACTCTTCCTAAGGGTGACTTTGCGTGTGTCAAACGGCCTTTTTCTTTTGATTTCAGTGCAAATGATGCTGACGGTGATGAATTACGGTACTCACTGGTAACACCCTATTCGTCGCGTAGTGATAGAAACAATCCTATCCTATTTCCTACTGCTTTCCCTTATCCTTCGATCAGTTGGAATGCAGGATTTTCACTCACTAATGTTATTCCTGGATCTCAACCTCTTCGGATAGATTCCAATACTGGACGACTATCTTTTACGCCTAATACATTAGGTTTGTATGTATTTTCAGTTCTTTGTCAGGAATACAGAGGTGGCGTAAAGATAGGTGAAGTGCGACGGGATTTTCAGTTATTAGTAATAGATTGTCCGTTTAATGCTCCTCCTAAGATAGTTTTTGAAAATAAAACAATCAAAGAAGGAGATTCGATTGTTATTACGGCAAACCAACTTGACCGATGTGTTGGCTTTAATATTACAGATTCTCTAGGTGTGACAGCCACACAAAAAATCACGATGAAGGTTATCAATGCTTCCAATCTTTCGGCAGATGATGTGAAACTTTCCCTGACAAGTGGTGTCATCACGTCTAGTACAGATATCTTACGGGCACAGATGTGCTGGGGGAAATGCCTAGATAAAGGGAATGAGGCAAAAAGTTTCGAATTTGATATTGTTACTACTGATGATGGATGTCCGCAACCCCTGACAGACACCTTGCATGTAAAAGTGAATCTAGACCCAATTCCTAATGATCCACCTGAGGTAAGTACAGATATTCCTGGAAATAACATAAGTAGTTTAATGAATCAGGAAGTTCGGTTTACTATACTAGGAAACGACCCAGACAAAGATCCTATGATATTGAAAGCTTTGGGAGATGGATTTAATCTGGCAGACCTAGGTATGCAGTTTGCTTCAGGCCAGTCTTCTACTGGAGTTATTAGACAACCTTTTGCCTGGACACCAGATTGTAGACTTTTTCAGGTCAAACCGGATGGCAAACTGCGTATAGCTTTTCTGGTACAAGATGAAGATTGTATTAACCAGACAGACACGGTGTATGTAAATATGGTTATAAAAGACATTGATCCTCAGGCTAATCTGAATGAGATTCCTAATGTCTTTACTCCCAATGGAGATAGTTCCAATGAATTATTTACACTGTCACAGTTTTTGCCTAGAGACAATTGCAGTGATCAGTTTCAAAAGATTGAAGTATATAACCGTTGGGGGCTCAAGGTATTTGAAAGTACCAGCCGGGAGTTTAGTTGGGATGGAAAAGGCTTCCCAACAGGGATCTATTATTACTATGTAACCTATCGGAATAGCCATTATAAAGGTACTGTTTCGCTGTTGCGTTAAAAATAGATATATTCTTATAGGAGAGACAGGTGAATTGCTGATTTTCAGGAGTTTATCTGTCTCTATTCGTGTCCTGAAGTGTTGTATTTACCTGTTTAGCTGCATGAAATCTATTGTACTACCACTTTCATTTTTTTTCATCTGTTGCTCTGTAGTTTCTCAAAGTCCTCTTAAGTGGGGTAAAATCTCTAGTACAGAAGCCCAGCTTCAGTTATGTCCTTTTGATAGTAGTGCCTCTGCAGTGGTATTAGCAGATTATGGAAGAATCACGATCAGTAATACGATCACTATTGACAGGCATATACGTATTAAAATACTGGATAAGAAAGGATTGAATTTAGCTAATGTAGCCTTAGCCTATTATATCAAAGACCGCCTCGAAGATATAAATAAAGTAGAAGCTCAGACGATTACGATAGATAAAAATGGAAAAACACTTGTAACAGAAGTGCCTAAAAGTCAGTTTTTTACGGTTGATGTTTCGGAAAACTGGCAAGAAAAAAGATTCAGTTTTCCGGCTGTAGACGTGGGATCTATCATTGAATATAGGTTTCGAAAAACTTCCCGATATTATTTTGCCCTAGATGAATGGTTGTTTCAACGTGATATTCCAACACTGACTAGTAATCTTAAGGTTGAAATACTTAGTCAAGGGCTGGATTATCGGGTATTATTGCAGGGAGAACGGCTGTTAAGCAAATACAAAGAAATAGAGAAGAATCCAGTATCGGAATGGGAACTGCAGAATTTGCCCGCATTAGTAGAAGAACCTTTTGTGGCCAATTACCGGGACTATGCCGAAAAGATTCACTTTCAGTTAAGCGGTTATACAGGGGCAAGTAGCGCACTGGCGGGGGGCAGTGAGTATAAATCGGTTATGACAACTTGGGAAAAGCTGGGAGAAGAATTATTAAATGAGGAGCGGTACATGAACTACCTGGGTCGGAGGGGGATTGCCAAAGATGCTTTAAGTCAGAGTATTCTGGCCACAGATGATGAAAAGACCAAAATCCAGAAAATCTACAATTTTGTACGAGATCATATACAATGGAACGGAGCATACCAACTATTTCCAATCCAGAATATTGGCAAATTAAGAGAAACTCAACAAGGAGGTAGTGCAGAAATCAATCTTTTTCTAACCTTACTTTTACAGGAAGCAGGACTTTCAGCCAATCCTATGCTAGTAAGTACACGCAAAAACGGAAAAATACAAAAATCATATGCCTTGTTGGCTCAGTTTAATCATGTGTTGGCCTATGTAAAGACCAAGGACAAAGTGTATCTGCTGGATGCCACAGACCCACTTCGCCCCTATGACTTACTGGCAGTTCAGGATTTGAATGCTTCCGGTCTGATGTTAGACAAAAACAATAGCCAGTGGATAACCATAGAACCTCCACAATCGGCCAAAGAAATGGTTTATGGAGACATAGATCTTAGTAATCCATCTAAACCGATATATAGATTGTCTATCCGATACGAAGGCTATGAAGCTGTAGAAGCCAGACGAACCTTTCATCAGTTGGGAGAAGAAAAGTTTTTAGCCAAGCAAAAAAGTATTTTTACTGATTACAAACTAATAAAATTTGAACAGGAAAATCTGGATACGCCTGACATCTATTTATTGCAAAAATATCAACTTGAGTTGGAAGATGCCTCAACAGCCAGCACCCTATATTTTCAACCCGTCATCTGGCACCATTACCATGAAAATATATTTAAAGGAACCAAACGCAATTTGCCTGTAGAGCTGGATTATCCCAAATCATTTCAGCTGGTGCTAAGCGTACAAATACCTGAGGGATATGAAGTACAAGAAATGCCTAAACCTCTGCTGCTGGCCTTGCCTGACAATATGGGTCAGTTTCGTTATCAGACTACAGTCACTGGGACTCAGCTCCAACTGCTCACGACAGTAGTGGTAAAATCTACGTTTATCTCGTCTTATTACTACTCTCATTTGCAACAGTTTTATGACCATATTATTGGAAAGTATCAGGAAAAGATTGTCTTAAGAAAAAAATAAAGAAGGTTTCTGGCTTAGCTAACAGTTGCCTTTTACTTGGGCTTAATATTGTTTAAAAAGGTTGGCCATGGGTTTTCTTTACCAACCATCGGGCAAGGGGTGTACAGGTGCGTAAGGTTTGAATGGCTATTCCTGTAATAATCTCATTTCCAAATAATCTTTGTAAAGTTCGTCCTACCTGCAGTCGGCGGGCAAAGAGATGTTGCCAGACTTGTGCATAGGTTTGTTCCAGCTGTTTTCTTTTCCAATTTTCTCTTTGTGCCTGAATTAGATAGCCTGAAAGTACATGGGCCGAATGAATAGCCATAGCCATACCATTGCCACACAAGGGAGTAATAAGGCCTGCTGCATCACCAGACATCAGGATGTGGTTTTCAAGAGATGATTTGGGGGCAAAAGATATTTCATTGATTACTTCTGGCTTTTCAAATAAAAAATCTGCATTTGCTTTAAGGGCTTTCAGATAGGGATTTTTATACATTAAGGCCTCTTCCATTGCCTCAATGCTGCCATGTTGCCGAATATTTTCACGGGTAGTCAGGTAACAGAGGTTGTATTTGTTGTCTTCTATGGCACTAAGTCCGCAATAGCCATCTTTGAAATTATGTAAAGCAATATAGTTTAAAGGAAAATCGGTTCGAATGTGGTATTTTACGCCTACATAAGGCGAACGTGTATGAATAAAATCCCGGTTTAGTTGCTTGTCCAGACGGGTTCGTTTGCCATAGGCACCTATCACATAGGAACTCTGGTAGAGGGTCTGATCTGATAACTGAATCTGAAAATATTCGTTCTGGTAGATAATGTCTTCTACTGTTTTCCCAGTCAGAATGGTAGCTCCGGCAGCAAGGGCAATCTGATACAGTTTCTCATCCAAGGTATATCGGCTAATGCCAAAGCCACCCAAGTCGAGAGGCATTTGCAACATGGTACCGCTGGGCGCACTAACCTGTAAGTAGTTAATGGATGAGGCTCCCCACTGATGTGGATCAATGCCTAAAGAATGCAGAAAAGGTAAGGTTTCGTTAGATATATACTCGCCACATACCCGATGAAACGGATAGGTTTTCTTTTCAACGAGTAGAACCTGCATGCCCGCTCGGCTCAAAACAATGGCATTTATAAGACCTGCCAAGCCTCCACCTACAATCACTACATCATACATACAAACACACAAATAAAAGGATGTAAGATTAAGAACAATTTAATGGCTGACAAGAAAGTATACAGCAAACGATTTAACATTCCGGTAACATGAACGTCTGAAAGATATACTATCTTGCAGGGCAAAAATACACTATTAATAAAACAATATGTTTGGATTAGAAGCTGGTTTATTAATTCTCCTCTTATTTTGTCTCTTCTGTGCTTGTGCCTTTGAATTTGTGAATGGATTTCATGATACAGCTAATGCAGTCGCCACAGTTATCTACACCAACTCTCTTCAGCCAAATGTAGCCGTCATGTGGTCGGGTTTATGGAACTTTATTGGTGTACTTACAGGAGGTGTCGGTGTAGCTATGGGAATTGTAACACTACTGCCTACCGATTTACTCATTGATCAAAATGTCTGGCATAATGTAGCCATGATTCTGGCCTTATTATTCAGTGCTATTATTTGGAACCTTGGAACGTGGTATTTTGGATTGCCAGCTTCCAGTTCACACACATTAATAGGCTCAATTCTGGGCGTGGGTTTGGCTTTTGGTCTGATGAATGGCTCTGTAAATTCTGTCAATTGGAGCAAAGCAGGCGAAATAGGTATGTCATTGCTGTTGTCTCCTTTATGTGGCTTTGGTATTACTATTTTTATGATGTATTTGCTGAAGCGGTTTGTCAAGGATAAAAGTATTTTTAGAGAACCACCCAAGAAACAGCCCCCTCCCCTATGGATTCGTATCATTCTGATTCTGACCTGTACGGGTGTAAGCTATGCACATGGAAATAATGACGGGCAGAAAGGGATTGGTCTAGTCATGTTGATTCTGATCAGTATTGTTCCTTTGCAGTTTGCTCTTAATCCAGAATTACAGACTGCTGGTTTGCAAACCTCAACGGCTTCTCTGCAACAGGTCATTCGTCGGATTGACACCCAAAATGTATCAGAAGAAGTGAGAAAGTCTACAGTATTGGTTTTGAATGAGCTTGCAGATATTCAAAAAGTAATACCTACAGAGAAAAATACTAGCATTGCTCCTGAAAAACGTATAGATGTCCGGAAAGATATTCTGCTGATTAAGAAGCATGTCAAATCTATTGAAGAAGCCGTTAGTAAAATAGAAGCTGAAGCCATCAAAAAAAACCTGAATGCACTGACGGCCTATACAGACTATTCGCCGTCTTGGGTGACAGTTATGATTTCGATTGCTTTAGGATTGGGAACCATGATTGGCTGGAAGCGGATTGTGCGAACCATAGGAGAAAAAATTGGTAAGCAACATTTGACCTATGCGCAAGGAGCTTCTTCAGAGTTTGTGGCTGCCAGTATGATTGGGCTAGCCACAGGTTTTGGGTTACCAGTAAGTACCACACATGTTTTATCTTCAGGTATAGCCGGAAGTATGGTGGCCAGCAATGGGATTAAGAACCTTCAGCCCAAGACGATCCAAAGTATTGCAATGGCATGGATACTGACTCTACCCGTAAGTATTTTATTGTCAGCGACGTTGTATGTCGTTTTCCGTTGGATTTTTTAAAAAATAGATATTTCAGGAAAGGAAACAGATGTATACATTACGGTCTGCTTCCTTTCCTGTTTCTATAGATTTGTGTATACAAATCGTTGATCTGTTCCTGTAAGCCAGGTTGATTGGGACGTATCTGCTGCAATCGTTCGAGGGTTTTTAAGGCTGCGTGATGATCACCAATGACTAGGTAAATAGAGGCTAACCCTGATAAAGCTCCAAAATGCCGATCTTCCAATTGTAGGGTATGAAAGATATCTTCCATGGATCGTTTGAAATCTCCACGTAAATAATAGGCAGTAGCCCGTTTGTTCCAGGCTTCTGCATACTGTGGCTGTCGTTGAATCATGCGGGAAAACACCCGGATGGCAGCATCATACTGGTCATTTTGTAGGAAACGACATCCTCTTTTCATCATCGTATTCGTTTCCTCTGAGCCGCCATCCATCCATATTTCCCAGATCATGTCTTCAATAATTTCGGCTTCCTGCTCATTAGGAGTATTTTTGAGTAAAGCAAAAAGGCTACTCAATAATTCGTTGGGAGGGATTTTTTCAGGAGAAACCATACAATAGAAGCCAAGAGTTGATGAATGTGGAATGGTAGGCTTACGGACACAATGGAGGAAGTGTAAGCTGCTAGGGTAAAATTATGAGTTTCTGAAAAAAAAGCAAATCTACAGATAGAAACTTGTTGAAAAATTAGTATGTATGCTAAAAGACAATATTATAGGGAATATTTGACTGGTAAAAAGTAACAATTTGATAAAACTCTCTTATTAGAGATAAGACAATGCAGGATAGGATCAAATAAGACGGTAGTCATTATCCGGAAAGTAATTCACGTAAGACGGGTAATGAACGTAATTCGCCAAAGTTTTCCATGTGTAGCCGATAAAACAGCAACATATATTCCAATATACGGCGTCGCTGGTGTTTACCAAGGCTAATAGATTGGCTCTGGGGTGTATGTATCAATAGGTCAAATGGTTCGGTATCTTCTTGAACGTAGTTGAGCAACTGAAACTCCTCGATCTGGGAAAATACTTCATGGGCATTTGAAGGAGAAAACCCCATATATTGTGACAGATGCAATAGAAACTGAATAGGAAAGTTTTCATATTGTTGCTCTTGCTGATCCAGAAACAAAATTGAATGATACAAAAAGTTAAACAACGGTGGATTGGAAAACTCTTCTTTTAATGTTTTGCTACATACTTCGCTGATAAACAGGGCAATACCAGACTTGATAAAATGATAGGGAATGGTCTGTAATAAGGTGTTGCACTTTACTTCGGATATCCGCATGATGCTACTGTTATCCCGATGGTACACCACCATATCCAACAACGTGAGCGGCTGAAAAAGGGCTATCTTGTTTTTTCCTTTAGAACTTCTCACCCCATTTTCAATATAGGTTTGTATCCCAAACTCTTCCGTATAAATTTTTACAATGATAGATGTTTCCCGAAAGCGTATATAATTAACAACAATTCCCCGTGTTTTAAAGAGCATACAGACCAGTAGATTATAAAAGTAAAAATGGCGGATTTTAGTTTGTCTTCTTCTTTGATTATCAGGTACTTATATATGAAACATGCACAACCATTAAACTAGGAAGAACCGTAGCCAGAACCCATCTAGGGTTCTGGCAAATATACTATTTTTAAGGGAGAGTTGCTGCACCTATCCAGATCTATACAGGCTATCTTTATTCGATAACGGCTACTTTGGCCACAAACGTTTCAGTACCAGTTTTGGTAGAGGCAAAAATCAGGTAGATACCCGCAACCACCCGTCTGCCACGATAATCACGAGCCGCCCAAATAGCAGTACCGCCATTAGCCTGCGTCTGATAAACCAGCCGGCCTGCTGCATCGGTAATTTTGACAATGGAGTTGGTGGCCAGACCAGAAATACCGACTTCACCTGCAAACTCAGGCCGGACAGGATTTGGGAAAACCTGCACATCCGTATAGGTTTCGGAGCTTTCTGTAGACGTACCTCGGTAAGAAAGTACGCCTGCATCCGTAGCAAAAAATACCTCGCCTGTTTGTGGCTGAATTTCAATAGCTGCAATAGCATTGGAAATCAGTGGTGAATTCTGGGTGGTGAAATGAATAAGCTGTGTACGGATGTCGGCATCAAAAAGCCAGGCACCATTGTTGGTACCAAACCATTTACGGTTTCCACCATCTATACGTAGGGCTGTAACCATTTCATCCCGAAGTATTTGTCTGCCTTCGAAAATAGGTAAAATAGCATCAAACGGGATATTGTCGAAGACCTGATCTGGATTAAAAAAATAAGCTGCTCCTCGTCCGGTTCCTGCCCAGATTTGTCCAGATTTGTCTTTGGCTAGGGCAAAAATCCGGTTGTCGGGGAGTCCGCCTTGCCCAGCTGTGGTATTGAGTAGTTTGCCTTTGTTGGTTTGGGGATCGAATACCCAGATACCTCCTGCTCCCGAAGGTATCCAGGCTTGACCTAGGTCATCTAGCACTAGGCCTATTGGCTGGCGGGCGAGGAAGTTGCTGAATATAAAATTTGTCCATGTTCCCTCTAGGGTTCGTTTATATAAAGTGGGTTCTCCTGCCGCAGAACCATAGACAGTTACCCAGAGTGTACCTTCTATATCTGTGAGTAAGCTGGTTACCCTACTATTGGAAGGAGGAGCTTTGGCATCTGTAGGTGTCTGCCAGCTATTATTTTTCTGTATCCATAGACCCTGACCAAACGATCCAATTAAAAACTCCTGGGTTTCGGGTATGTAAGTGGTTGTCAGTATGTCTTTGACAGGTGGAATTTGTATGAAAGTTGGATAGGGAATGGAGCTATAATTTTCCCATCCTGAGGGGGTAAATACACTAAAACCTTTGGTGTTTAGGCGAGGAGAAAAGGTACTGTTATAGCCACCAGGCAGAGCCACAACTTCGTTTTGACGCAAGGCTAGCCGCTGAAAATAGTTGGTAATGGTACCATTGGGTGTATATGACCGAAAACTTCCTTCAGTATTGCTTAACAAGCCATTGGTGGCATCTGCAATCCAGAGTGTCTGTGCAGAAGTATAGGCAGCTTCCTGTGGGGAAACAATCAGCGGATGAGCAATGGTAACAGGTAATTTGTTTTTTTCAAGTGACAGTAGCTTGCCTGCATATCCAAACAATAGTTTTTGTTGGGATTCTTTCAAAAATAATACTTCTTCGGCTGGAAGAGATGTAATCTTCTGCCAGCCGATTGCCATAGATTCGTATACTTCCCGGTTTGCAAACACTGCTACTACTTTTTCTGCAAAGGTGGCAATATGTAGTGCCGCAGTTGATGGAACTCCTTCTGCTGAAAGAACCAGCTTCCAGTTGCGGTAATCTTGTAAATTTGCCTTAGTAGAGCCAGTTAAAATACCTTTTTCGGTTGCCAAAAAAATCTGATCACCTTTTATAGTAGTACCCAAAATACGTAAAGATGTGCCGTTTGAACCTAAGTTTTGATAGGTTTCTCGGATTTGTCTCGTACGTAAATCCAACACCACTACCCCAAACTCATACGACAGATAGACTGTATGAGAAGTAGTAAAAATATGTGTGTTTCGTTTAGAGGTAGCTATAGCATTGTTGTTAGCAATTGCCTTGATGGTAGACAATACATTGTTCTGCAACAGATCAATGGTACCATCTTCGTAGGTAACAATCAGTGTCTGACTCTGGGACTCATATCCTAGTTTATTAATATTGGTTCCACTAAATCCGTCCAGTCGTGAAAAAATAGTAGACTGTTGCGAATCAGCTTCATAGACGAAGAAACCTCCATTCGTTCCTGCATAAATCTGGTCTTGTGCGAGGGCAAGGGTTTGGAGAGAATGGTAGGACGCATGGGTACGCCAGCTGCCAATCGGGGTCGTTTGTGCAAAGCTGAAGGATACAAAAAATACCAGACAGAAGGCTACAGGTAGCAGTCTTGTTTGGATGTGGGTAGGAATATATATATAGCTCATGGATGGATTTTGTATCCTATTTTAATGCCACTGTAATAATTTCGGTCAGGTGCTGGGTTGAAGAAACGACTGCCTACGGCATTGAGGTCATTACCCAAACTGTACTGTTCATTAAACGCATTGTCTATGCCTGCAAATATATCTATCTGCCACTTTTGATAACTATGTCGAAACCCAATTCTTCCGCCAAACAATCTATAACCTGCTGCAAAGGAGGTATTGGCATCATCCAGTGGAACACGATCTGTATACATAAAAGTAGTATTTAAATAAATTCCCATACGAGTATCTACATCCAAGCTAGCTACAAGTATATGTGGGGCTATGCCTGTGAGCTGGTTTCCATTGTAGCGAATGGTATCTGGTTGACCTTTATTGATGATTGTGCGGTAGTAGTCTTGAAAACGAAAATAATTATAGGTGTAAGCAAGGGATACTTTGGGCGAAAGGAACATGCCTTTTGTCTGAGCAAAGCTAAGACGGCTTTCGATGCCTCGTTGGGCGGTGGTACCTACATTGGTAAAAAACTCAGCTCCATCCGCCATCCGCCGACTGACAATGGTTTCTTGTAACCCAAAGGAAAATACGGTCACATCATACCGAAGAGACAGATTCGAATCTGGTAGCAGTTCTCCCCGCATACCTAACTCATAATTAACCCCTTTTTCAGGATTTAGATGGGCATTAAATGTGGCTGTAGACGGGCGAAGTTCGTCGGTTGTGGGAGGAGAGAAACCATAACTCACACTACTAAAGGCAGATAACCATGAGCCAAATTTTTTAAGCAAGGCAATCCGTGGTAGTATAACAGGTGCAAATAAACGGGTTTGTGCGTTTGTAGTCGCCACCGGAATTAGCCGGTTTAGGTCATATTTCTGTCGGTTCAAACTCCCACCTACAGTCAGATAAAATGCCTGAGGCAAGTCTAGTTCTGCTTGAGCAAATATTAGGTATTGGGTGATGCCAATTTCGTCGTTGAATTGTAAAGTATCCGGGCGGCCTGCCTGATTTCCATAGGTTTGGATGCTAGATATACCTCGTTGAAATTCACCTCCAAAAGTGGCTTTTGCTTTAGTAGAGGCTACGTAAAAAGTATAGGAAGTAGACGTTCGTCCACCAAAGTTAGGTTCAGATCTTTTTTCATAATTCCGGATGGTTGGATTATCGAATTGGGTAAGGGTGCTGTAGATGGCAGTTGTATTTGTCCAACGGGAATTAAAATCATAGGTATGAGAGATGCCAAGGTTGAAGGTGGTATTATGAACGGCCGCCTGCTGTTCTACAGCTCCTTTGGTTGTCCCTGTTGTGGGGCGGGCTTGCTGTGGGTTGGCTTCCAGTTGGGCTTGGGTGAGTCCGCCGGGAGTTTGGTAGTGTAAGTCGCTGTAAAACAGGTTTATTCCTATGGTACGGGCATCACTAGCGAAAATTCGACTTTGTACCGAAAAAAAATCCCGTTGCATGCGACTTTGCTGCCTATACCCGTCTGATTGTTGATGGGCGTACAAGGCGGTAGTGTTGGATTTTTCGGAACCGATTTGCAACTGTCCTTGTAAACCCACTAGTCCATAACTACCCAGCAGAGAACCTACTTGGGCATACATTCCACGATTTGCAACTGGACCTTGCAGCAGAACTGTTCCTCCTGTTCCTGCTCCATACAAACTTCCACCAGGGCCTTTGATGACTTCCATTCGGCCAATGGCATTAAAATCCAGTAAATTCAGGTATGTATTTCCTCCAGCATCCGTAAATGGAATACCATTCCAGTACATTTTTACATTTCGGATGCCAAACGGCGACCGTACTAGACTTCCCCGTACCGAAAACCGATAACTACCCGGTGACCGTTCTTCCATACGAACGCCGGGCAGAGTATTGACTACTGGAACAAAAGAAGTATTAGAAAATCGTTGTAACTCCTGTGGTTGTATAATTCCAATAGAAGCTGGCGTTTCGGTCAGTGGACGATTATTCTGGTAGCCAATCACTGTAACAGTAGAGGCCACTACTTGCCATGCAATAGCTGGATCTGTGGAAGGAAGAATAATCAGGTATGGGCTTTTATCCAGCCATAATGTATCTGTACGGTCATTGTAGCCAAGCAGAGAAAACGTTGCGATCACGTGGGGTTGAGAGGTGATGAGTTGAAGCATACCCATGGTATCTGTAACAGTCTGTTGTGTACTGTTTTGGATATGGATTTTTACACCTGACAATCCAATCTTATCAGCGTCTACTACCCTACCCCGAATCGTGTTCTGGCTCAGGCTGGGTAAGTATCCGGCTAGTAAAAAGAGTAATAAAAGCTTCCCTCGGAAAAGTAAAATCTGTCTCATATGCAGACCTGATGGCCTATTTAGTCCTACAAAACGGTATCTCTTGTTGGGTCAAAGGTAAAAAATGCAGTGTATGAGTGGATAAGTTTATGATATTTTTGTTTTATCGGGTGGAAAAGTGGAAATTCGCGGCGTATTTTTCCATAGAACAATGTAGCTATATGAATAAGAAAATCGTAAAAGTAGCTGATATAGAATGCGGAAGCGACCAGTTATTTCTGATTTCAGGTCCGTGTGTCATCGAAGACGAGAGCATCATGATGCGTACCGCTGAGAAACTGAAAGAGGTGACAGAGAGGCTGAATATTCCGTTGATTTTTAAGTCATCCTATCAAAAAGACAACCGTAGTTCACTGGACTACTACACAGGCCCTGGCTTGGAAAAAGGTCTGGAGATTCTGGCAAAAATCAAAAAAGAGTTTGGATTTCCGCTGCTGTCAGATGTACATTACCCCTCACAGGTAGCCGCTGCTGGCGAAGTATTGGATATTATTCAAATACCTGCCTATCTGTGTATGCAGACTGATCTAATGGTAGCTGCTGCCAAAACAGGCAAAGTCATCAATATCAAGCATGGGCAGTTTTTGGCTCCTGATAATATGGGCAAGCCTGCCCAAAAAGCAGTAGATGCCGGCAATGACCAGATTATCCTGACCGAACGGGGCTATACCTTTGGCTATAATGACATGGTAGTAGATCCACGGTCGTTTTATTTCATGCGTCAGACAGGTTATCCAGTGGTTTTTGACATTACACATTCTATCCGCAAATATGGTATTCCGAGTGCCGATCCTAAAGGTGGCAACCGTCCTGTGATGCCTACGATTGCCCGTGCAGGTGTGGCTGCAGGTGTGGATGGTGTGTTTATTGAGACGCATCCAGATCCATCCAGTGCCCTGTGTGATGCAGCCAGCCAGCTGAGTGTCTACGAACTCGAAGAATTTATAAAGCCATTGATTGAACTGCACGAAGTAGAAGTAAAATATCGTGCAGCAGCTATGGTGGACAGATAATTGCCATAGAGACAGGCATGTCTTGTCTCTACCTAATTTTTTACGAAAACACATTTATATTCTCAACCCCCTAACAATGGAATTATATCTCGATTCAGCTGATATTAAAGAAATCGAAGAAGGTTTCAAACTTGGCTTTCTAACAGGGCTTACTACTACGCCTACATTTATGCACCGAGAAGGTGTAACCGACCTGGACTCTATGATTGTGCGGTTGTCTAAAATTGTACCTATCCTTCAGATCGAAGCCTTGGGAAACACCGCCGAAGAGATCCTACAAGATGCAGAACGTCAATTGAAATTAGGCTTAGACCCTGCCAAAACCGTTTTTAAAATACCTGTATCGCTGGAAGGTGTAAAAGCCTGTAAATTGCTGCGAGACAAAGGTATGATGGTGAATGTACACTTGGTATACACCATTCAGCAAGCTTACATGGCTATGTGTGCAGGAGCCAGCTACATTTGCGTACTAGCTGGACGGATGCAAGATCAAGGTTATGATGCCCTGAAACTGATCCGCGAATGTGTAGACATGGTGAATTTCTACGGTTCAGAGGCCAAAGTCATGTTCTCTTCTGTACGAAATACCGAACACGTCCGCAATGCCATCGAAGCCGGTTGCCACACCATTACAGTGCCTTGGAAACTGATGAAACTCCTGACCGAAAATAACTTTACTACGGTAGGTACACAGCAATTTTTTGAGCATACTCGTTTGGTAACCATGCGTGTACGTGAAATAATTAGCGATAAGAACCCAGTAGTAAAACCCCAAGATGAAGTATTAGATGCTGTCATGCAAATGACTCAGTCTGGATTTGGTGCGGTAAGTGTACTCAATGAAGATGGTAAACTGGCTGGTATCTTTACTGATGGTGACCTGCGGCGTCAGTTGGCTCAGCATGGCAAAGACCTGATGACTAAGAAAATGGCAGCGTTTGAATACAAAGTACCTGTCACAATTGAAGCAGAGTCACTGCTGAATGAAGCCCTGAAGATTTTCAAAGATAAGCAGATTGATACCATTATTGTGACCGAAGGAAACAAAGTAGTCGGTATGCTGGACATCCAGGATATGGCTAAATGGGACTTGATTTAATATTTTGTAGTATATTTTTGTAGCACATGTTTTAGCTTGTGTGTGATAGTACCATCACACACAAGCTAAAACATGTGCTATGTTTTCTTTTTACCATGCATACTTCACAGGCTGTTATTGATTCATTTACTGCTATTGGTGGTTCTTTTCTTACCTCTTCCGATGCCTTTGTCGAAAAAACAAAACGCATACGGGCCTATCTATTCGACTGGGATGGTGTGTTTACCAACGGCCATAAATCCATGGATGGCAGCAGCCCATTTTCAGAAATTGACTCTATGGGTATCAATCTGTTGCGGTTTGGGCATTGGTTGCGTCATGCGGGTGACTATGCCTTTGTAGGAATTATGACAGGAGAAAAAAACCTGACAGGTTTTCATTTGGCTCAACGGGAACACCTAGATGCGGTTTATTTTCGGGTCAAAAACAAAGGTGAAGGCTTTCAGCATTTGCTGCAAACCTATCACCTGAAAGCAGAAGAAGTAGCCTTTGTATTTGATGATGTACTGGACTTGTCGGTAGCTCGTGTCTGTGGTTTACGCCTGATGATACGCCGCAATGCCAGCCCATTGTTTACTGAATATGTAAAGTCCAGACAATTAGCTGATTATATCAGTGGAAATGATAGCCATAGTGTCCGTGAGGTGTGCGAACTCATGCTTGGACTGCAAGGAAACTTTGAAGAGGTAGTAGACAAACGGTCGCAGTTTGCAGACGAGTATGCTACCTATTTTGAAGGGCGAAACCGCCGGATTCCTACCTTTTTTACCAAAGAAACCGACGGCATTGTTCAGACCACCATTTAGTTACATGCCAGCATGGATTTCTGTCAGTAATTTTTCCAGATACACAGATGCTTCTGGTGAACCTTCTTCGGGAGCCCACTCGGCAAACTGTTTGTCGTTCCGAACATCATAGGGGCCGTCTTTAAATTCATATAAGACAGAATCTGTTTCTAGGGCAATGAGCATATGAAAAGTACCTGGCGGAATTTCCAAGCCAAAGTTGCCTAATGCCGGACTTAATAGTACAGAATCGTTAACTGTACCTCCTTCATCAAAAGAGATAACCAGAATTTTACCTCTTAAAATCAGAAAAGCTTCCCGTTTGTCAGGACCTTGGTGACGGTGAGGTCGCACATACGTACCTGGTTCCATCGCATTCAGCATCCGGTTGATCGGATCTTCTGGTACCTGATGGAAATTATAATTCATGCGTTGGCGTGGCGACTGCCGGGCTTTGGCAGAAACTTCATCAAGCAAGGTCTGGTTTATTCGAATAAGCATAATTCAGAGGTATTTATCTACAAAATTATCATCAAATGCCTGTGCAAAGACATACATTTGATGATAGGCACATAATGTTATACTTTGGACAATTCATTTTTCAGATGATCCACAACCTTTGAGTCGTTGGTATCTGCTTTGTTTTCTACAGATAAGTACCATGATGTCCAGTCGAACAGATGGATGGCGTAGAGGCATTGTTCCAGCAAAGATTCACCATATTGCAACACCACTTCGATCACACCACCAGATTTAGGAACAATCATTGGTCGGGTGATCTCCATACGGGTTTTTACACGGGGGTGATCGTAGCGGGTGGTAAGCATGACAACCATCATATCCCGTAAAATAGATCCAGGATGTTGCCAGCCAGACAACTCATTATGATTCATTTCTGGGTACACATTCACATGGGCCAGTTGTTTACTGTTTTCATTGATTTGTTGCTGAAAACGAACCAGTACAGGCATAAACCGAGCATCTCCGTATAATACTGGCAGCTTTCCATGTAGCCCAGCAGCCATGTTCTGAGCTCCTTCCTTGATCCGTTCCTGACGTTCTTCCAGTAAGTTGGCGGCGGCGTTTAGCTGGTCTACGAATGTACTTGAAATCAATCCATAATTTTTCAGGATAAACAGCAACTGCACAAAGTTATAGCCCAGAAACGAACGTGGACTGGGTGCCTCACTGGGCATGTGGGCTAGGGTGAAATTATAAGTATCAGCCATTTCCAGAAGTTTTCCTCCAGCAGTGATGCAGGCTATGGTGGCTCTTCTGTCAAATACTTTCTCTATGGCAGCCAGTGTCTCTTCGGTATTTCCAGAAAAAGAGGAGGCTATAAAAAGGGTGTGTTCGGTTACACAGGCAGGTATGTCATAACTTTTAATGATAGTAATCGGGACTTTTATTTCGTCAAATACCAGTGTCTCCACTAGTCCCGCCCCAATACCAGAGCCTCCTAAGGCAGAAATAACTATGTTGCGGATTTCTTTCTGGGTAGGAACAAATTTTATTTTTTCGCCTACTTTAATGGCTCTGCGAAGCTGATCCGGAAAATCTTCTATCAATTGTTGCACCATGGAAAAACAAACTATTAAGATTTCAAAATGTCAGATTTAGTAATCAAAGGTAAGAGTATTCTCAAGAAGTTGTAGTATCCTGCCCGTATATTCCGCTTTTTCTACGACTTTTGTGGATACCTGTATCTGCTCTAGGTTTTAAGGTACAAATGGCATGTAATCTATTTTGATCCATGGAAAAAAACACAACTAAGACTATCGGCACGCATGGAGAAAGCCTAGCTGCCCAACTGCTGAAAGAAAAAGGCTATACGATTATAACCCAGAACTTCCGACATAAAAAAGCAGAGATTGACTTGATTGTACGTAAAGGAAAAATATTGGTTTTTGTAGAAGTAAAAACACGCACCAATACCAACTTCGGCGAACCTGAAACTTTTGTTACAGCCAATCAACGAAAGCAGATTCACACCGCCGCGGGCTTGTACATTTCCCGCATAGACTGGCAACACGACATTCGTTTTGATATTGTGGCCATTACATTGGGTGCTACAGAGGAGGTTTTACACATAGAAGATGCGTTTTATTGAGAAATTAGGAGAGTTTACATAGGGCGAAAAATTATACACATAACCACAATACATAGAACGGCTTCTTTTCAGGCACAGACCAGATAAGAAGCCGTTCTGTTTTGCTATCTTTGACAACTATTTTGCCGTCAAATAGCTAGGTAACTAGAGTAAGAAGCTGATAGTCAGATAATAAATTATCATACATTTTGAAACACAACCGAAGTTTATTTTTTTCTATGAACATATATTGTCATGCTGTTGCTATCATACTGATGGGTTTTCTTATTTCTTGTATCAGTCCTGATGCAAAGAAAACATCAAGCAAATTACCTGAAACGATTGTTGCTAAAGACAATCAAAATATAAATTGTACGCAAACCGTAGATTCAATCCGGCAATCTTTACTTAATCACAGACTGCGTTACGTTTGGTCGCATTGTTACAGAAGTATAGATACCTTATTAATAGGAGAAGATGAGGAAACCCAATGGACTGGCAAAGCCTTTTTTAATCAAACAAATGAACTAGCCTTACTAGCAGAGTCAAACTGGCAGGATACCACACATATATATCGCATTACTATTTATGATAAAGCTATCCAGACTAAAGACGGCGTACATGTAGGGTTGTCTTTTGGGCAAATAAAAAATGCAGTATCTCCCAAGGTACCTTCTGCTCCTGATGGGTACTTATTTATAAATGATAAAAATAATAATACGATTCACTTCGAATTAGATATATCAGCATTGCCAGAAGAGGCTAAAATAAGATATGGTGTGAATACACTCAGTGAGATTCCTGATTCGCTAAAAGTTACCTCCATTGTAATCCTATCAGAAGAACAGTAACACATGAAACCACTATTTAGTATTTTATTTGTTTTTTTTGCCTGCCAGAGTCCCAAAGATACAACAGCAGATTTTGAGAAGTATATTAATCAAATGCCCGAAGTAAAAAGTCCTATCACTTTTAAATCTACTGGAATTTCAAACTATCCTGACCTTAAGGGTGTGGATAAACAATTGTTAAACACCTTTAAGGCTCCTTTTAACGATGCAGGTATTTTATATGGAAAGGTATTTACAACTGCGGACTATCATGCCATTATCTATATTCTTCCAGGTGATAGTGAGGCTCCTTGCATAGCTACTTATACAAAAGGAGGTAGCAAAATAGATTCATTAATATGTTTTAATAAGGCAAGTAGTGATGTGGATTTTGATTGTATGGAAACAGCTACCATTACGCCCGACCATAAAATACTATTAACTGATAGTACAACATCTTACAAAGTAGACGATGGGAATCGAATCGAAAATAGTGGAAAATTGAAAGTGACAGCCAACGAGCTTGTTATTTTCAAAAATGGTACTATTAAAAACTTACCTAAAAAATAATTTGGGCTCTTCCGTGATTTTAACGCTCAAAGAAAGTTAACTAAAATTCTGGCTCTAAAATGCTGAAAGTTTCTAAATCCGTAGGCATTCCTTTTGAGTGTCTTGATCGCATTGTTGATTCCCTCCACTAT
>JACCDR010468718.1_pt1 | contig 26692 bp, 22 predicted proteins | sample 7446431 | NCBI WGS metagenome assembly JACCDR01 (sample SAMN15323443, study PRJNA562643) | freshwater metagenome | isolation source: river surface water | place: USA:Blue River Watershed | collected 2017-08-17 | reverse complement strand
GCGTCCAGCTCGGACGGCTTGGCGCGCTTGCCCTTGAGCGCCACGTTCACCACCCGGTCCACCTCGAAGGTGTCGTACAGCGCCTGGCCATCGAGCTTGGCCTTGAGCTCGTTGACGATGTACGGGTCCGTCACGCCCGAGAGTTCAGCGGTCTCGTAGTACGGCTTGAAGGCCGCCAGGATGTCTGCCGGGTCGTTGACGAAGTCGACCACGTAGGTCTGGTCCTTGCCGGGGTAGCAGCGGTTCAGGCGCGACAGCGTCTGCACGGCCTGGATGCCGCCCAGCCGCTTGTCTACGTACATCGCGCAGAGCAGCGGCTCGTCAAAACCAGTCTGGAACTTGTTGGCCACCAGCAGCAGCTGATAGTCGGTTCCCTTGAAGGCGGTGCGGATGTCCTGCCCGCCGAGCTTCGGGTTCAGCTCCTTGCTGTGCTCGGTGAACGGGTCGGGCCCGCTGTCCAGATCGACGACTTCGCCTGAGAAGGCGACCAGCGTATCGATCTTGTAGCCGTGGTCGGCGATGTACTTGCGCGTCGCCTTCTGCCAGCGCACGGCTTCCTTGCGGCTGCCAGTCACCACCATGGCCTTGGCCTGGCCACCCAGCAGCCCGGCCACGTGCTTGCGGTAGTGCTCCACTACCACCTGCACCCGCTGTGCGATGTTGTACTCGTGCAGCCGCACCCAACCCATGATGCCCTTCATGGCCTCGGACTGGTCGACCTCCTTGGACTCGATGACCTTGACCCCGTCCTTGCCGTGGTGGGCCAGCGAGAAGGCCACCTTGTACGAGGTGTAGGTCTTCAGCACGTCCAGGATGAAGCCTTCCTCGATGGCCTGTCGCATCGAGTAGACGTGGAAGGGCGCCGGGATGTTGTCCGGCGCCGGCTTGCGCGTGGGGTCCGGGCGCGTGCCGAAGAGCTGCAGCGTCTTGTCCTTGGGCGTGGCGGTGAAGGCCACGTAGGTGATGCCAGCTTTCTCGTCGTCACCAGCCTTGGCCGCCATCTGCGCGGCCAGGATGTCCTCGGCGCTCACGCCACCGCCATCGATCAGCTCGGCCATCTCAGCGGCGCTGAGAACCATCTTGAGCTTGGCAGCCGTCTCGTTCGACTGTGACGAGTGCGCCTCGTCGACGATCACCGCGAACCGCTTGCTCTTGGTGGCCGCGAGCTTGCGCACCTCCTCCAGCGCGAACGGGAAGGTCTGAACCGTGCACACCACGATCTTCTTGCCGGCCGACAGCGCCTCTGCCAGTTCCTTGCTCTTGCTTGCGCCTTCGCCGGTGATGACCGCCACCACGCCCTGCGTGCGCTCGAAGGACATGATCGCCTCCTGCAGCTGGTCGTCCAGCACCGTGCGGTCGGAGATCACGATCACGGTGTCGAAGACCTTCTGGTCCTCGCCGTTGTCGTCAGGACGGTGCAGGTCGGCCAGGAAGTGCGCGGTCCAGGCGATCGAGTTGGTCTTGCCAGAGCCGGCCGAGTGCTGCACCAGGTACTTGTTGCCGGGGCCCTCCAGCGTGACGGCAGCCACCAGCTTGCGCGTAACGGTGAGCTGGTGGTACCGCGGGAAGATCCAGCCGACCAGCTGCTTCTTGGCGTTCTTCACCGGCACCAGGTAGCGCCCGAGGATCTGCAGGAAGCTGTCTCGCTGCCAGACCTCTTTCCACAGGTAGTCGGTGGCGATGCCGGCCGGGTTCGGCGGGTTGCCCGCCCCGCCGGCGTTGCCCTGGTTGAAGGGCAGGAAGGTGGTGTCCAGACCGGCCAACCGGGTCGTCATCTCGGCCGCCGCGTTGCTCACCGCGAAGTGCACCAGCGCTCCGCCAGGGAAGGCCAGCAGCGGCTCGGCCACATTCTTGGGCTTGAAGAACGGTTCGCGGTCGGTCTTGTACTGGTAGACGGCGTCCTGCACGCCCTGCGTGTAGTGGCTCTTCAGCTCGGCCGTGGCCACCGGGATGCCGTTCACAAACAACACCAGGTCGATGCTGTTTTCATGATGGACGGAGTAGTGCACCTGGCTCACCACCCGCAGCCGGTTGGCGGCGTACTTGGCCTGCAGGTCGGCGTTCATCGCAAGTGCCGGCTTGAACTGGCACATGGCCACCGCGTGCTTCAGGCCCACCATCTCGAACCCCTGCCGCAGCACCGCCAGCGTGCCCTGGCTGTCCAGCGCCTTGCGCAGGCGCTCGGCCACCACCGTGGCCGCGGCAGCACCGTGGCTCTTCTCGATCGCTTCCCAGGCCTTGGGCTGGCTGGCCTGGATCCAGGCCACGGCGTCATCAACGAACAGCGCCTGCAGGCGGTCGTAGCGGCCAACATCGGCGGCGTCGTAGAGCCAGCCCGCCGCCTTCAGGTCGGCGCAGATCTCATCTTCCAGGTGGACTTCCTTGTGGATGCTCATGCGGCTACGGCCTCGGGTTGCGGCGACAGGCTGCGGACGTCGATCTTGCCGGTGACGGCGGCGGAAATAAGGGCGGAGCGGCGCTCCAGCAGCAGTGCCTCAGCTGCCTCAGCGCCGTCAATCAACTCTTGGAACTGCTCGGTCAGTGCCCGGACCTGGGATCCGATGGCTCGCTGCTCGGCAAGGGGCGGAAGCAGCACTGGGGTCTTGCGCAACGTATCAATGGTGATTTCTTTGAAGGTTGCACCCTTGGAAACCGAGTTCAGATAGGTCTGTACAGGCTGGGCGTTGATGTACGCCAGAAGAAATTCAGCATCGACAAGATCTCCCGGGGCAATCCTTGCCGTTCCCTGCGTGAGGTTCGCACCATCAAGTTGCGCGGGCACCGGCAGGCACTTACCCACCGATGCTCGGATTGCGATGACGAGGTCGCCGGCCGCCACCTTCGACCGCGCGTAGGAAGCGTCGATCTCAGCTGTTGTCCTTGCATAGCCTTCGAGAGGGAGCGCCTGGCCTGACATGTCGCTCGTCTTGATGTAAGGAATCCCGTCCTCGATGTGCGGGCCAGCCTGAACGATGCCGTAGGTGATGCTTGCGCCAGGACGAGTCACGTACCGCAGTCGTGAGATGCCCCAATGCGCAGGCACTTGCCCCAACCAATCCACGCCAGACTGCTTCATCGGCACAGCGAGGTCCAGCCCCTTCGTGACGGTCTGCGAGACCACCGTCTGGCGCTTCTCTTCAAGCAGATCAATCAGGCGCCGCTGCTCTTCCACCAGCGCATCGATCTTGATGGTTTCTCGATCGAGGAAGCTGACGATGGCTTGCTGCTCTTGGGGCGACGGCAGCGGAGTAGGCATCGCGCCGACGAAGTCCCAGCTTGCGCGAGGCATCTTGGAACCGAAGGTCGATCCATCGATGATCGAGATGACCTCGCTGCTCCGCAGCAAGTAGGCCAGGAACCGCGAGTTCGCAGCTTCGGTTGGCCGCATCACCAGGAAATCCCCAACGGCCTCGCCTGAAGCCGTGGCCACCAGGGTCTTCGCCAAGTAGGGGCGCAGCTTCCCAAAGAGGATGTCTCCACGCTCGAACGCCACACCATCGCCCTGGAACTCTGTATCGGTCGGCAGAAACCGACCCGTCCAGCTCTCGATGTTTTCCAAGGCAACCGGATGATCGCGCCGGTCGGTCTTCTCGGTGAGCAGGCGTGCGTGCCGCCGCAACGGCTGGACGGCCCATCCGCTGGGCACCTCGCCGATCCATTCCACCCCCGAGGCTTTGTGTGCCGGGTATCTCGGAAAGCTCATGCCGACAGCCCCTCGATCATGGCCTTGATGCGATCGGTGACCTTCTTCAGGTCGATGTCGATCTCGGCCAGTTCGCGCGGCGGCTCGAAGACGTAGAAGTGCCGGTTGAACGGAATCTCGTAGCCGACCTTGGTCTTCTCGTGGTCGATCCAGGCGTCCGGCGCGTGGGGCAGCACCTCGCGCTTGAAATACGTATCTACGCCTTCTGACAGCGGCACGTTCTCGGTGTCGCGCAGGCTGCTATCGGGCAGCACGCTGCCCTTGATGTCTTTGGCCAGGCCCGCCGTCTCGTCGCGCTCGCCGCAGGCGTTGAGGAAGATCTTGAAGTCGGCCTTCTTCAGCGGCTGCTTGAGCTTCTTGTTCTGGGCCTCGATGGCTGCCAGGAACTCATCGGCGCCTGACCACGAACGGTCTTCGTCGCGCAACAGCATCGCGAGGGCTGCCTTGTTGCCGGGGTCGCCAACCAGGTTGTGCATGAGGTCCTGGGCAGACCGTGCCAGCATCTCCACCACGCTGGTGGTCACGCGGTACCGCATGCGCAGGGGCCGCTCCACGGTGATGGTGCGGTAGCCGAAGTCCTCGTTGCGGAAGATGCGCGAGACCGGCACCACCTTCACCTTGCCGCCGGCCGGTGCGCTGGGCAGCGTCTCGCCGTCCATCAGCACCTGTCGGCTCACTTCCTTGCCGTCTGCGCCCAGCACCGTCACCAGGCTGGCCTCGACGAAGTCGCCGAACATCTTGGTGACCTGCGCGATGTGCTCGTCGCTCATCTCCTTGCGCTTGGAGCCCAGCGTCTTGCGCATCTTTTGCCAGAAGCTGGAGGCGTCGATGAGCTGCACGTAGCCCTTGCGGTCCTCGGGCTTGCGGTTGCTCAGAATCCAGATGTAGGTGCTGATGCCGGTGTTGTAAAACATGTCCATGGGCAGCGCGACGATGGCCTCGACCAGGTCGTTCTCCAGGACGTAGCGCCTGATCTCGGATTCGCCCGAGCCCGCGCCGCCGGTGAACAGCGGGGAGCCGTTGAGGACGATGCCCACGCGGCTGCCGCCTTGTACGGCCGGGCGCATCTTGCTGAGCAGGTGCAGCAGGAACAGCAGCGAGCCGTCAGACACGCGGGGCAGGCCGGGCCCGAAGCGGCCGTTGAAGCCCTGCTTCTCGTGCTCGTCGCGGATGGCCTTCTCGATCTTCTTCCACTCCACGCCGAAGGGCGGGTTGGACAGCATGTAGTCGAACAGCTTGCCCAGCAGACCATCGTCACTGAGCGTGTTGCCGAGGATGATGTTGCTGATGTCCTGGCCGCGGATCAGCATGTCGGCCTTGCAGATCGCATGCGACTCAGGGTTCAGTTCCTGGCCGAAGAGCGTCAGCCGGGCCTTGGGGTTCAGCTCAGCCAGGTACTCGCCCGCCACCGACAACATGCCGCCGGTGCCGGCGGTCGGGTCGTACATCGTGCGCACCACGCCCGGCTTGGTCAGGGCGTCGCTGTCCTCGATGAACAGCAGGTTCACCATCAGGCGGATCACCTCGCGCGGGGTGAAGTGTTCGCCGGCCGTCTCGTTGGAGATCTCGGCGAACTTGCGGATCAGCTCCTCGAAGACCAGGCCCATCTGCATGTTGTCCACCGAGCTGGGGTGCAGGTTGAAGCCGGCGAACTTCTCGGTCACCAAGTACAGCAGCTTGGCCTTGTGCAGCCGCTCGACCGTGGCCGCGAAGTCAAAATGCTCGAAGATCGAACGCACGTCGGGCGCGAAGCCCTGGATGTAGCTGTCCAGGTTGGCGCGGACGTTGTCCTGGTCGCCCATGAGCTTGCCCATGTCGAGCGACGAGACGTTGTAGAAGTCCAGGCCCGCCTTGCGCTTGACGAAGGGCTCGAAGGCGATGCCCGCAGCCAGCTTGGCAGCGTACTCCTTGAGCACCTCGGCCTTGGTGGGGGCGAGCACGCAGTCCAGCCGCCGGAGCACGGTGAACGGCAGGATCACCCGACCGTACTCGCTCTGCTTGAAGTCGCCGCGCAGGAGGTCCGCGACGGACCAGATGAGGGAAGAGAGGGCTTGTTGGTTCATGGATGGGTGTTTGGTGTTCTGTCGTGTGGCTGAGCCAGGCGGGTCAGACCAGTTGCCAGAGGCTGGCTGTTTGGAAGGCTTGCTGTTCGCGCAGCTCGGTGATCTGGCGTTCGAGGTCAGCCTCTACTTCCAGGGCTCTCGCGGCGCGCTGCTGCGTCGGCAGGTCTTGCGCGATGACGGGCAGCTTGCGCAACTCCTTCAGCTGGATCAGCGGGATCGTGGCGCCGGAGACGATGCCCTTCAGGAGTTGCTGCCCGAGCGGAGAACGCAGCTGCATGAACAGAGCACGCGGGTCTATGCGGGAGGGGTCCCGTACCCGCAGCACGATGGCGGACTGGCTGGCGATCCACAGGTTTGCGTCGTCTGCATCGACGTGGGCCGACACGATGCCCACCTTGCCGACGCTGCCCTTCACAACCAGGACGATGTCGCCGCGGCGCAGCGCCTGGGCATCAACAGCGTTGGGTCCAACCAGCACGCGACGACCAGGCGTGGTGACATAGCCGAACTTGGGTAGATCAGTGGCCCCGACCTCGCGCACGACCGTCGACATTTCGTCTCCGTTCTCGGACTCGGCCTCGCCTGTGATCGGTGGCGCCCGCAGGAACTCGACGAGCTCTTCGAGCTTCACCGTCTTGACCGTGGCAAGGGTGGCCTGCGCGCGGGCGATGGCTTGGGGCAGCACGTACCGGTTCACCTGCAGTTGCGCGCCGTTCTTCAGCAGGTCTTGCGCGCTCACCGACACGACATCCGGATCTTCGGTCTCGGACAGGCAAAGGCTGGCCAGGCCGTGAGGATCGGTGAGGGCGCTGCGCGTCCGCGAGACCACTTTCTTGAAGCGTTGGGTATCGGCGTTGACGAACCGAACCGCATCGATGCCGCCGGCCTGGTCAATGACCATCACCGTCAACGCCAGTGACGTACCGCTCAGCAGACCCCCTGGCAGAGCGATCACCGCGCGCAGTAGGCCGCGCCTCAGCAGGTCTTCGCGCAGGTTGTTCTCAGCGCCGCTGCTGAAGAGTAAGCCGTTCGGCACCGCGACGACGATGCGAGTGCGGGTGACGGCCAGCAGCTGCCGCACAGCGAGGACGGTTCCGGAGCTTGTGCGCTCAGGGAAGCGACCAGGAAAGGCACGGTCGAGCCACTGCGTGTCGATGCGTTGGCCCAAGGGCGGGATGGCTGCGGCGATGCCGTAGGGGGGGGCAGGGGGCTCGCGCGTACCGCGATCAGTGATCGGGTTGACTTGCTCGATGCGCCACTGCTTGCGGTGAAGCATGCTGATCAGGGTGGCGATCACCGGCTGCGAGGGCACCTCAGCCACCACGTCAGCACCACCAGCAGCGAACACAGCGCCAAGCTGCCCCGTCTCGTCCCAGGGCAGATAGACCAGCTCACCCGGCTGGGCGTCGGCCAACGCAGCGAGCAGGGAGGGCAGGCTGGGGTCACACGTGAAGGTCAGACCCAGCAGGTGGGGCAGATCCGCAAGCACTTGGTCTGCATCTGTCTTCTCGGACCTGCCGGCTTCAATCACTTCAACGGCGAGCGCGAGGGTGGCCGGAGTCACATGCCGCAGCAGCCCGCGTCCGGTGAACGTGTAGGCCAGCACAGGGTGACTGTCTGCCAGGCCCTCCAGTTCCTTGACCAGTTGCTGAGGAGAGATCTCCAGGCCCGGTGAAGCATGACGGGCCCACACCAGCAGCAGCAGGATCAACAAGCCCGCCTCCTCGGAGGCCAGCGCGGTGCTCTGCAGGATGTCGCGGAGACGGTAGAGGGTTTGCTCGTTCACGGTGCCGCCTTCACTGCCAGCTGTTCTTGCTGTCGCGGTTGTAGACGGTGATGAGCGCATCGCCGTCGGCGACCACCGCCACACCACCTTTGTCGAGGATCTTGGTGAGCACGCGGCGCTCGCTGTCCAGTTCCCGGAGGCGCTGGAGCGCCTCCTTGTGGCCGACGACGCACTTGTCGCCCTCGATCGCGCCGTGCGTGAGGACCAGGTTCACCATGTCCTGGTTGAAGCCACGTTGGGACATGCGCTGCTTGATGTGTCGGGTGGGTTGCATGAGTTGGGCTCGGGTTCGTCGTGTTGGCAGTATAGGCCACTTTCATTGGTATGCCATACCGTTGTAAGTGTCTCCTTCCTTGATGCTCCGGCTCCCAGATCAACGCTCCGCGCTAACATGTTTGATAAAGGACGTTATCATTCATGAATGACCGCCGGAGTACTCCTCGTCCGCAGCGTTGCCGAAGCCGACGAGCTGGCCGGGCAGGTGAGGGCGTCGGCCGCGAAGCTGCAGGCATGGATCGCTTCGTTCGACGGTGACGGCATCGGCCTTCTGCGGGCGCTGAAGTTCGACCAAGTCGGCTGCCACCCGCTGGATGGCCACGCGCTGAATGCCATCGAACAGGTGAACCAGGTCTGGACCTACCTGGCTGCGCTGTCGGCAGTTCGGGTTCTGTTCGGACTCCACCCGGATGCGGGTGGCTTCACCATCGCGCCCGGCGCCCATGCTGCTCAGCCACTGGACGTGATGAGCCAGGTCGATGGGCTGGTCGGTGCCGAAACCTTCGCCGCGGTCGACCCGAAGAACAACCGCAAGCTCGCCAAGGATCTGCTCAAGCTGGCCAACCGCACCGAGGCCCACCGGTACGTCTTCTTCGCCTCGCCCCTGTTCCCCGGCACGGCCCGGCAACCATTTCTTGAGCGCAGTGGCGTGCAGGTCTGGTCTGTCGATGTCTAGGGCGGTCATCGTCACCACCCCGCCGGGCGCGTTCAGTGGCACCGACGCCTCCAGTGCCGTGCCCGCGCTCTATGCGCCTGACGCCGCAGCTGCAAGGCGCGCGTTCGAGTTCTTTGCTGTCAACATCCGCAATCCGAACACCCGCAAGGCCTATGCGAGGGCTGCGTCCGAGTTCGCGACCTGGTGTTCGAGCTGGGGCCTAAATGACATCCGCCGTGTCCAGCCCGTGCACGTGGCGGCTTACATCGAGAGCCTGACGTTGGCAGCGCCCACCGTGAAGCAACGCCTGGCTGCGCTGCGCATGCTGTTCGACTGGCTCGTGATCGGGCAGGTCCTGCCAATGAATCCGGCTAGTGCAGTTCGCGGACCTCGGCACTCGGTCAAGAAGGGCAAGACACCGGTGCTGTCTGCCCAGGAGGTGAGGGCGCTGATCGACGCCATCGACACTACTACTGTGATCGGACTGCGCGATCGCGCCCTAATCGGGTTGATGGTCTACACCTTCGCGCGCGTCGGCGCGGCGACGCAGATGCGCCTGGAGGATGTCTACGTCCAGGCCCGCAGGACCTGGGTGCGCCTGCATGAGAAGGGCGGCAAGGAACACGAGATGCCGTGTCATCGCAACCTCGATGCTTGGCTGCGCGCGTATATCGACGGCGCCTCGTTGGTTGGCGGGAAGACCTACCTGTTCAGATCCGCGGCAGGACGGACGGGTGAGTTGTCTGCCAATCCGATGGCGCAGGGCGACGTCTTCAGGATGGTTGGGAGACGGGCAGCAGCGGCTGGCATACGTACCCGTATCGGGTGCCACAGCTTCCGGGCCACCGGAATCACTGAGTACCTTCGAAACGGAGGACGTCTGGAGGTGGCGCAGCAGATGGCAAACCACGAGTCGGCCCGGACAACCGGGCTGTATGACCGACGCAGGGACCAGATGAGCTTGGACGAGGTGGAGCGGATCTTGATCTGACGCCGCGCCTTGCCGGATAGTGTGTGCCGTCGACGGCACAGCAGGGCCACCTACTTGGCATCAAGAATCGTGAGCTTCAGTGTCCTCGGGCATCTCCAGCTGGAAGTGGCTTTCGAGGACGGACGCAGGCTCCGTGTTGAGTTCGACCCAGATCGCCTGACGGGTCCTCTGGCCGCGGTCTGTGAGGCGGGTGAGTTCGCGGCCGCACACCTCCGGCACGGGACTGTGGCGTGGCCATGTGGCGCAGCGATCGACAACGAGGTGGCAAGCATCCGAGCTGACGAAGTCGATGTGTGGCGCCCAAGGTAGTCACTTCCAGCCTAGCTCACAGCCCTCGGTCGGAGTGGCGGTGGTGACCTGCTATGCAGCGGTTGCGGTCCGTCGCCTCTACAGGTCGAACGTCCGCTGCCTGCGACAAGACGGTCGCTGATCATGGCGACCGCGCGACGCGCGAACGCCTGCTTCCCGAGCAACAACGGCCGTCGCCCTCAGGCTTCGCGTTTAGCGCCCAGTCGATGACCGCTTCTGACCGGCCTGACCTCGCGCTCCCGACCCGTTGCGGTCACACGCCTTCATCGAAAGCGGACTAAAAGGTAGGCGCCTACCTACTCAAGAAAGCGATGCTATGCATAGCTTGCTTCCTGCGGCATCGATCTGGGGAGCAGGCAAGTCCTCAACGCCGCGCGGTCGATACAGGCGCAACTCAATTGCAAGCTGCTGCCTGCCGCGGCTGCCTGGCATCCGATGCTTGCCGCCTCATTCGGCTCGCGTTACCGCCAACTGTGCGGAGCAGTCTCGTAGATCATCGCCGCAGGTCCAGGTCGGCGACGAGCTTCGAAACCTGAGCCCGCGTCTTGATTTCAGCGATCTGCGCCGATGCCCATCTAAAGCTCGCACCCCACGGCCATTCGGAACCGATCAGCTCGACGGCGCGAAGATCGCCGGCCCGGCCCTCGATAGCAATCTCGATCGTCTGTCCCTTCCACTGCGTCGATACCTTGTGTGCACCCGGAGCGAGGCGCACGCGCACCAAGGACTCCGGAATCGTCGCCGCGGACGCCAAGCTGTCCACCGTGACAGGTACTACCAACAATGCGTCACCCCAACGCCGCCGAAGGATGTAGAGGGTCAACGCGGCCGGGTCGGCATCGAAACGCTTGGCCTCGGCCTCTACGAAATCGCTGGGGACCGCGGTCGGGGTACAGGTGCGCGTCGGCCGAAAGCTCTTTCCGATGCTGTGGCAGTAGGTGCCATCGGCGTTCACCGGACGCAGCGGTTTGGTCATGCAGCCCGAAGCACCCAGCGCCGTTGCACCAAGCGCCATCAAGACGAGGCGACGGGGTGTCGCGTCTTCCTGCGAGGTGTTCATATCGCGCTCCTCATTTGATCGCGAAGCGCACGTTGGCGGGCTTCTTGCCTTGCAAGTTGACGGTCGCGACCATGCGCGCACCCGGGCCGACCTTGAAACTGCCCTTGGCTTCCAATCGATCGTCACCGGCGGGCGCCAGAGCCACTTCAGTCTTCTCGGTGCCCATGAGCAAGGTGAGCTTGCCTGTCGCACCCTTCGTGCTCGCCGGCTTGCCATGGTCGCGCACGTGGATCGTGATCAAGTCGGGCTTGGCAACGAGTTCGAAGTCCATGTCGTTGGCCTCGACGACGATGCCGCCATGCTTGGGGCTGTGGTCATGCGCGCCGGCTGCGTAGGCGGCACCGCTCATGGCCACAGAAGCGGCGAAGACAGCAGAGAAGATGAATCGCATAGTGGTTCCTTTCGGGTTTGGTGTGGAACGAAACGTGGCGTGCAACAACGTCAGAACGCTTCCGCGTTCTTGTCGTCCATCAGCCGTTCGGCGTCCTTGCGTCCGAACAGCCAGAACATCGCCGGGGTGAGAAAGGTGTCGAGTAGCGTCGAGCTGACGAGCCCAGAGAAAATTACCACGGCCACCGGGTGCAGCACCTCGGTGCCGGGCCGCTCGGCCTCGAACAGCAGCGGTGCAAGCGCAAAGGCGGTCACCAACGCTGTCATCAGCACCGGGCTCAGCCGCTCCAGCGAGCCGCGCACGATCATCTTCTGGTCGAAGTTCTCGCCCTCGAAGCGCATCAGATTGATGTAGTGGCTGACCTTCAGGATGCCGTTACGTACCGAGATGCCCGCCAGTGTGACGAAGCCGACCATGGCCGCCACGCTCAGTGGCTGCCCTGACAACCACAGTCCGATCACCGCGCCCACTAGGGCCAGCGGGATGTTCACCATGATCAGCGCCGAGAGCACAGCGCTCTGGTAGCGCGTGTATAGCACCACGAACATCAGCGTCAGCGACACGATGGACAGCAGCCCGATCAGGCGCGAGGCCTCCTCCTGCGCCTGGAACTGGCCGCCCAGCGTGATGAACATGCCCTCGGGCAGCTTCGTCTCGGCGGCCACCTTGCGGATGTCGGCCACGATCTCCGACAGCGGCCGGCCCGACGCGTTGGCCGACAGTACGATGCGCCGCTTGCCGTCGTCCCGGCTGATCTGGTTGGGGCCATCGCTTTCCTCGATGCTCGCCACCTTCGACAGCGGGATCCGCCCGCTGGGCGTCTCGATGAGGATCTGGCTCAAGCCCTCGATCGAACGCGCCGACTCCGGCAGCCGCACCACGAGCGCAAAGCGTCGGTTGCCCTCGACGATCTGCGCCACGCGCTCACCTTCCACCAGGCCCTGCAGCGTGGCCAGGATCTGTGGCGCCGGCACGCCATACTGCGCCGCTGCCGCGTAGTCCACGCGCACCTTGATCTGTGGCGCGAGCACCTGCTTCTCGATCTGCAGATCCGCGATGCCCGGGATGGTGGCCAACTTCGCACGCAGCGCGTCGGCCTGGCCGCGCAGGGCGTCCAGGTCTTCGCCGTAGATCTTGATCGCGATCTGCGAGCGCACGCCCGAGAGCATGTGGTCGATGCGGTGAGAGATCGGTTGTCCGACCTCGATGGCCGCGGGCAGGTTGACCAGTCGACTTCGGATGTCGGCACGTACCTCGTCCATCGTGCGCGTCAGCTGTTCGGCTGGAACGATGCCGACATCGAGCTCGCTGACATGAACACCCTCGGCGTGTTCGTCTAGTTCTGCCCGACCGCTGCGCCGGCCGACGTGCGTGACCTCCGGCACCTGCGAAACCAGCACTTCGGCCTGCCGCGCCAACGCCGAACTCTCGGTGAGCGTGACGCCGGGATTCAGCCGGATGCCCACCAGCAAGGTGCCTTCGTTGAAGGGCGGCAGGAAGGTGGTGGGGAAGAAGGGTACGGCGGCCCCCGCCGTCAGCACCGCCAGGCCAGCGGCTGCCAGGGCTGCCTTGGGGCGGTTCAGCACCGCCTGCAGGCCGCCGCGATAGTGCTTCTTCAGCCAGGCCAGGGCCCGCGTGTCACCGTGGTCCAACGTCTTCAGGCGGGGCAGCAGGTAGTAGCTGAGCACCGGCGTCACCGTCACCGACACCAGCAGCGACGCCAGCGTCGAGGCGATGAAGGCCACGCCCAGCGGCACGAACAACCGCCCTTCGATGCCCGGCAGTGCGAACAGCGGCAGGAAGACGAGAACGATGATGACAGTGGCGTACAGGATGCCCGAACGCACCTCCATCGAGGCCTTGGCCACCAATTGCAGCGGGGGCAGACGGTGCTGCGGGTGGCGGGCCCGGTCCTCCTTCAGCCGGCGCAGGATGTTCTCCACATCTACCACGGCGTCGTCCACCAGGCCGCCGATGGCAATCGCCAGGCCACCTAGGGTCATCGTATTGATCGACAGTCCGAAGTAGCGGAAGACCAGCGCGGTGATGAAGATCGACACCGGGATCGCCGTCAGCGCGATCACGGTGGGCCGGACCGTGCCGAGGAAAAAGAACAGGATCACCGCGACGAAGATCGACGCGCCAATCAGCTTGCCTTGCAGCGTGGTGATTGAGGCCTCGATGAAGCTGGCCTGCCGGAACGTCACGCGCGGTGCTTCCATGCCCGCGGGCAGTGAAGCCTTCAGCCCAGTGAGCGCTTCTTCGATGGTGCGCGTGAGCGCAATGGTGTCGGCGGTAGGCTGCTTCTGGATGCCCAGGATAACCGCCGGCTTGCCTTCGAAGCCGCCCTCGCCACGCTTGATGGCCGCTGCGAATGTCACCTCGGCGATCTGACGAAGCAGGATGGGTTGACCACGGGTGCTGCCCACTGCCAAGTTGCTCAGGTCCTCCAGCCGCGAGGTGCGGCCCAGGTGGCGGATGAGGTACTCGCGCCCGTTGAGCTCCAGAAAGCCGCCGGAGGTGTTGGCCGAAAAGCCGCGCAGCGCCGCCTCCAGCTGGTCGTGCGTAATGCCGAGTTCGGCCATGCGTGCCGTTTTCGGCTGCACCTGGAACTGCCGCACCTCGCCACCGATCGGGATGACCTGCGCGACTCCGGGCACCGCCAGCAGCCGGGGTCGCAGCACCCAGTCGGCGTACTCGCGCACGGCCATCGGGCTGATCTTCTTCTCGTCGACTGGTATCGCGATCTGCATGATCTCGCCCATGATCGAGCTGATCGGCCCCATGCGCGGGACCAGGCCTTCGGGCAGACCTTCTTCCATTGCCGACAAGCGCTCGGCGACGAGCTGGCGGGCGCGATAGATGTCCACGCTCCAGTCGAAGGTGACGTAGAGGAAGGACAAGCCGGCCGACGAGGTGGAGCGCACGCTCTCCACGCCCGGCAGGCCGTTCATCGTCGTCTCTAGCGGGAAGGTGATGAGCTGCTCCACCTCTTCGGCGGCCATTCCGCCAGCCTCGGTCATGATCGTGACCGTGGGCTTATTGAGATCGGGGAACACGTCCACCGGCGTGCGCGTCAGCGTGAACGCGCCATAGACCATCAGCACGACGGCCGCGATAAGTACCAGCAGCCTGTTGGCCAGGCTTCTGTCCAGTAGCCACTTGAACATGTCAGCGCACCTGGTTCACGAGGGTGGCGCCTTGCGTGACGACACGGTCACCGGCCTTGAGACCGGAGGTGACTGACACGGTTGACCCGTCCAGCGGCTGGAAGATCACGACCCGCGGCTCGAAGATCTCGGGTGACTTCTTTACCCATACGATCGATTGGTTCGAGGGGTTCTTCATCAGCGAGGACGCCGGCACCGGAATGCCTTTGATCTGCGAGCGCGTCTGCACGACCACCTCCACCGGCTGGCCGACTGCCAGCCGGGTTGCTACGGCGCCGGTGGTGCGGAACACCATCGGCAACGCCTGCTCCCGAAGACTTCCCGAAGCTCCCACGAAGGCGAGAAGGATGCGCTCGCCCGACTTATTCGAAACAAAGGCGCCCGCCACATCTGCGGCTGAGGTTCCGTCGTATGCCAGGGCCTCGATGCGCAGTCGGCTGGGGTCCACGATCTCGAAGAGCACTTCGCGCGCATCCACCACCTGGCCCGAAACCACCGTGGCGGTTGCGATCACGCCGCTGACCGGTGCGACGAGCGGTTCGCGCGTCGTCAGGCCTCCGCTCATCGCGCGCAGCCGTTCGTCCAGGCTGGCGACTTCGCTTTCGAGCGCCTCGATGTCCTTGCGCGGGACCGTGTCGGCCAGTTCGCGCAGGCGTGCCAGGCGCTTGTTGGCGAGGTCCCTGGCAGCGCGCAGCTCGGCAAGCTGGGCGGCCTGGCTGGCGCGCTCCAGGCTGCCGGCGGACGGCAGCACATAGGCGAGGACTTCACCTTTGCGAACGGTCGCCCCAACGGACGGCAAGCCGCGCGGCCCGGCTTCTACACGGCCGCTGATGGTCGGCTGCACCTTGCCGCCGGCGTTCGGGTCCATCACGACGCGACCGGCCAGCTCGATCGCCCGGGGCAGAGACTTCTCTTCGACCGCAACGGTGCGCACCGTCATCTGCCGCTGCGCGGGCTTGGGCAGGTACACCGAACCGTCAGGTTGACGCTTCGGTCCGCCGCTCGTCGCGGCCGGGGCTTCGTCGCCATGGTCGTGCCCGGGTCCTGCGTGGCTTGCACCCGGCCCAAGGGCCAGCGCCGCCAGCGCCAGCACGATGCGTGCAGCCCAGAACGCAGTGGGCGTCGTGCGGGGTCGAAGGGCGATCATGCGGCACCTCCGGAGGACACGACAGCAGCGCGCTTGGTGCCCGCTCGTCGAACCAAAATCGCAATCCAGGCCAGGATGGCCAAACCCGCGATACCCCCGGCACTCCACATCGCGTACTTCTTCCAGGGACTTGCGGGCTTGATAGCCTCGCCGTGCTGCTCCTCGTGAAGGTCCAGCTCGCCGGCCAGAAGATCCGTCTCCTTGGGCGTGCTCACGGTCGCGGTCACCGGGATGACGCCGGGGTTTAGCTCCTGCGCCAGCGTGGCCTCGAACTCACCCTCGGCGTGCGGCTGCACTTGCACCTTGGCACCACCCAGCTCGAGTTCGAGCTTGGCATCCTTGACCGGCTCGTTGGTCGCCGCATGGTCGAGATAGAGGGTGAGCTTCTTGCCGTCCACCACACCGACGACTTCGAACAGGTCGGAGGTCGCGACAAACCGAGGCAACGCTGGCCCGGCCGCCGCGGGAGCAGCCTCATCGCCGTGGTCGTGGCCGGGTCCGGCAATGGCGGCCGTCGTCAGCATCAGCAGCAGCGCAGCCGCGGCCAGAAGCGCTGAGCGGCCTCGCGCTCGATCAAGAAGGGGCCACGGTCGGTCGCCGTGACGAGAGAGTTGCTGCATGAAAGCTCCATGACGAAAAAGAAGGGTTCGCGCGGCAGAGGCCGCCTTTGGTGTTTGCATGGCGGCGGCTCAGTCCGGCATCAGCCCGAGGGCTTGACGCCACTGCGAGATGGCGTGGCTCAGTTCGACGCTGGCGCGAGCGGCTTGGCGCTCGGCCTCGGCAGCTTCGAGATCCACGCGCAAGCGGCCGGGCAGGTCGGTCTCGCCGGCGCGGAACGATTTGTCGATGAAGACTTTGGTCTCGCGGGCCAGTTGGGCGCGCCGCTCGGCCGCCTGCAGAGCTGAGCGGGCAGCGGCCACGCGCGCGCGACTTGCCTCCAGCTCTGCCGTCAACCGTTGCTGCTCCAGGACCAAGGCGGCTTCGACCTCGGCCAGATCGGCAGCCGCCGTCGCCGATTTGGCGCGGCTGCGGTCATAGCTGCCGAACGGGATGCGAACGCCCAGCGTGATGGTCTGGCCATAGGACTCGCCGGCCGCCCCGCGATCGCGTGTCGTGAGCAGCGTCAGCTCCGGGTTGGCGCGCCGTTGTACCTGGGCCAGGGCGAGAGAGCGCCGCAGCGTCTCGACCTTGTCTGCGATTTCGCGCACCGCCGGGTGATCCGCCGCCACGCCAGCGGCGGCAATCGGTTCCGCCTCTGCCGAGGGTTGCATGTCGGCCGCAGCAGCCATTCCAGTGAGCGACCGCAGCCCTTGTGCGGCAGCCGCCTCCGCGGCCATGCTGGTCGCCACTTCGGCCTGGGCCGATGCGACGGCACCTTCGGCCTGGTTCTGGTCAGCCCGAGCTAGGTCGCCGGCGCGCAGCCGCCGAGACACGTCAGCCGACAGGGCTTGAGCCGCGGCAAGCCTGGTCCGCGCCGCTTTCACATCCTGTCGTGCCGACTGCAATGCCCACCAGGCTTCGCGCACGGCGCCCGCGGCCCGCCACCGCGCCGCGGCAACGCGCGAGTCGATCGCACTGAGTTCGCTCTCGGCCACCGCCTGGGCGCGGCTGCGTTCGTTCGGAAGCCACAGAGGAACGGCCACACCGACCTCGTACTCCCGAGCGCCGTTGTTGCGCGTCAGGCGGTCCGTTCGCGTTGAGGCCTCGAGGGCCAAAGGCTCCGGAGTCCAGCCAGTGGCCACCCGGCGCTGCGCTTGCGCGGCATCGCGCCGCAGCGACGCGGCTCGGTTCTCTGGCTGCCGTTCCCATGCCGCTTCGATGGCAGCTCGAAGCGTGGTCGCCGGCTGAGTTCTGCTTTGATCGATTGCGGTTGGGTTCGCATGGCCCGGGCCTGCGGGCGCCGTTTGGGCATCGACGTGACCGACGAGCACCAGCATGCCGATCGCTGCGGCCGCCGCCACCGCAGCGCCTGGTGCGGGTCTCTCGAAAGAGGTGCGAGCGAAGTTCAGCTGGTCCCGCGTTGACGAGATTGCCATGTTGTTTTCCGTTCTTGCCCACGGCGCCATGGAGGGTCGGGTCGCTGGCCGTGGTGCCGAGCTTGGCGTCGGCGGTGCATCGATCCGCTGCACCCTCGTGCGAGGACTGCGGCGGGCGCGGATGCCGGCAGGGACACGGCGCGCAAGTGCGCGCGAGAAGAGTCAGCCCCGCCGGCGATTCACGCGCGGGCGGTCAGCGGAGGGCGGAAGAAGCTCTCCAACGGCGACGCCGGCCAACCCGCTTCGTAGACCGTCAAGAGGTCGGCCTCGAATTCGGCCAAGGCATGCTCGACGAACGGCACCGCCGCCTGGGCTGCGCCGAAGTGGCACACCCCGCAGTCGGCATCCGGTTGCGCGTCGCCCACAGAGACCGACGCGCCACTTCCGTTGGCTCCATCGGAGTCGGCGTCGCCCGTGGCGGCTTCGTTCACCGCCGAGGCGCCGGCTGCCACGCTGCTGACATTGGCATCGCCGTGCGAGTGCTCGTGGTGCCCGAAGTGCGCCTGCGACGTGGCCGACACCTCGTGCTTGCAGTAAGCAGCAGCCAGCGCCCAACCCCATTGCAGGGGAAGGAACACCATGAGGAAGACGGCGACGGCTTTGCGCACGGAATGGAGTTTACGGAGATTTCGGAAGTGCTCGGCTGACAAACAAGTCACAACCCCACGCCTACCGGTGGGCTAGAGGTGTCCGGTTGTTCCCCGTCAGCGACCGCGCCCGGTCTGCGCGTTCATCTCGCGACGATCCTGGAAGCTCATCGATGCCGCCTCGCGGGCCACGTCCTCCCGGTTGCGGCCGATGCCTGGGTTGCGTTCGGGCACCGGCAGGCCGCGCTGCAGGTAACGCAGCGAGCCGTCGGCCCTGGCCGCTTCCAGCTCCGCCAGAACTTGTTCGCGCGACTTGGCACTCTTGAAGTGATCAGGATGTGCGGTGTAGCCACGCTCATTGTTAGCCGGGTGGACGTAGCTGTCGGCCAGCGAAATTGACGGTGTGGCAAAGGCCGCGGCGAGCGCGCCGATGCCAATGATTTGCTTGAGGCTCATGGATGGGCTCCGTTGCGTTGAAATTGGGAGGTCCTCCGGGTCAGCGTTGTCTCAACCACCAGCGAGCAAGGCTTCACGCGCCCTGCGCTCGGCGGCCGGCTCGTTCAGCATCTCTGCGATGACGTGCGCGCGCGTCTTGTTCATCCCCCGGGTTTCCGCAGGCAGCGGCAGGCCTCGGGCGATTCGGTCGAGCGAGCCGTCCTTTCGCGCGGCCAACACCTGCGCCTGCACCTGCGCCCGCGTCTTGGACGAGGTGAGGTGATCGGGATGCTCGGTAAAGCCGGCTTCGCCCGGCGCCGAGTGATACAGGGAAGTCGCGGATGCCGCCATCGGCAGCGCTGCAAACGTGGCGACGGCGGCGAGGATCATGGTGCGGGAGAACATGGCAGGAGTCCTTTGACTGCAGTTGACGACGAGCGACTTGCCCTGTCGTATGCCGCAAGGCATGGATGCCACTGTAGAAATCGCGCCCCGACGCCAGGCTGGCGGGTCGATTACATGTTTGTCAGCTACGGCTCGGGATCGCATGGCCGGTCGACAATCGCCGCATGCGACTCCTGCTGATCGAAGACGAGGCCAAGCTCGCGAGCTACCTCCGCCAAGGACTCTCGGAGGAAGGCTTCGTGGTGGAGACCGCCTCCAACGGCGTGGATGGCCTGCACATGGCCACCCAGGGCCACTACGACCTGATCGTCCTTGACGGCATGCTGCCCGGCATCGACGGCCTTGGTGTGCTCGCGGCGCTGCGGCACTCACGCGATACACCTGTGCTGATGTTGACCGCGCGAGGCGCGGTCGAGGACCGAGTCAAGGGCCTGCAATCGGGTGCTGACGACTACCTCACCAAGCCATTTGCGTTTTCAGAGTTGGTGGCTCGGCTGCATGTCCTGATGCGCCGGGGAAAGACAGGAGGTGCCTCCGAGCCCACCGTCCTGCGCTTGCACGACTTGGAGCTGGATCTGCTCAAGCGCCGAGCGACACGGGCCGGGAAGCGCCTTGACTTGAGCGCCAAGGAATTCAATCTACTGGCACTCTTCCTGCGCCGCCCTGGCGAGGTTCTGTCCCGCACTGAAATCGCGGAGCAGGTGTGGGACATGAATTTCGACAGCAACACCAACGTGGTGGAGGTGGCCATTCGACGTCTGCGCAGCAAGCTCGACGAGCCCTTCGAAGTCAATCTGCTTCACACGGTGCGCGGCATGGGGTACGTGATGGAGCTTCGCGCTTGAGCGAGCCGAACGCAGCCGAGATGACCAGCTCCCTGGGCTTGCGCCTGTCGTGGTGGCTGGCGGTGCAGTCGCTGGTCGGCCTTCTCATCGTCTCGACGATCGTCTATGTCGTGAGCTCGTCCAGTCAAGACAAGAGGCAGGTCGAGTCGCTGCAACAGAAGCAGGCGATCGTGAACCACCTGCTCGGCGAGGTGGATGCTGCCAATGACCTCGCGGTGCTGAGACACAAGCTGGATGACTTCTTCCTCGGACATGCCGACCTACGGGTGCGCCTGCAAGGGCCGGCGAACGAGGTGTTCTACGAAAACAGCTTCCCGACGGCATCCTCGCGCCCCACCCGGAGCATTGCCTACGAGGCGCCAGTGCGAATCAACAACGTGCCGGTAAGGGTTCTGCTTGAACTGGACACCACGGACGACCGCATTGCGCTGACCCAGCTCGCCTGGACCCTCGGAGTTTCGGCCCTGCTTGGATCAGCGCTGATCTCCGCGGGTGGCTTCGTGCTGGTCAGAGCCGGGTTGTCACCGGTGCGTGGCCTGGTGCGCCAGACTGAATTGCTTGGCGCAAGCACCATGGGCCAGCGCCTGGATGGAAGCCAGCAGCCGCGCGAGCTTCAACCACTCGTCCATCGCTTCAACGGTCTCTTGGACCGACTTCAAGGAGCCTACGACCAGCTGGAGGGCTTCAACGCCAACGTGGCTCACGAGTTGTGCACGCCGTTGGCGACGCTGATCACAAGCACGGAAGTCGTGTTGCGTCGCCCGCACGCGGCCGACGCGCATCGTGACGTCCTGGAGTCGAACCTGGAGGAGCTGCAGCGGCTCACGGGAATCGTCAACGACATGCTGTTCCTGTCGCGCGCGGATCGAGGTGCGAAGGCCCGCAGTGAACAGATCGAAAGTCTGGCGTCACTCAGCGCCGAGGTGGTCGACTACCACTCCGCTGCTGCGGAAGAGGCGGGAGTCGGCTTCTCGATCGCCGGCGATGCCAGGCTTCGGTGTGACCCGGGCTTGGTGAGGCGCGCCTTGAGCAACCTGCTCGCCAACGCCACGCGCTACGCGGAGCGAGGCAGTGACATCGTTGTAGAGATCTCAAGCTCTTTCGACCGCATCGAACTGGGTGTGAGCAATCGGGGCCAAACGATCCCCAGCGAGCATCAGTCCCGCTTGTTCGATCGGTTCTACCGCGCCGATCCATCGCGCTCCGACGCCGTTCAGCACCACGGCCTGGGGTTGGCCATCGTGGCCGCGATTGCTCGAATGCATGACGGCAAAGCCTTCGTGACCAGCCAACAAGGTGTCACCAGGGTAGGGTTGAGGCTTCCCGAAAGGGGGGAGTCGACTGTTGCGGGCTCCGAGGTGCATTGATGCTTCTTGCATCCTGCCACGCATTCCAGGTGCAGACCGTCTCGCGGGCGAACCCTGTGGTGCGGTCCGCCGACGGCGGCGGCCTGCTTTCAGGCATCGGCCTCAGTCGAGTCGCTTGGCCTCAGCGAGTGATCTGCCGCTCAGTGGTACGTCGCCGCTTGCCGCGGCAGGTCCAGCTGAAGCGTTCAGATCTCGCTTGACCTCGGCAAGCGAGCGCGGCTTGAATGTCGCGACGGCCGCGGCTGCGCTCGATCTCGAAACCGGCATCCGCTCAAGCGACCTCTTTGCCTCGGCCAGCGTGCGCACAGTGGTGGGATCCAGGCGTGCAGGCTCGGATGCCACGGCGGCTCCAGCGATCAGCGACACACCAAGCAGTGTGAGTGCTCTTGAGGCCTGAGTTGTCTTCATCTCGATCCTTACGTTGCTCTCTCGGTGGCTTGGGGCACTGGGAAAGCGCCACGACAAGCCAACGCGAGAGATCAATGTAGGGAGCCGCCAGCGACGCGACACTTGCAGCGACATTACTTCGATGTCATCTCCGGCAGCGACGAGCGCTGGGCTGCTTCTCTTGGCGACCCGCTGCGCCTGATGCGATCCACGTTCCGGTTCATCAAGTGCCGCACGATGCGCTCGAACACCCAGCGCTTGGGCCCCGACAGGTTCGCGCCGCACCTGGCGTAGAAGGCATCTGGATCATCGAAGACGCCGAAGTCCTGGTTGATGCCGTCGCGTTGGATGTAGGTGTCGGCACAGCGCCAGTCCACCGCCGGATCGTTCAGGTCCGGGGTTCCGACGCCGTAACCCAGGAACGGGCCCCGATGGTCGGCGAACCGCTGCTGCAGCGCTCGGAGGTATCGACCATCCAGGATGAAGCCTTCCAGATTGATCCACCGCCCCTCGTGCTGCACTTCCACCCAGGAGTGCAGGATGTTTCGCGGCGCCAGCAGGTAGGCCCAGCCGGTTACGGCGCCCTTCTGAAGCACCTTGTCGATCGTGAATCCGTGCAGCCGGCACGGGATGCCAAGCGCACGCAGCAGCGCCATCAGCAGTGTGCTCTTGGTATTGCACTGGCCGTAGCCGTCGGCGAGCACCACAGAGGCCGGGAGGTCGTCGCTCGTGTTGTAGCCAAAGGCGATCTCGTCACGAACGAAGGCATAGGCGGCGCCATGCGGTCGTGCTCGCTCAGCGCGAGCCATTGGCGTTCATTGATCAGCGCCCGCAGTGCCGGGTGCTCGAAGTCCAGCAACCGCGTCGCTGTCAACAGTTGGGTCGTCATCACGTCACAACTCCTTGCGCTCGGGCCGCAGCAGCCGCAGCCCGTTGAAAACCACCAGCAGGCTGGCGCCCATGTCCGCAAAGACGGCCATCCACATGCTGGCGTTGTCGAACAGTGCCAGCACCAGGAAGGCCGCCTTGATGCCCAGGGCCAGCGCGATGTTCTGCCACAGCACCGCGTGCGTGCGCCGCGACAGGCGCACGGTCTCGGCGATGCGCCGCAGGTCGTCGTTCATCACGACGACGTCGGCAGCTTCCATCGCGATGTCGGTACCGGCAGCGCCCATGGCCACGCCGATGTCGGCCTGGGCCAGTGCCGGCGCGTCGTTGATGCCGTCGCCGGTCATCGCCGTTGCGCCGTACTGCTTCTGCATCGCCTGGATTGCCGCAAGCTTGTCCTCGGGCAGCAGGTTGCCTCGGATGTCCGTCAAACCGGCCTCGCGGCCGATCGCCTCGGCGGTGGTCTGGTTGTCCCCGGTCAGCATGACCGGCGTGATGCCCATCGCCTTCAGCTCGTCGATGGCGGCTGCCGACGACGGCTTGATGGTGTCGGCCACTGCGAAGAGCGCCACGACGCCCGACGCGGTGGCCAGCAGGCTCACCGAGCGGCCGGCTTGCTCGTGGCGGTGCAGCACGGCCTCGATCTCGGCGGAGCACTGTCCGCGCTCCTCGATCAGGCGGTGGTTGCCCAGCACGTAGTGTTCGCCGTCGATGTCGGCTTCGATGCCGCGCCCGGACAGCGCGGCGAAGCTGCGGGCCTCGATGCTGTTGGGCGTCAGCCCGGCGGCGATGGCGCGCGACACCGGGTGGTCCGAGTGCGCGGCCAGGGCGGCCGCGATGTGCTCCGCCCGTGCCTTGGGTACGCTGGTGGTCAGCATCTGCCACTCGACCAGGCGTGGCTTGCCTTCGGTGATGGTGCCGGTCTTGTCGAGCGCGATCGCCTTGAGCAGCCGCGCCTGCTCCAGGTGGACACCGCCCTTGATCAGGATGCCGCGCCTGGCGGCCGACGCGAGGCCGCTGACCACGGTGACGGGTGTCGCGATCACCAGCGCGCAGGGGCAGGCGATGACCAGCAGCACGAGGGCCTTGTAGACGGCCGCCAGCACGGTCCAGCCGAACAGCCAGGGGCCGGCGATGGCCACGGCCAGCGCCAGCACGAACACCGCCGGCGTGTAGATCGCGGCGAAGCGGTCGACGAAGCGCTGCGTCGGCGCGCGACTGCCCTGGGCCTGCTCGACCGCATGGATGATCCGCGCCAGCGTGGACTGCGAGGCCGCTGCCGTGACGCGGCACTCGATGGTGCCGGTCTGGTTGATGGTGCCGGCGTAGACCGCATCGCCCGGGCTCTTGTCCACCGGCAGGCTCTCTCCAGTGACCGGTGCCTGGTCGATGCTCGTCCCGCCTTCCGTGACGACCCCGTCCATCGCGACGCGCTCGCCGGGCCTGACCCGCACCGTCGCGCCGATCGGCACCTCAGCCACGGCCACGGACTTCCACGTGCCGTCGGCTTGCCGCAGGTCGGCCATTTCGGGCGAGAGCGCGAGCAGGCCGCTGATCGCATTGCGCGCGCGGTCAACGGCGCGGGCTTCGATCAGCTCGGCGACGGCGTAGAGCGCCATGACCATCGCGGCCTCGGGCCACTGACCGATGACGAAGGCGCCGGCGACCGCCACGGTCATCAGGGCGTTGATGTTCAGGCGGCCGTGCCGCAGCGCCGTCAGCCCCTTGCGGAAGGTGCCGAAGCCGGCCAGTGCGATGGCAGCGGCGGCGATGGCCAGGCCTGCCGGCCTGGACCACGGCGCGTCGGGCACGAAGAAGGACAGGCCCTCGGCGGCGATGGCAAGTGCGAGGGCGGCCAGCAGGCGGGGGAGGCCCGTGCCGGTCTTCGCATCGTGATCGTGGGCTGCGGCGTCGCCGTCCTGCGTCGAGGCCGGCGCGGCGGGCCATGGATGGATCTCGAAGCCGCTGTTTCGGATCGCCTCGACCGCCGCAATTGCCGCCTGAGGGTCGCCGTCAATTCGAAGGCTGCGTTCGCCCAGCTGAAAGCGCAGCCCCACAAGGCCCGGAATGCCCTCGACCGCGCGCCGAATCTCGGACTCCTCGGCCGCGCAGTCCATGGCGGGGACCCTGAAACGCTGGCCGCTCAAGGTCTGCTGCGCGTCCGGGGCGACCGTGGCGGAGCCGACGGGATGGCAGCAATCGCCGCAGCTGGGAACACCGGTGGCGCGAACGGACGCCGGCTTGATGTCATGGGTGTGTTCGTGGGCCATGGCTCGATTGGGAACCCTGAAGTGGGTATAGAGTCAAGACGTACCGCGAACCCGCGCTTGCGGGAAGGAGTCCGACCATGCGCATCGGCGAACTGGCCCAGGCCAGCGGAACGCCTGTTGAGACGATCCGCTTCTACGAGCGCGAGGGCCTGCTACCCACGGCCGCCCGAACGGACGGCAACTACCGCATCTACACGCCGCATCACGCCGAGCGGCTGGCGTTCATCCGCCAGTGCCGCAGCCTGGACATGACGCTCGACGAGGTGCGGGTGCTCCTGCGTTTCAAGGATGAGCCGACGGCTGACTGCGGCGAAGTCAACAGCCTGCTCGATGAGCACATCGGCCATGTGGCCGAACGGATCCGGGCGCTGCGCGCCCTGGAGAAAGAACTGCGTGCGCTTAGGGCGGCTTGTCCAGTGCCGCATGCAGCCGCCGACTGCGGCATTCTGCAGGGCATCGACCACGCGGGGGCAAAACCGACGACGGCCGCCAGGCGCCACGTCCGCGGAGCTCACTGAGCGTTGGCAGGCTTGACCGAGTGCGGGATGAAGTGCTGTCGCTGTCTGGGAGTGTTTGAGTGCCATAGCCCGCTTCCGGATCTGCGACAGAGATCAGCAGGCCGTCGAACGGCAGCTTCCTGGCACGAACGTGTCCGACTGCTTGTGGCCGAGTCCGTGAGTTCGCGGCTCCTCCCGAGAGCTGACCCTCGGCAGGGCGCGGGGCGCTCTGCCGCTGCGCACCTCAGGTACGACGCCGCCCCGCCCGGCAGAAAGCGCATCCTGTGTGGCCCTCAACTCGATGGGAGACCATCATGGGAACCACAGGTAGCGCCATTCATCGCGAACCTTGGAACAAGGGCAAGCTCGTCGGGCAGAAGGCGCCCTTCAAGCTCAAGGACATCTGGGCGCTGCGCGTCCGCCTCCAGATGGAGGGACGAGTGCGCGAACTCGCACTGTTCAACCTCGGCATCGACAGCAAGCTGCGCGGCTGCGATCTTGTCGCGCTGAAGGTCCGGGACGTGTGTCACGGCGACCAGGTGGCGACGCGCGCTGTCGTCATGCAGCACAAGACGCAGCGTCCCGTTCAGTTCGAGATCACGCAGGCCGCCCGCGACGCCTTGCAAGCCTGGATCAAGCTGCTTGGGCTGAAGTCGGAGGACTTCCTGTTTCCCAGCCGTCTGCACAACTCGCCACATCTGGGGACCCGGCAGTACGCCCGGATCCTCGGGCACTGGGTCGACGAACTGGGTCTGGACCGCACGGAGTACGGGACGCACTCGATGCGCAGGACCAAGGCGACGCTGATCTACCGGCGCACGAAGAACCTACGCGCCGTGCAGCTGCTGCTGGGGCACTCGAAGCTCGAGTCGACGGTGCGATACCTCGGCATCGAGGTCGATGACGCCCTGGAGATATCTGAGCAGACCGAAATCTGACCCTTCAGCCGTCGCCCCCGGCCGCGAGGCCGGGGGGGGGCGAACGTCTGGTGTAGGGAAGTCCGACAGACTCACGTTCTCGGCCATTTGGAGTCGCTGACCAACGACAGCTGAGGGGTCGCCCCTTCCGGCCATGTTTCAAGTGGATGGAGCGGAACTCGCCGGCCGGCCTTGACATCTGACCGGCATACGAAATGCGGTTGGCCTCAGCGGCAGTTCCCGCAGCAGGAGCCACCTTGGGCGACGGGCTCAACGCTTGCCGCCTCGGCCCGAACCGGCGTGTAGCCCGCCTCTGCAATGGCCTCGTGCAACTGCTGCTCATCGGCCTCGGTCGGCTCGACCATCACCAGATGCTTTGACAGGTCGATCGTGACCTTGACTCCCCGGTCCGCTGACTTCAGCGCCTTGGTGATCGTGCTGGCGCAGTGGCCGCAGGTCATGTCCTGGACTTCGAATGCAATCATGGGGTGCTCCTTCTGCTGGTTG
>JACCDR012459028.1_pt1 | contig 26720 bp, 28 predicted proteins | sample 7446431 | NCBI WGS metagenome assembly JACCDR01 (sample SAMN15323443, study PRJNA562643) | freshwater metagenome | isolation source: river surface water | place: USA:Blue River Watershed | collected 2017-08-17 | reverse complement strand
GCAATAAAACTCAGAAGTATGGGTGCCTTATCAGGGATTCCAGACTTGTTTTTGCCCTTAGCTTGTTTTAAGTGGCATGGGTTATATATAGAGTTAAAAACAGATAAAGGGTCTTTAAGTTTAGAACAACAAGCAATAAAAAAACTATTAAAAGAGAGGAGATACTATGTCATTACATGTCGCAACAGCACCGAAGTACTCAGGAGAATCAAGAAATACATACGAAATTCCAGAGCATGCACTATACCTCGCTATACTCGAAAACGCTATAAGAACAATAGTAAATAAGCCTGAGAGTTTTGAAGCGAAGGAGGATTTAAAATGGTTGCATGGGCTTGAAGTATCTGATGAATCTATCCATCCTGATGAAATAGCTGAGATTTTAGATTCAGATATCGTTAAAGTTTTAAGAACCAAATTTCCATTAGATTATAAAGCAAATAATAGAATGGGGTTTATTTCCTCATACTCTATGGAGGAGGAGAATTTACTTTTAAAAATGTATAAAGCTGGAGCAAGCAGAGAGGAATTTGCCAAAGTCTTTGCACCGAGGAAAGTACATTGTGTCATGATTAAAGCTAGGCAATTGTTTTACACGGAAAATTGGAGTGCTGAGGAGGATGAAAAACTTATAAGCCTTTTTAAAGCTGGTGAAAGACCTTACAAAATTTCTGATGCTTTACACAAAAATGTAAGGTCAGTTGTTAGACGCCTAAGTTATTTAGGGGTTGAGTATAAAAGCAAAGAAAGAATAACGAACGAAAAAACCAAAATAATATTAAAGGTTTTAAATAATGAATTAAACTATGATGAAGCCTGTAAGATTTTAGGTAAAGACCCAAAAAGATATGCCGTCAGGATATATAGAAAAGCAAGGGAATTAGGTTATGACACTACGCACTTGTTAAAAAGAAATAGACGTGCTACATCTTAGTTATTATGGAAATAGATGAACCAGAGATACTCGATCTAAAATCTTTAATGAGTGGGGAGTGTGAAGCTCCCACAGAATTAACACCTGAACGGTGGTTTTGGTGGCATTTTTGGGCATTGTGGTTACATGATGCCTTATATAGTCGCTGGGGTATGGTTTCTCCGTCCCAAGTAAGAGATTTAGAGGATAGGGAAAACTACTACAACTCTCTATTTGGTAAAAAAAATAGAGAGAATGTTCTAGAAATGTTAGATTTTCTAGTCGAGGATAGTGCTGGCACTTTAAAAAAGTTTAAACGTTATGTTGACACACGACCCAAACCAAAAAAAATTCGGAAGTTCAACACAGATGGTCAGGTTTTTACTGGACAACCCTCATGCACTCAGGAGCATCCAATTGCAGGAGAGTTCAACAGCGAGATCCCGGAACGACACTTGGAACTTTACCCTAGACTCGGGCGAAACTATAGAAGATAAGTATGCCATAAGAGCAACCATAATCTTACTATTGCGTGATATGGAGAGGAAGTTTGGAGAGTTGGGATATAAGGTTTGGTTAAGTCGAAAGAAATACAACATAATAAAACCAGAGTACGCAATTGAGGATGTCGCTAAATACTTAGATCTCTCCCTTGATAAATATATGGTTATTTATCATAAAGTTGATGAATGGCTACAGGAGGAGGGAGAAAAAAGAAATTTAATTACACCTTATGACACATGAGGCTTAAAAAAAAATATCCACAAAGAAAACCTTCGACAGTCTTTAAAAAAGGTGATCAGTGGCGTGGTAATGGTTCAAAGCCTTCGGAACACAAAAAAGCTGATTTTGTCTTTATTGCAAAATTAGATGCAGAATTAACTAAATTGGAGACCGAAATGAAAGAAAAAGCCGATCCCGAAAAACCATTGCCGGATTTTGATTATCAAGGGGCTATGCAGGGTTGGATTCAAAAAAGATATTTGGATATCCTTCAGAACCTATACGATATCTTAAGATACGAGGATAGTTCCCCTACAGCTAGGGTTGCTAGTGCCAAAATACTACTAGATAGAGGGTTCGGGCAAGTACCTCAAACACTAAACTTAAAAACTGAGGAAAAGACCACTTATAGCCTAATAGCCCAAAAACCCAATGGAGAAAAAGAGGTTATAGGGCTTGCCTCAGATAAGCAGATTAAGAAGTTAGAAAATGGGTAATGTAGAATTTGCCTTGCATCCAAAACAATTAGATGCCTTTTGGTCTCAAGGAAATGAAATACTATTCGGAGGGAGTGCAGGGGGGGGGAAATCGTATCTAGCTAGAATTGCTAGCATTTTTTACTCCATGTCTATACCGGGACTACAAACTTACTTCTTTCGAAGGCAATACGCTGATTTAGTCACTAACCATTTAGAAGGTCCTAATGGGTTTAGGTCTCTTTTACAACCTTCTATAAAAGATAAATCGGTTAGAATTATAGCCGATGAAAAAATAGTCTTTACACACAATAACTCAGTAATTTTCTTATGCCATTGTCAGCATGAAAAAGATTTAGATGCTAAATATCGCGGTCCTGAAATGCATTTTTTAGTCATTGAGGAAGCTACCCAATTTACGGAAAAGATGATCAGGTTTTTGCGAACTAGGTGCAGGATGGTAGGTGTAAAAGTGCCAGAGGCATTTGAAGGAATGTTTCCCAGAATTCTTTATACAACAAACCCCGGTGGTCCAAGTCATTCTTACTTTTACAGGAATTTTGTAATCCCTTGTGAAGCCAAAATTGTAAAACAACCCCCGGAGGAAGGGGGTATGAGGCGTTTGTTTATTAGGTCAAAATTAGATGATAATCCATCTATGTTGGAGGATGATCCAGAGTATGAAAATAGACTTAGCGGTTTGGGACCACCTCAGTTGGTTAGGGCTTTAAGAGATGGGGATTGGACAGCTGTTGAAGGAGCGTTTTTTCCAGAACTTAACGAATCTCATAAATTGCAGGATTTTCAAATACCTGAACATTGGCTAAGATTTCGTGCCTTTGACTGGGGAAATAAGTCTCCATTTGCTGTTCAGTGGTGGGCTGTATCCCCGGGTGAACATGTTTCACAAAAAGATAATCAAGGCAAAGAATATGGGAAATATATCCCCAGAGGTGCTATAATTTTATATAGAGAGTGGTACGGGAGAGATAGGCTATCAAGGGTTATAGAGCTTGATAACGACAGGATTGCTTCAGGCATCCTTGACAGAAGCGGAGGAGAAAATTATGCTTTCAGTGTGGCTGATGCATCTATCTTTTCAAAGTTTGGTGGTCCGAGTATCGCTGAACAATTCGCAAAGGCAGGTATTGTCTTTAAAGCCTCCTCTAAGAATAGACAAGGTGGTTTGTCTGAAATCAGACGTCGCCTAGTTGGGCAAGGTGGTATGCCTATGTTATATGCCTTTGAGTCCTGTAATTGGTGGTGGGAGACCGTACCAACGATACAAGTTGATGATAATAACGCTGAGGATTGCGACACTGATGGAGAAGATCATCATGTCGATGCTACGTATTACGCCTGTATGGCGAGACCGTACGTCACTGATAAGTATGTAGAACAAAAAGTAAGTTATACTGGAATTGAGGATATTTCTATCCGCGATTATTTAAATTTAGCAAAACATAAAAAATGACCAAAAATCCAGATTCTATAGATACTAGGTGGCGTGATTTACTTGATGATGCACTCCAGTGTCGAAAGTCATACATAGATAAGGCAAGAGAAGCCGAAAAGTATTATAGGTGTGAAATATCGAAAGAAAAGAACGCACATTTGCATCTGATGTGGTCAGATACTCAAATTTTAATACCTACCCTACTCTCCAGAGTTCCAAAGCCTGAAATTAGGCGAAAAAGAAACACGTCAGACCCGGTAGGGGTATTGTCATGTCTAATTAACGAACAAGTTGTTTATAACCAAGTGGATGGGTGGAGTTTTCCATCTGAGTTAAGGCACGCTGTACTTAACTATATTTATGCTGGATTAGGGCAATTATGGTGTCAATACTACCCAAGTTTTGACGAGCAAGGGATGATTACATTTGAAAAAATAACCCCTGAGTTTGTCTCCTACCAAGACTTTTTACTTGAACCAGTAAGGAGGTGGGAGGAATGCACATGGGTGGGTAGGAGGTTATTAATTACGCCTAAAATAGCCAAAGAACGAGGATGGAACGTTGAATATGACGCAACCTCAAAGGGAGAAAAAGGTGACAAATACTCACAAAAAAGAGATAGAGCTTGTGTTTGGGAAGTTTGGGAGAGAGATAATAGGCAACGTTTGTTTATGCAGGAGAGTGGCAGGATCCTCGAACAAGGAGACTTCCCGTTCAATGTGGAAGGTGACTTTCCTTGTCCTAAACCGCTATTCGGCACATATACCCCAAGTGACATCTACCCAATCCCAGACAGAGAATACGTTAAAGAACAACAAGCTGAAATCGACGCCTTAACACAAGGTGGCTTCTCCCTTATGCAAGTTTTAGGTGTAAAAGGAGCATATAATGCCTCAGTGGCACAGCTTGCCGATATAGTCACCTATAGGGGTAATAAGTTATTGCCAGTAAGAGATTGGGAAGGATTGCAACAGATGGGCGGATTAAAATCTGCTGTTGAGTTTTTTCCGATGGAGGAAATAACTAAAACCCTAAACAACACTTTGGAAGCAAGGGAGAGAGTTAAGGCTGATTACCGTGAAATTACAGGTATGGCGGATATTATAAGGGGGAATAGTTCGCCTTATGAAACCGCTTCGGCACAACAGGAGAAAAGTAATTTTGCAGTCTTAAGAATCGCTGATAGGCAGAAAGATGTTCAGAGATTTATAGCCGATACTTATCGGATAGTTTCTGATATGGCTTTCGATCTATTTTCGGATGAAACAATTATGTCAATTGTCGATGCGGATATTGTTCAACATCCTAATTTCCCTGAAGCTTTACAAACATTAAGAGATGATAAAAGTAGGGGCTATATACTGGAGATTGAGTCGGATGCAACGCTGGCTATTAATGTGTCTAAGGAGAGGGCAGAAACTACGGAGTTTACTAATGCCGTGGGTCAATTTTTGGGTCAAGTCCTACCTATTGCCCGTGATATGCCTGAGTTTGCTCAGGTTTTGGGTGAAATTTTAAAGAATGTATTTAGGAAATACGCAGGGGGTAGGAAGCAAGAATTAACTATAGAGAGTAGTGTGGAGGCATTTATGCAAGCCTTGCAACAAAAAGCTCAACAGCCTCAACCACCAGACCCGGCTACTATAAAAGCTCAAAACGATATGCAACTTGGGCAAATGAAGCTACAACAACAAGCTCAGGATTCTCAGGCAAAATTAGCTATAAAAAATAACGAGATAAAGGCACAACAAAGATTGCAAGAAATGCAATTTGCTAAGGATGCTAAACTAGAAACAATGCGTGCCAATAACGATATGCAATTAGAGAGAATGGATGCGGAAAACCAATTAAAAATGGGTAGAATTGAGATGTTGAAAAAAGTAGCTGAAATCCGCAAAACTACAGCGGAAATCGCTAATCCATTTGAGAACTCTGCCCAAAGTACATTCCCATCAGAATCTAAGGAAACAGGAGGGTTAGGGTGAAGTATATCTATTGTCCGATAACTGATAAAGTTGTACCAAAGGGAGAGGAGTATCAACTTGAAAACTATCAGATTATACCTGATAGTATGCCCGGTTTTGTTTCTGATGTTGATGGGAAATATTACGATTCAAAATCGGCTATAAAAAAACTCTACAAAGAAAAAGGCTTGGTTATTACTCACGGGCTTGGTCTTAAGTCTTGGACTGAGAAACAGGCACAAATGAACGAAAATAGAGTACGTGAAAGTTATGAACGTGTTATTAAAAGGAAATAATCCCCATGGTAGATGATTTAACAAGTGGAGAGATAGAGTCTCCAGATTCGCAAACTGCTGAACCTATATCTGAGGCTCCTGTACAAAACGAAGCTCCCCCAAGTTTGGACAAAGTTATAGCTAGTAGGGCTGGGGTTAATTTAAAAACAACGCCAGAAACTACGACTCCAGAAGTTGTTGAATACCCTAAAACTTGGAAAAAAGATTATGCCGATGGATGGCAATTCTTGCCTCCAGAATACCAAAAATACATAAAAGAACGGGAGGATATGTTTTCTCAACATTCCTCCCGTTGGGGAAATGAGAAAAATCATTATAGTAAAACAGCTAAAGAGCTTGATATAGCTTTGGCAGATTACGCCGATCAGATTAGTTCGGGAGAGACTACGCACACGCAACTTATTAATACTTGGTCTCAAGCCGACAAAATGATTCGGGAGAATCCTGCACTTGCTATAATGAATATAGCTAAGACTCATAATATAGATTTGGGTCAATTATCACAGGTTCACCCAATTCAGTATGAAAACCTTTCTCTCCAAGGACAGCTTGCTAGGCGTCAATGGGAGGAGGAATCGTATGGAAAAGCTCAACAACTTGAGGCACAACAGCAAGGAATGGAGCTTTTAGAAAGGTTCAGTAGTGAAGTTGGGACAGATGGTCAGCCTCTGCGTCCCTACCTAAGTTATGTAAGCGATCAAGTCGCACAAAATATTACAGCCTTAAGGCAACAAGCTCCTCACTTACCGGCTGAAGACCTTTTACAGATGGCTTACGACGAGGCAGTTAAACAACACGGTCTAATAAAGCAACTAGAAGAGGCAAAACAGCTCAAAGCAGAGCAAGAAGCCATGCAAAGAGCAGATAGGGCTAGGAGAGCAAGTGGAGTAAGAACGGCGTCAGGTTCAGTTCCTACAGGAGCGAAAAAACTTGACGATATAATTAAAAAACGTATTTCAAACATGAGGGTATAATATGCCAAGTTTTGTAAATGACTCTTACTCAGGGTCAACATTCGAACAGGAGGCTTCGGCAACTTTAAGAGATTATTTTGCTGGTGGTGAACCACAGGAGTTAGTAGTAAAAAACTCACCTTTCTTAAAGAGGCTAAAAAGCAAAGATAAAATTAAGCGTCAAAATGGATTCTCACTAGTTAAGCCTATTGAATATGCATTTGGTCACACAGCTCAGTTTATTTCAGGTCATGAAAGGTTTAACGTAAATCCGGGCGATATCGTTACAACAGTTGAATTGCCTTGGAAAGAGGCTGTAGCTTCAACTTCTTGGTCACGTTTTGAGAAAAACAGAAACTCAGGTGGTGGAGAAAATCAAGTTTTTGACCTAATAAAAACTAAGATAGATAACTGCCGAAAAGAGTTACAGGATTTAATTCTTTATGGTGTTCATTCAGATGGAACCCCTTATGATGGTAAGTGTATAACTGGCTATAAAGCATTCAATGGTGACACAAACACAGGTGCTTATGCTGGTATAGACCCAACAGTAACAGGGGGAGCATTTTGGAAAAATAGAGTGTATAGTGCCTCAACTGATGGTGGGACAACATTCTCGCCTGCTACCGCTAGGGAGTTAGTTTATAAGACACTTGTTCCGCTAGGTTTAGCAGGTAAAGGACCAGACTTTGGTATAGCACCTGATGATTGGTTCATTATCCTAAAACAAGCCACTGTAAACCCTTATGAGTCTAAGCTTTCAGAGGATTTAGTTGAAGAAGGTTGGGATGGAGTAAATATTTGCGGAGTTGATATAGTCAACGAAGGTGGATATTATGGAACATCTAACGCTGGATTTGGTAGTGCCGATCCAACATCTCACTATATGGCATCCTCACGCTTAAGATTCTTTTCAACAGACTATATTTATTTTGTTGTTAATTCAGGCAATGATATGGTTACATTGGATGAGGTAAGACCCGGTGACCAAACAAGCATTATGCAAACTGTGTACTGGATGGGTAACCTCATTTGCACACATAGAGCAATGCAAGCAACTTTGAAACCATAAGGAGAAAAATATGGCTATTGGCTATTCAGTCGGAACAGTCACTGGTGTTGACTTTGGAGCTACTTCTGAACTTCCTATCTATCCATTAGGAACAGAAGCTAAAGACAATAACGGTACAACTTATATTTACGTTAAAGGACACTCATCCACAGCTACTTCTCAATATTTAGTTTGTGAATACAACACAAGCTTTACTATTAGTACAGTAGCTGTTACTAGCGGAACATTTGGAACAATTGCCTCTAATATACCTGCTAAATTTTATAATTTAGGGGTGTTTCAAGGCAAAACTGGGTCAACAACACTTCCATCTGCTTATTACGGATGGATAGCTATTGAAGGTCCAATGACCATTGCAACAGCAGGAGCAGTTACAGCTGGTGCGGTTGTTTATAGTAACGCTACAGCTGGTAAAGTTGATGATGCTAACGCAGGGGCAACTACAGACGCAAGGATTACAGGACTATATGTCATAACCGATCCGGGTGGTGCTGGTAACGCATCCTGTTTTGCTAAGTTGAAACTTTGTGCTGGTATTTAATTTTATTAATAGCTAGGTTAGGTAACTAACCTAGCTTGGAGTTTTTTATGTTAACTAATCAAAAATCATCTCTACACGCGGTTTATCAAATTATAAATGGAGAAGAACAGGTAAAAGTAATTTTACCGGGTTCTCCTATAAATAGTGTCGTTTATGAGGCAAGGGATCAGGGTGGAGTTGAGGCTTTAAGGGCTAAATTTCCCCAAGCTTATGCAACTTTTTTAAATGGTGGACGTCCTATGGGGGCATCCATATCTCTCTTAGATGGTATGTCTAAGGAGGGCGAGGCAATACTTGCTACTAGGGGACTTTACACTATTGAACAACTTGCAAAAGCTAGTGATGCCGTTACAGAATCTCTAGGTATGGGAGGACGGGAGCTTAGAAGTCAAGCTCAAGAATGGGTTAAGGAAAATGTAGAGAATCCAAAAGATTTGTTAAATAAAAAATTAGAGGAGGCTTTCGCTAAAATTGCCTACCTAACAGACTTAACGCAAAACTTACTAAAAGTTAATGATGACTTAAAAGTTGATATTGAAAAAAAGGGTAAAAAATGACTTTCGCAACAGCAGACACATTAAACGCTTGTGGTTTTTTTGACCAACAAGCCAAAGAATTAGGCTTTTTAAGGGTAGAACAGGCTGGAGCTGGATCTGTACAGGGTGATGCAACTTTGGTACTAGGTAAGTTAGTTGTAGCAACTGGAGCAAGTAATACAGGCTTTATACTTCCATCAAGTCCAAAACCCGGTGATAGCTTCATTATAGTTAATAACGATGCTAATACAATTAAGGTTTATCCTCCTAGTGGTGGGGCTATTAATGCAGTAGCAGATAATGGTGCCGTTACAATAACAACAGAACTTGCAAGGCTTTTCGTTTGTTATGTCGGTGGGGCTACACCTAAGTATGTATCATTTGTTTGTGCTTAATAGAGGCAAAATATGAGTGGGATATTTAATAGCGTTCCATTTGGTTCTGCTACGGCTCAAATTTGGAATGAGGAAGGTGTATTATTACCTATAAAACAGGCAGTTATTAATGCCTCAACTATAGGTAACAATACAGTAGTTAGTGCCGTTACAGGTAAGTCTATCTTTGTAGTTAGTTTATTTTTCCTATGCTCTAACTCTGTCGGTGTTAGGTTTGAAAGTGGAGCTGGAGGCACAGCCCTTACAGGCGTTATGCATTTCCCTGCTCATGGTGGAGTAGTTTTGCCTTTTAATTCTGCTGGGTGGGTTAAAACAGCTGATGGAGAATTATTGAATATGGAATTGTCTATTGCTGGCAGTGCTACAGTATCAGGTTCGTTACAGTATGTGGAGATTTAATAATGGCAATTCAATTATCAACTACAGTCCGAAATGCAAGGCTGGATGCTATTGAGACAGCAATTGGTACTAGTGCAGTTCTTAAAATATTTACAGGCTCTCCCCCTGCAAACTGTGCCTCAGCAGATTCAGGGACAGTCCTTGCTACCATTAATTGCCCATCAGACTACATGAATGGAGCTAGCTCGGGGAGTAAGACTAAGAACGGCACATGGGAGGATACTAGTGCAGATAATACTGGCACAGCTGGGCATTTTAGATTCTATGCCTCTGATGGAACTACTTGCCACATGCAAGGGACAGTTACAGCGACTGGAGGCGGTGGGGATATGACTGTTGATAATACTAGCTTTGCAAGTGGGCAAACCTTCACAGTAACAACATTTACTCTTTCTGATGCAAACTCTTAATTAGGTAATATATGAGCCAATTAAAACTACTTCACGACTTAATCAATGGCACTCCAGAATTAGAATTAAGATTCAAAGCTGGAAGGCTTAAGAGTGCTTGGGATGTGTTAAATGAGGATGTGGCAACGCCTAATCACGCTCAACGGCTAGCATGGGCAAATAAGATAATTGATGATTATGAAGCTGATGTAAAGAAAGAATTTAGACGATTCTTAAGCAATGCAACTATTCAGACAAATAGAAATCAGTCATCAGATAATGACATTTTATTTGTCATTAATAGCTTTATAAATGTATTTGCAGGGGTTTAATAAATGGCTACTGCTAAATACGCTACACCGTCCGCACTTAGTTCTAGTTTAGTCACAACAGAGCTTGATTCGCTTGCAAACGCAGGAGAATCGGCACTGTTCACTTACGACAATTCAAGCAACTTAGACTTATATGGGAGCGTAACTATTAAGCTAGGGTCAATTACGCCTAGTACTGGGGGTTCCATAATCCTAAAAGTCTATACAAGTGATGGAACTAATGTAAGCGACAAAACTGGTGGAGGCGATAGTTATGTTTTAGTACTTTCAAGCGGGGCTAGTGCAAAAATAGTTATTGCCCCTATGGTTAGGCTTTACCCATTTAGTATGAGATTCTCAGTTGTCAATAACTCAGGCGTGACATTAAACTCTGCCGACAATGATGTATATATAAGACCATATAACGAGAGTGTAGCTTAATATGAGACAGCCCAATCTATACGAAACAGCTAAGTTTCAACATCAGGATTGGACACCAGATATTATAAGAAGCAAAATAGTTGCGTGGTATGACGCAAGCGATTTAAGCACCTTAGTAATTGATTCTAGCTCTAGGGTTTCCGATTGGAAGGATAAGAGCGGTTTAGGAAATCATGCGACACAAGGGACAGCGGGGAATAGACCTTATTATGCTTCTTTTAGAACTAGTTCAAGAAGTTTGCCAACAGTATACTCGCCAAATGTTAGTGCGACGCACCAAATAGTGACGCCATCCATATCCCCAAGTTCTGTTATTTTTGTAACGGATCTAAACGATGGAGCAGATGCGACAGCCCCGAGTATAAGGACATTATTTATGATCTCATCGACGACTGGGAGGTGTGAAATAAACTCAGGAAATGCAACATGGAGGACAGGAGCTTTTTATTTTCCAACCACAGCTTTTAAAAATGGGGCGAATACTTCCTCTCTTGCCGCTTTACCGATGTCTCTAGCAATAACATACATAGATAGAACATCTGCAACTACTGGTGCATATACTCTTCTCGGTTATTTGGGGACAAACGCATGGTCATGGGTTGGAAACTTGTGTGAAATTATTTTTTTTGGCACAGATCCTACAGCAAAAGATAAGTTGGATTTAGAAGGCTATTTGGCTCATAAATGGAACCTTGTCGATAGACTAAGACCTAGCCACCCTTATATTTTGAGACCTCCAACATGCTAAGAGTTCGAACGCCTAGTATAGGGTATATATCAAGTTCGGGGGTCACTGGAGAGCTTAATAAGACGCTTGGGACATTAACAAGTAGTGCAGATTCTGATTTAAAAATACAAGCAAGTTTATCAAAAACTCTAGGCGATTTAAGTTTATCTAGTACTGGCACAGTTGGGACAGTTACAACCACAGGAGAGTTAAATCAAACTCTAGGTACTCTAACTTTATCAAGTACCACTATCCTAATAAATCACGGCACTTTAAATAAAGAATTAGGGGCATGCACTCTTACTTCTGCTTCAAAGTTAGCTTTGCAAGCTACATCCACTATTCAATTAGCTGATTTAGGAACTAATTTAGACTCAAAACTATTAAACTTTGGTGTTAGTTCGAACACTTTAGGGGCTTGTACATTAGAGGGTGTAATAGAATACGTGCCACCATCCCCAAGTGTAGGAGTTTTAGACAAAATTTTAGGTGCTTGTACACTTTCATCAGAAACAGACTTGCCAGTGCTAGGCACTACATCCTCCACACTAGGAAGTTGTGAAATTTTATCAGCTGGGGTTTTGCCAATTCAAAGTAGTTTTAGCTACACTTTGGGAGCTTGTACTCTGAGTGCGGATTCTCAAGTTGCTGGAGGTAGAACTGGAGAGTTGAATGTCACACTAGGAGAATGTACCCTTTACGCTACAAACTCAATGGGCATACCTAGTAGTTTAATGTTATTAGGAATCGGGACTTAAACATGGTCAATAGAGCTTTACTAACAGGATTAGGCATTAGTGGGAGTGTCGGTAGTGGATTCTTACCATCTACGGGAGGGAATTGCCTATCATGGTTTGAAATAGATAATCAAAGTTTGGCAAGTAACTCTCAACACGCTACAAATAATGTGGAAATAGCTAAGGTTTTATCACTACAAGGTGGTTTTGGAGAGATGGAGCAATCAGTTGGTGCTAATAGACCCCTTTATATAACAAACCAAACAAGTACTGGCTTGGCGGTAGCGAGGTTTGATGGAATTAATGATTTTTTTGACTGCACTTTCTCACTTGATGCACTAAGAAATATTCCTAGTTTTAGTTTGATTTATGTAGTTAAGCTTAACGCAGTTGGAGCAGACCAAACTTTATTTTGGGCAAGTAGGAATGTGTCGGCGAGTAGTAGGTTTGTTTGGCGTATTAATTCATCTAATGTTGGTTTAAGTTTTACAAGAACTTTAGACAGCGACACAGGTGGAACAAGTACTACAACAGGATTTACAGCAACCACAGGAACGTGGTACACTTTCCACGTGTCTATTAACTTTGCTAGTAATGTATTGAATGCATGGGTTAATGGTACTCAAAGGATTACAAATACCACACCTGCTAGTGTCACAGCTGGGAATACTAGCGATACGGCTAGTGCTAATCAAATAAGTATAGGTAGAGATGCTCTAGCCTCACGCTACCTTAGTGGTGATTTAGTAGCTTGGGGAGCTTATTCTAACGTGTTTACGGCACAACAGGTTTCAGATTCTTATAGTGCTATACAAACATACTTTGGGGTTTGAACAGGTGACAAAATGTCACCACTTTATCCCGTATACGATGAGAGGCTAATGAAAGAGTACATGGAAAGATTAGATTTTATTTTAGATTATTTCAGTACCGCTAGGGGGCTTTTATTCCACCTAAAAACTTGCTTAAGCGTTGATAAAGTTGATAGTAGCGAAGCAAACGATATTTACATAGAGTTTTTGGAATTAGAGGACAGGTTAAAAGCACTCTCTAACTCTTATTTAGAAAAAGATTTAACTTAAAGGAGCTAAATGACACTAATATATAACGTTCCACTGGCAGGAAGTAGTGCCACAGCGTCAAGTACCCCCTTAACAGTACGCTATGCCTACGCAACGATAAACGCCTCAACAACAGACGCAACCTTTACACGAGATGATGGTACTGGGCTTGCTGGAGTTAGCGGATTCATTATTAGGGTTTTAGGTGCTTTGGTTGTTGCTGGAAGTACGGCTTCAAGTCTTAGGTTTAATACTAAGGGTAGTGGTGCTGGTACAGCTATATCACCAGATTTTCCTACGGGAGTTAATGGGGGATTTAGTGTCCCTGCAACAGCTATAGGCATCATGAAAACAAACAGCGGGGAAAATTTAACAGCTAATAGTGGTGGCGGTACAGTTTACGTTATGTTGTCTTACGTTTTAGAACCTGCATAAATATGGATCTACTATTAAACTCAGGAGTAAGTAAATCTTATGTACCTTTGGCAACTAATCCAACACTTGACATTGACGCTAGTCGTTACGTCTTTACTGATGATGGGGTTACAATTGCACTTCATGGAGACCCCGTCAAACGGTGGTCAGACGTCCGTTCTGTTGCTGGAGATTACGCCACCAGTGGACACTTTGTCCAAAATACCCAAGTTAAAAGACCAATTTTTCGGACAAACATATTTGGGAACAATCCGGGTATAGAGTTTAAGACTGATGATTTACTTGTCTGCACTGGGGCTGATGTCGCTTCCAGACTAACAGACACTACTTATACTATGTATGCGGTAGTTAAATTTCATTTAGGTAGCACTAGCACTCAAGTCATTTGTAGCATGTGTAAAACCACTACCCTAAACGCTCAATATCGCCTAGCGGTATTTTTAGGGGCTACATGGGCTTTGTGGCGTACGGATGACTCAGGCACTCAAACTAGTTTAACCTCATCCACAGATTGTGATAATCAGTCTCATCTTTTAACTATTCAGGTTAATGGGGCTGATGCAAAACTTTGGGTTAGAAGTACAGGAGATGTTGCCTTAACTGCTGATAGCCCTACAGCTAGTAATGCCAGTTATGGAACTACTTCTATCACTAGCTATGACAATATGTGCTTAGGGGCATTAAAATACAATAATACAGAAGGTCAGTTCGGGGATTTTTATTTAGGTAAGCTTTTAATTTATAATTCCGTACTATCAAGTGCTGATAGGGTAGCAATTGAAAACGATTTAATACAGCAATATTTATGAGTTCATTTTCCATAAACAACGGCGTAATATATAAAGATGGGCAACCTTTCTTTATGCATCTCATGTATGTTGAAAATGAGGATATTAGTGCCAATTACCCAAGGTTAAGAGATTACCTAGTTGCAAGGAGTGACAATACTCGCTTCACTCAAATGGGCATAAATACTGTATTCACACCTTTATCTATCGCCTCCTCTAATAAAGCAAACTCCATAAGTTTATTAAATGAATTAGCTAATCAAGGAATCTATTGCCTTAATGAATATGCTGGAACTGGAGATGCAGAATTTACTGAATACGCTAATTATGAGGCTTATGCAGGTTGTTTGGCATCTTATTTTAGGAATGAAACAGTCTTAAATACTAATGGCTCAACGTCAACTAAGAATGTTTATTGCCACGCTGATGACATAGCAGACCCAAGGGGGCGTAATATTGCTACTAGCGGATATAGAAATTCCGCTCCCGTAACTACAGCTTTTGGACCTGGCGTAGGTACTTCTCCTTCTCCAGTTACTTGGAATGGGAGGACTTATACCCATGACCAAAACTCAGGTCATAAGTCTATGATCAACGCTGGGTGGGCAAAGGCTAGGCATAAACTTAATTGGCAAAATATAGGTGCTAATAAATTAGTCTTAGGTACGGGATATAGGTGGCGAGACCAAGTGGGGAGCTTACCTATAGAAGGGGCTTGGACAGAAATTGGGAGTAAATTTGCTCAGGGGAATGCTATTTATGGGCTAAATAGGTATTGGAACTTCTCAGGGGATACTACCACAGTCCCCGGTATTTTTGATATTACAGGGTTCCAAGTTTACGGAATGAAGCTAAATAACAGTGACCCTAACGGATTCGGGCGTCCTTATGCCGGAATGTATGCCTTCACTAACGCTGGAATGGGTAAAGGTAGCCAAAACTTCCGTACCGTTCACATGGCTATTATAGGCACATATCAAGGGGATTGGGATTTACCAACAGCACCAGATTTAAGAAATCAAATTTATCAGGCTATCGTAGGTGGAGCAAAATCTATAGCCTACTATAGCATGTCAACGTACTACACACCTGCCAACTGTTTGTACGGTTCACCTCCAGATAGGAGGCTTGAAATAGGTTTGTTTTGGAATGAAATAAACCTAAAATCCTTAGCACTTGACGGTATTACAAGGGCTGGGGAGACTTATATGAAGCATATCTTACTAGGTAAACATCACCTACATTTCGCTACTGGCACAGGTATGCTTACACTTGGCGAAGTAGAGGGTGGTTATAGCTCTCAACCAATTATAGTTTGTGGATCTTGGGTCTTAGGTAATAGTAGGTTAATAATTGTCGTAAATAGAGATAGGAGATCTACCTCCACTGTAACCAACATAGCTATAGATTTAAAAGATTCTACAACTATGCAAGGTATTGGGGCAGTTTCTGAAACTCGGGATAATTACAACCTAGTTTATGCTGGTTTGAATGATAAAAAACCTACTACTACCACATGGTCACTAAATGCCGATAAAAAAACCCTGCAAATTAGTACTATGCCTCCTAATTCGGTGCTAGTTTTACAAACCACACTTCCCGGAACTGATGATGGTGGAGGTGAGGTAGTGCCACCTAGTACAGGATTCACTAACAGGAGCGTAGTTTATGTGACTTCAGGTAATAGGGCTTCTGCTAACACTAATGCTGTTACAGATATCGGTAATGCTGATGATAATGTTACATGGGACAAGAAAGCTTATACAGCTGATAATAGGGGTAGACCAAATACTTGGGCATCTACCACTGTTTATTCTTTAAATGACCAAGTTAAAACTACAGCAAATAGATGGTATGTATGCGAGACCGCTGGGACTTCATCAGGAACAGAACCTACTCATACTAGTGGTACAGCTTCAGATGGTACAGTTACTTGGAGATATTTGGGGACTGTAACTACTCAGGATTTTTACCTTTGTGATGGGATTTTTACCGATGACCAGATTGATGCTGTTATGGCTAGGAGTTATACCCCTGCTATTAGGCATTTTAGATTCAATCAGGAGGAATCGGGACCGCTACTTGGAAGTAGTGCCAGATACGGGGCTGGTTATACTGGACAACAAGTATCTTTAAACACCATGAACTCAATAGTAGGTGATGAAAGGTTTGCACCTTCTGATTATGGTACACCTATAGTTTACTGGGATTTTGGGGCTTCTGATTTAGTTCTAAATTCCGCTGGAGACAGGGCTACTAATGGAGATGGTATCGCTACCGTCAATCCTTTAGCAGGAAGTGCCGTTTTAGTACAAGCTACAGATACAAACAGACCTGCACTTGAAATTAATCAACTAAATGGAAAAAGTTCTGTTGGTTATATAGGCACAGATAATAATAAAATGCTTACTACTGTAACCAGAAGCCTAATAAAAAACATAAATAGCATTACATTAGTTTGTGTTTTTAGATGTATGCCAGAAGGGTTAGTAGGCGTTAATCAACGCCTATTTGGACACAATAATAATGCTTCTGTGATTAGATGTACGTTAATGATTGATACGGGGAGTAAGGTTTTAATAGGTGGAAGGAGTTCAGACTCAGGAGCTGAAGCCTTTACTTCAATCTCCTCAAGTACCGTAATTTCGGCTAATACATGGTATATTGTAGTTGGGACAATGGATTATTCCACTCGTGCAGGAGAGATATTTATAAATAATACAAGTGTTGCAACTGGCAATATTTGTGGTACGGCTGGTACTGTTGTTAATACAGATGCTAGTTCAGACCCTATAGTAGGACGAGATGTTGGTGCTAGTTTTGACTTTGTGGGTTCTATGGCTTGCTTTGGAATCTACTCAGGTATATTAACCCAAGAACAACGCACTGGCTTATATCATAGGCTTAAAAGATTTTATAACTTATGACAATATACACCATCATTCAAAATGCTTGCATTGAGGCGAAGGCTTCTCCCCCTGATGTTGGAGTGGCTTCATCATCGGCTAGTGATGAGGTCTTAGAAATGATGAGGTGTGCCTATAGGGTAGCTTATCAACTAAGGCATAGATTTGAATGGACGGCTCTTTTAAAAACAGGGTCTATTGTCCTAGTTGCTGGGCAAGCGGAGTATGATATGCCATCAGATTACGATGGACTAGCTCCTAGTACCTCCTTTGATAACCAAAATAAGATGTTTCTCTTTGGCCCTGTAAGTCCAGAGCAATGGATGGAGTTAAAATACCAACCTTTAAATAGCTCTGTTTTTCCTAGAAAGTATAGGATGACAGGTTGGGCGAATGCTAATAAGATGTCTATACATCCAGTGCCTACTAGTGCTGATGCTGGGCAATTAGTTTATTTTCAATACACTAGTAAAAATTGGATCTATGGTGCTGATGGTACTTATAAATCCACATTCACAAATGACCAAGACTCTATCTGTTGGGATGAGGAAATGTTCACCATTGGTGTGGCTAGTGAGTTTTTAGCCATGAATAAAATAGACAATACACGGCTTGCAGGGTTGTTTAATTCAATGAAACAAGTTGAGTTTGCTAAACAAAAAACGGCAAACAATATAGTTTGGGATTATCACTCAGATTCAACAAACTTATATTTAAATTATCCGAGAAATGTAGGGTAGTAAAATGTATAAAATACCACCGGGATGGACGAAGGCTGAATATATTCGCTACTTGAAAGATAAGGTAGCGAGAGACCGTGCTGAAGCAGATTATCAACGAATCCAAGCTGAAAAGGCACAAAATAAACAACAACAAAGCCAAACTACAAACCAGTTAGTACAGGCTGGGGCTACACTAGGTGGTAAATATCTTTATAATCAAATGCCATCACTAGCAGAGATGGGTAAAGGCTTACCAAGTGTTTTAGGTCAAGAAGCTGGCAAGCAAGTTGCCACTGAAGCTGGTAAACAGATTGCCACTCAAGCTGGTAAACAGGCTGTAGCTAGTGCAGGGGCTAGCACTGGAGCTAGTGTTGGTGCTAGTGCTGGGGCTAAGGCTGGTATAAGTAATGCTGGGGGTGCAGTTGGTGGAAGCATGTTAGGAAATATAATCGGTGGTGCTGGAGCTATATATGGTGGGCATAAATTAGAACAAGCCATTAGTGGTAAAAAAGGTCGTACAGCTAGTGCAGTATCAGGAGCTACCGCAGGAGCTGGGATCGGCACCATGATTCTCCCGGGCGTAGGGACGTTAATTGGTGCAGTCGCTGGAGCTATTGCAGGAGGAGCGATGGGACACCTCCGTTCAGGTAAGGGGCAAGCTCAACAAGCCAGAGATGACCAAAGGAAAGCCTTCTTACACTCTATGGGACGACAAAAGAAAGATGGTAATTTCTCCTTCGATTTGGGAGGTGGTAAAGGATTTGATTTTGGTTTGGATGGTGGGGCTACCTATAAGGGAGTTGGTGGTAACGACTTAAAAGCCTATGATTTAGATCTAGCTAACCCCTTAGCAAATAAGGCTGGAACTTACGGAAACTTAATTGCTGGTGTTGGTGGATTTGGTGGTCAGTTAGCTTCTCAAATTTCTCAAGGCTTAGTTAATAACTCCACTGATGAGGCAACTTTAAAGGCTAATGCTTTAAAAGTTTTACAAGCTCAAGGGGCAACAGATAGGAGTTCCGCTTTTGCTAAACTTCAAGCTAGTGGAGTAGATCCTAACTCCGCTGGGGCGATTTTAGATGATTTGTATGGTAAAGCTCCCCAAGCTCCTAGTATGAATACAGGTAGTGCCTCGCCTCCAACAAATATAAACGTAGCAGGAACTTTTGGTCAACCTCAACAAACACAACCTCAAGCAACCCCCCCTATAAATAAACCTATAGTTGGAGAAGATCCTACGAGAACGGCTCCTCAGACACCTACTGGAAACTTCGATATGAATAAACTCCCAACAACTCCTCAAGGCTTACAGGGTGTTCAAGGGTTTCAAGGGTTCGGAGACCAACCAAAAACTAAGGAAGAGGAAATGGCTGAACTTGAAAGACTTAAGTTAAGGAATAGAAGCTCAGGGGGATTATCCTCTGTTTTAGGTATGTAATTTTGGAGAGATTTATGCGAAATGCCAGAATACCAAAAATCCAAAGTAACGTGAATCGACAAAACTTTTCGGGAGGAAGGTTACCTAGTTTCTCAGGACAATTTGATTCAAATTGGCAAAATGCTTTAAATGGTCAAAGTTTTGGGGCATTAACCCCACAAACTCCTCCAAGGTCTCAATATATGACAGGGCAACCTATGACACAAGGGCGTACGAATCCTAACTGGGGACAAATGTCTGAAATAAATAATCTCATGTCGATTTATAAACCTGCTGAAGTAAGTGGAGGACTTTCTAATATTGTTAATGCACTACAAGGTGCTTATTTAGCTTATCAAAACAAATATAGGCGATAATGGTCAATATTTACCCTTTAGGTGTATGTAATCGAGGCTTGGACTTATCCTCGAAAGGCACTACTACCTCTGAAGGGTTCGCTGATATGCTTATAAATATGTACCCCAAAGAGGGTGACTTAATACTCAGAAAAGGTTCTACTGTTGCATATAGTTTACAAGGCGGAACCCCTATACAAACCTTACACACACATATTACAAATTCAGGACGAGAAACTTTAATAGTTTGTGCTGGAGGTGGTATTTATCAAGTTCAGGGTGGGGCTATACAAACCTCAACCCCCTTAGCTATGTTTAGTACTGCTAATGCTGAATGGGTAACTTGCCAATTTGGGTTTGAAACTGGGCGTTCTTTTTTCGTTAATGGCACAAATACTCCTCAAATTTATGACGGGAGTGTTATGACTGATTTTCAGTTTGGTGTCTCAGGAGGGTTCACAGGTGGTCCAAGTAACCCCGCAAGTATATCCCACGTTTGGTCATATAAAGCCAGAGTTTATTTTTCTGAAGGTAATAATTTTTACTACGGTAACGCAGGGGCTATACAGGGCAATCTTTCGGACGCTTACAATGCAGGTGAGTTCTTTACAAAAGGTGGATATATAATTTGGGGAGGTTCTGTTTCGGCACAACATGGGAACGTATCCCAAGATTTGTTTGCTATACTCTCAAGTGAGGGGGAGATGCTCCTATATTCAGGAGACTCTCCCGAAGGTAGCTGGGGGCTAGTTGCACGCCTTCAGTTTCCTAAGCCTGTGGGGAGGCGTTGTGGATATAACTGGGACGGGGACTTACTTATACTAACAGTTAGTGGTATTTATTCAGTTAAAGCTTCCCTAGCTAACCAATCTATTGCAAAAGGGGCAGTTTTTGGGCAAATTATACAAGAAGGGATAATAAAAGCCTCTAAGGGAACTGTACCAAACTTTGCTTGGCAGATGGTTTATGATGAAGAAAGGGGGCAGTTTGTTGTAAACTTACCTAACACAGGGTTGTTATTAACCACAGAATCCAGTATCCCAAACACTTATTACAGTATTGAGACAAATAATTTAGGCTACCTCCCCCAAAGCTATTGGGGTACTACTCCTCCCGGTAAAAGTGAACAATTAATCATGAATAGCACCACAAAGGCGTGGAGTTTATTTAAGGGTTGGGATGCTTTATGCTGGGCAGTTTATAATAAAGAACTTTATTATGGTACACCTAATGGAATAGTTGCCAAAGCACACAGTGGGCAAAGTGATTTAGGGGCTGATATACCTATAGTTGTGAACTGGGCAAACAGTTTTATGGGTGATAAGCTAAGAGTTAAGACTTTTACACAAGTAAATCCCCTATGGAAAATTAATGGAAAACTAAAATTTGGGTGGGGGATAAATACAGACTATGACGAAAGGACAAGGCTTTCATCTAATACGATATTGGCTGGAAGTACTAATTTTGTTTGGGACACTTACAAGTGGGGTGGTTGGAAGTGGTCATCAGGTATTAAATATTCAAAAAAATCTTATTCAATCCGAGGGATAGGAACAAGTGGTGCCTTGTCCCTACAGTGTTATGCGAAAAATGTTGACGTAACCCTTTTAGGAGTTTATGTCTTTTATGAGGCTGGGGGCATTAGATAGTGGTAGAGAGGAAAAAAGGTGCAGGCTCTATACTAGGAGTTTCAGGAGCGAAAGGACGAGAGGTAGCCGATATTGATGCTACCTATGGAACTATAAACACCAAAGACCCTTACGGAAGTAGCAATGTAGTAATAAATCCAGATGGATCTAGGACTATAAAAACTCAACTCTCCAAAGATGAAAAACGATTAAAGACTCAGGGCGATAGGTTACAAAAACAAAGCTTAGGGGGAGCAAGGGATATCTTAGGTGATTGGCGTAAAGATTATGGTCGAGGGTTTGATGTCACTCAAGGTGTAAATCTACCTACAGGAGGTGATTATAGCAATATAGGTAATTTTGGTAACATAGACCCAAGCTCCTATGGTAATTATTCAGGTGAAAGTGGCCGGGATAGTATTAATAGAGCTGGACAAACTGGTGGTTTAGATTTTACAGGTAGAGATTGGGCTGGACAAAACTTTGATGACATTTTAGGTAAAGCAAACCAGTACTCAGATCAGACCTTCGATAGATTTAGCCAAAAAATGCAACCAGAGTTCCAAAGACAACAGGAAGGTTTGACCGAAAGTATGATAAATAGGGGCATAGCTACTGGCTCAAACCCTTATCAAAGAAGTGTTCAATCTTTATCAGAACAGCAAAATAGAAGCTTACTTGACGCTAGAAATATGGCTGATTTACAAGGACAACAACTTGCCGTACAAGGTGGAAACCTTGCTAGCCAAAACTTACGAAATTATGCCGATAGTATACTTGGTGGCGTTAGAGCTAATCAAGCTGGTGGAGACTTAAACTTAAGAGGAAGCCAAGCTGATTTTGATATTTATAATAGAGGGCAACAAACTAACTTAGATGCTCAAAAACTTTTCTATGATAATAGTTTAACCTCTGATGACTTAAGATTAAGGGCTGGACAGCAAGGGTTTCAAGAAGGGATGGATCTTGCTAACTTTGGAACCAAAGCAAACCTTACTAACTATCAACAACCCCTTGGGGCTATAAGCACTTTAGGTGGTGTTGGAACAAGCACAAACCCTGAATCCACACCTCAATCTGCCACTTATAACCCACCAAACTTTGGACAAAGTACATTAGGGTTCGAAGGCATTTCACAAAGTGCAAGAAATAACGCTGGAGCAGGTACGGGAGAAGTCCTATCGGCTGATGAAGTAGCTGATATTGAAAGAGGATCTCAACCCTCCCAAACTCCATCCAATGGAGGGGGTGTAGTCCCACCACCTCCACCACTACCCCCAAGTCCAACCTCTGCACCAACCCAAAGGAGTGCGACGGGAGCAGGGTCTTTTAATCCTAGAGCTGGTATAAGGAGATAACATGGTTGATAGGGCATTACTACAATTAGTTGAAAAAGTGGTATGTCGGGAATTCCGACAGATAAGGAGATAACATGGTTGATAGGGCATTACTACCGTATATAACCTCCGCTATTATGAATCAATTTGGTTCGAATAGTCCTATGTCTCAATATGGAGAGGAGGTAACCGCATTAAGTGATAAGAGTATATTTGACCTCCAATCACGAATAGATAAAGATGCATCCTTTACCTCTCCACTTGAAGGACTTGGGGCTTTGGGAGGAAATGCCGATTTCTCAGTATATGGTGGCACAGGTAAAGGCTCCAGAGAAAAAGGGCAAATGTATAACCTTATAGCAGGGTTATTATCAGGGGTAGCATCAGGAGCAGGAGAGGATTTTACACGAGATAATAGGACAGAGGCAAAAAACAGTATACTTCAAGCCTTAACTAAACGTGACCCTGAACTACTTGGTCAGGATAGTAGGATGAAGCCTTATAAAGATGAAGTTAATTTATTCAATGAAAGATTAGGTGGTTTGGAAGCTAAAGCAGAAAATAGAGTTGCCCAAAGCAATAAGGGGTTGGAGGCTATCTTAGGCATTCCTGTGGATTCTAAGGAACCTACTATGACTCCTTATCAAGAACAAAACTTAGCTCTTAGAAAGCAAGAAGTAGACTTTAAAAACCTAAAAAACCAAAATGATATCCGAAGAAGCCAAGGACTCCCACCATTAACTCAACTCCCAACTAATGAGACAGGAGATTTTGTTGGCAATGTCGATGGACAGAATATTAAAATAGATCCCGATACAGCTAAACAGTTAGAAGAGGCAGGATATGATTTAAAAACTATACTAGGAGAAGTTGGTGGAGCTGAATCTCTCCCCACTAACGAACCTCAGATGACAGAATCACAAAAAATGATTCAGAATTTGGGGCTACCTTATAACGTTGATGATTTTAAATTCGAGGGAGGTTCTATCCCATCAAAATACTCACCTTTGAAAGGTACTATTGAAAAGCTTATAAATAGTGGGGCAACTCCTGCTCAGGCTAAGGATATTATAGAAAACCAAGTTAATTCAATCGAAGCCTCTGATGCTCAGGCGTTTAAGGATTTCCAAAACGAAATAAAAACTTTACAGGTTAATAGTTTAGAAACACCTAAGAATGCTATAGCGTTCGAATCCTTGAATGCATTAAGAGACCAATTGAGACTGTTGAAAGCTCAAAAAGGAGATGACGCTCAAATAGGTACTTGGAATACGGCACTTGCTAACGTATCAAACAAACTTGGTATTGGTGAAGGTGACCCCTTGGCAATGGCTAATAGTTTAGTTGAAAGCTTACAACAGTATTGGACTGGGGCTAGTAGAACTCCGGGTGTAGGTAGCCAGTCCGATATAGAATTTAGATCTGCCGTTAGTTCTTTCCAAAATCCTAATTTATCATTAGGAGCAAGGTTGAAAGAAGTTGATAAGATTGTTGAAATAATGAATAAGAATAATCAAATGCTCAACCTTTTAAAAGTAGCCCCTTATCAGGGTGCAGGTTATAGAAATGCCCTTGCTTTTATTAGGCAAAACAATTTACAGACCTCAACCCCAACTCAAGAACCTTTTAGTTCAGTCGTACCTGAACAAGGAATGATGCAAACTCCTACCCCAACCCCTACGCCAGTTGATACATCTTACCAAGCATATTTGAACGCTTTAAACAAAAAAAGGTAGCTAATGGATAAGACAAGAAACAGAAAAATGAACGCCTTATTAGAGGCACTTACTCGTGCTGGTGGTTTCGTTGGTGAGAGTGGCTCTGATTTCCTAAGTGCATTAGAACTTCAAATACCGGGCTTAAGTAGACTTATAACTCCTAATCGATTTGTGGGAGCGGAAACTGGTACTCAACGTATAAATAGACTTCAAAAAGAAATAGAAAATAGCCCTGTATCTGCAACACTTGGCTCTATTGTTGGTTATGCTGGACCCGGTGGAATTCCTAGAGCTATTGCACAAACTGGTCTAAATACATTAGATAAGTCTTTAAGTAGTGGCAGAGACCTTAAAGAATCCTCATTGGCAGGATTAGGAGATAGTGCCGAAACAGCTATATTAGAAGCATTACAAAAGAAATTCCCTGTTGCTGGGGGTATTGGAGGGACTTTATATGGTTTAGCTGGTTCAGAAAACCTAGCCTCTGATTTAGCCTCAACAGGAGCAGTCATAGGTGGCACAAAAGCTGGAAGCTACCTACTTCCCAAAGCAGGTTCCAGACTCTCAAAGTCACTTATAGCTAAACAGGTTTCAGGAAATAAAAGGGTAGAACCGAAAACCCCTCTTTATAAAGAACTAGAAAAAGGAAAAGATTCTCCCCTATATAAAATAGCCTCGATAAAAGGAAGTCGCAGAGCTGAGGAAGGAATCAAAGCCTTAGAAACGGCTATGGATGAGGCACAACAAAGAGCTAGGTCAATAGTTAATTCCGCTAGTAGGGAAGGTTCTTTGCAACTTAAGGCTAAAAGGGAAGAAGTAAAAGCTAGGTGGGACGCTTTAAACGCTAAGGAGAAAGAGGCGTTTACGCAGACTGAAAAGGCAAAACAAATCTCATCTATGTCAAAATATCTTAGCGATTTAAAAGATTATGAAGTTAAGATAAAAGAGTTTGAAAAAGCTAACCCCGCTCCTGATACAGAGGCTCTTAAAACTGAGAGGGAGAAAAGACGCCAAGCATTTGAAGCTACCCTTCCAGATTTTGAAACAGAAAAAAGTAACTTTGAAAGTTGGAAAGCTGAATATTTTTCATCAAATAAAAAGCCAGATTTTAAAGAAGTTACTCAAGCATGGGAGGATGCCTATAATCAATTTAAAACCTCAAAACCAGAAGTTTCCAGAAAAGAGGAGCAGGCTTGGAAAAAACAAAACCCCAAACCTACTTACTTTGACACAATGCAGGAGTTTAAGAAAGCTAAGGAAGCATTTGATGCTGATTTTCCAGAACCTAAAAAGAAAGATATCGAAAATAGAAGGGCTGAAGGTTTGGCAGAATTTGAAAAATCAGACCCAATGTCCAATATTACAGATATAGAGTCTAACTATAAAAACATACTTGACGCTTTTACTAGTAAAAATCCAAAGCCAGAGTTAAATTATACACCATCTGAATACAGGCCTCCCGAAAAGGAGAGAGTGACTGGACCAAGTGAAATAAATGCAAACGAACTAAGATCTGAGATGGATTTTGCACTGCTTAATCCAGACAAATACAGAGAAAAGTATCCTAACTTTAAACTAAGTCCAAAAATCCTATCCTCATATGAAGCTAAGAGTGCTGAGGTGGATGAAATAGCAAGAACATTTGCAAGGCAAAACATGGAAAACCAACCTTTCATGAATATTATGTCCTTGCAGGATTTAGAGCGTTTAAAGAAAGGGTCTGAAGCTGAAACAGATTCCGCTGGGTCAGTGGTTAGACAAGTTGCTAACAATAAACTTCTTAGCTCCTTAACGCAATTACTAGGACCAGAAGCCAGTGAACGATACCAAAGTGCTAATAATTTCATGGCAGTGGGTAGTGACTTTAAGAATAAGTTGAGAAAAGACGCTGGATTCCCAGATGATGTTAGCCTTCTTAAGAAAAACCCCTTAACAGCAACAGGCGGAAACTTTACCCCAACAATCGATAGTATGACTGGAGAATCTCCAGTAGCTAAAGGACTTGTTGCTACACTTATGGGTT
>JACCDR012044252.1_pt1 | contig 26747 bp, 44 predicted proteins | sample 7446431 | NCBI WGS metagenome assembly JACCDR01 (sample SAMN15323443, study PRJNA562643) | freshwater metagenome | isolation source: river surface water | place: USA:Blue River Watershed | collected 2017-08-17 | reverse complement strand
TTGCGCCCGATTGGAGTAAAGCCGAGGAGTTTATTGCTGGGCTAGAAAAATCCTCACCGAAGCAAGCTATTAAGCTAAAGAGAGAACTTCAGTTAAGGAAAAGAGCTTGGAATAAAAGCGATCAATCGTTAGATGATATGTTAGATTTTAGAACGGAATATGGCAAACTACCTAGAACCTTTAGCGACCTCAAACCTGACGCTGATAATCTAAACTCCGAATTTAACAGACGCATCTATTTTGGTTTTAAAAACTCAATTGAGGACTCTGTAGATAATTTACTTAAAAAGCCGAGTGTCCCTAAAAAACAGGGCGCTTACAAACTTAACAGAGAAGAAAGAAGAAAATTCTATAGCGAGAATAAAGACCTTGCAGGGCAATTTCAACAAATAAATAAAAAGATTCACAGCTATTTATCTCTTGAAGAAAAAATGGCGGAACGAACCGCAACGACTCCAGGGCTAGAGCTTGGCAAGGAGGTTCGAGATATGCGGAACATTGCATTCTTGAGTGGTGGGGCAGGTCTAGGACTTATAGGCGGAAACCCATTATTGGGAGGAATGTTTGCAGCTGCTGCCGTGCCTGGGATAGCAAAAAGAACTATCCCAGTTTCCACCGGCAATGCCTATGGCGAGCTAGCAAATATTTTACAATCACAAGCGCCACAAGTAGCAAATAGGACAAGAGCCATTGCCCCATATATAGGGGGTGTAGTTACAAACAAATAGTGATATTGTGGATTAAGAGTAAAAACTGTAAAATATAAATATTTGGATTTTTAGAGATTTAAGAATATGCCTTTCAACGGAAGCGGAACATTCACGAGAACAAACGGAACAAATGTTGGCACAACAACATGGCAACTTGACCGTGACGCTGGCGCGAATATCTTATCTGGAAGACACGATACACACGATCAGGACATTGCGACTGGTCTTTCTAATTGCATAACAAAAGACGGGCAAACTACAATTACGGCGAACCTGCCGATGAGCGGGTATAGACACACGAATGTCGCGAATGCCTCCTCAAGAAGTGATTACGCAAGCGCTGCACAAGTTCAAGATGGTAGTATAGTTTATGCAGGAACTTCCGCAGGAAGTGGAAATACATACACCGCGATACTAGCGCCATCAATTTCCGCATACTCTACTGGGATGAAAGTAGTCTTTAAAGCGGATAAGTCTAATACCGGAACAGCGACCCTTAATTTAAGTTCTTTAGGTGCAGTTACTTTTTACAAAAATGGCTCTCTTGCTTTAGAGGCAGGCGATATAGTTATTGATACAATATATGAAGCCTTTTATGATAGCGCTTCGGGTGGTAAATTCCACCTAGTAAACCCGAGCACTTCAGCGGATAGACAAGCTGACGGCTGGACTGTCGTCAGAGATACTTGGACATATGCAAGTGCTACTACTTTTACCGTAGCAGGAGATAAGACCGCGCTTTTTAACTCAGGCGATAAAATCAAACTTACACAAACAACCGTAAAATATTTCTATGTAGTAAGCGCAAGCTATGGAGCACCAAATACAACAGTAACCGTAACTGGGGGAACTACATTCACGCTAGCAAACGCTGCAATCACTAGTCCTTACTATTCAAAGGATAGTTCGCCGAATGGATTCTCTCACTGGTTCGCCTATACTCCAACGTATGTGGGCTTTAGCTCTAATCCTACCATCGCTGGACTTTTTAAATTAGAAGGTCGAAAAGCAACCATTGCCCTTACTTCTACTGCAAACGGCACCTCTAACTCGACAAATTTTAGAATCGGGCTGCCCTTCACTTGCTCCAACAGTGGAGTAAATTATTATGGAGGTGGTGGAGTAGGAGTGGATAACTCTAACAATATTTTTAACATCATTTGGCAAATAAACGCTACGTCTGCCGAGGTCACATTAGCAAAAACCGATGGTTCCGGATGGACGGCAGCTAACAACAAAACCGCTAGTTTAACTTGTTTTTATAGTATTTAGTTATGAAATATTGCTTATCATTATTATTCTTTATCGCAGGATGCACCCCTAGCATTTCATTATCACCTGGCAGCCATTATCACTGCAACCAGGAGTTAATAAAAAGCTTGGAGGATTTAAAAAAAACGCTACACAATGCGGAATCTTTGTGCAGCTCACTTGGAGGAACTAGCAATGGAAAGTAAGGGATTTTTACAAAGTAAAACCGTATTGAGCATTCTAGGGTTAGTAGGACTAAACATTACTACCTTAGTGGCGTTCTTGTCGGACAAAATGCCAATTATACAAGATTTATTATTAAAAATCACACCCGACCAGTTTGATTTTATAATCGTTCCAATATTAGCAATAGTATCTGGATTGCTTAATATTTTCTTAGCGGCAAGGGGAGTTAAAGGAAGAGTTGAGGCGAAAGGAGATCTGTCGGGATTATGGCAAAAAAAGGGGTAACTCGGCATGATATACGCAATCTTATTATTAGTGACATTAGTAGGATTTCTATCGCTGTTGCGACTTGGTTCCTCGTTCATATATTTAATAAAATTGAATCGCAGATTGAAAAACATTCGATCGCAATCGAAGCGCTCAAAATCGCGATCGCCGAACTCAAGACTAGAATTAATTAATGGATACTACCATCCTTAAAGATGTAACTATCAAAAGATATTACTCAGGGAGAGATGGTGTATTTGGAATTGTATTAGTAGACCATGCGCCTTTTTGTTTGTCTCTTGAAGATCCAGACAATGATAATAAAAAAAATATTTCTTGCATCCCAGCAGCAGAATATTCTTGTGAGCCTGTTCACTCGCCAAGATTTGGTAAAACTTGGGAAATAAAGAACGTGCCAAACAGAAGCGCAATATTATTCCATGCCGGGAATACGATTCAAGACACTCAAGGCTGCATTCTGTTAGGACATCAAATAGCAAAAGTTGCTGGCATTTTGGGCATTATTCACTCACAAATTGCCTTTTCTGATTTTAAAAAAAAATTAAATCATATGCCCTTTTTGCTTAGAATCTTCGACCTCTAGAAGCTTTTCGATCTTAAACAAAATGCTATCTACTAAGAATGCATCATCATTTAGAGCATCGCAAATCCACAAAAAAGAAAATGGGCTTGTGTCTTTTGAGAAAAACCAATCGATTGCATCTTTGCCCTCAGGGGTCAAGATTCTATCTTTATAAGTTACGCCCGTTGACTTATGCACACAAACCCCAACATCCGCTAAAGCTCGAAGGATTACAGCATAGAGCAAGTTCATCTCTGGTAAGGTATAGGCTATCTCTTCTTCTTGAAAATAATTTCTTTGTCCGTGACCCATTTACATCCTCTTATTAGTTTCAATTATGAACTTAATCGCATCTTGAACTACTCTTAGCTCTTCTTCTGCTGCTTCTCTGCTCTCAAATTTCTCATAGAGAAAAGAGCTTTTGGTTCCAACTACCCAAAGATTATTTGTTTGCGAACAAATATAGGCAGAACACGCCTCGCCTATTTTCTTTTTTCCTATGCTCTTTGCTATTTCGTATATGTCCATTTTAGTTCTAATCTTGTTATTCACCCCATATCACTCTGCTGAGGAATGCCTTAGTGATCTCATCTATACGCTTTTGAGCCTTCAGTAACTCCAGATTCGTCATAGGCCGATCTATAAAGTAAAGATATAGACCTTTCAGCGGTGACTCGAACTCGAGAATCGAGTATTCCCACTTGGAGGAATATTTTATATTCTCGCACGGAGGCAATACAACAAATCCATTACAGCCTCCTGATATGTAATGAAATGTCAGGCCAACGCGACTCACGAGATTGGAGCTTGCGAGGGCGTTAATTACGGATTCTTGGTATGTGATGTTGAACGCCATGTCGCCTTTCCCTTTATAAAGACTCTATTACATTTGAGAGAAATGCGTAATCATCTTTCATTTTATTAATATCTGCATAGTCTACAATATAACTATTACCGCTACTCATAATAAGCTCTATACGTGGGAAACATGTCAAAAACATATGTATACAGTCTACATGTTTTAAACATATATAAACATCTTGAATATAATCTCTTGCATAATCTTCAACCGCAGTATCAGGCAGTCTCCACCATAAAACACTATCATCAACTGGGGATACATATGCAGGGTCTCCTATAATAGTAAGCCCTCCAGAGATAAATCCCAACTCTGCCCTATAGTTGTGCTTTAAAATTGTTACGCTCTCTAATCGATCTTCATCATATATAAACTCATTATTGTTTAAACTTACTTTTTTGCGCATAACATCCCCTTAAACATGTTTCCAAGTTTTTCGGCGTAAAATATCACTGATAGTGCTAGGACACACACTATATTTTTTAGCAATCTCTACTGCTTTTAGCCCTGTTTTACCTATCTCCCTAATCCTAAATATATCCGATTCTTTTAGTTTTGATGCTCTACTATTCTCCCCCCTTACCGCTGTTTTGCGTGTATTTCTGAACGTAGATCTTCTACGTAATGCTTCACTATGAGTCATTAAGCACAAGTGATCTGGATTTACGCAATGCCTAGTTCCACAGGTGTGCGCTACATTCATACCTTTAGGAATATCTCCTATGTATAGCATGTAGCAAGCACGATGGGCGTTCATCATTGTCTTACCAACTCTGAAGCTACCAAAACCTACGGGAGTTTTAGCTCCTTGCCACAGCCAACAATCAGAGCCTTCTGCTATGTCCGTCTTTTCCTCGAATCTATGTTTATCGGGTACTTTGGAGAACTCTATTTTCCTACCATTATGTAACACACTAATTACCAAATAAAATTGTATTTAAAATATTTTGAACAGAACTTAGATGGCTAGACCTAATCTTGCTATCCTTTTCATAACGCTCTATTTCTTTGTCAATCTCTTTTTGAATACGGTGAACTACGTCGAATACAACTAACTTGTTGTAAGTTTCTAAACAAACCACTCTCTCTCGAAGTGCCTCCACTGAGCATCCCTTGGCAAACTTCTCGGCTTCCTTTTTTGTGTTCTCTATGGCAGTTAACTTATCCTCTAAGAAATCTATCCTGTCTTGTAATAGCCGTGTTACGTTACCTGATCTAGTATTTTTTACTTCTTTAAGTCGTTCTTCTAAATCAGGACTAGTCCAGGTTCCTGCACAGTCGATCAAAGACTTCTTTTTTTTATCTAAAGCTTTTTGTTTCATTTAAAAATCCTCTCTAATTGCTGACTTCCATATTCTCCTTCTGCCATTACTACATCCCCTTGCTCGACAAACCATCTCCATTTTGACATGTCATGACCTAAGACCTCGACTCCAAAAATATCTCCAAAATATACCACAACCGACCCGTTGTTATTAGGCTCAATTTCGATATTCAGACTCTTACAAAACTTTCGACTTGCTTCGATAGTCTCAAGCGAAGGTGAGATTCCGTTATAAGAATCCCAGCGGTCTTTTAGCTTTTCTATCGCTTCAAAAGCTTTATTTAATCTTTCTTGTTGTTTCATATCTCCCCATTGAGCGAGGCCGTTAATCTACCTATCTCTTGTTGCGCTATCTTCTTACTCGTAAAGCTATAAGTATAATAACTGCCTCCTCTTGTCGTTATAGTAAACCCTCTATGGCTAATCTCGGGATACGAATACTGTATTAGTATAATATCTCTCCTCCTCATAAAAAACTTTTTAGGTTTTTGTCTATTATAGAAGCAGGTGTGATGTAGAAAATCTTCAGCCGGCATCTCGATAAAGCAAGGGCTATTAATTATACTAGCTGTCTCTTCTTTATTTAAAATAACGCGATTTTTATTTGTTTCGGAACAACTAAACCTTGCTAGGCTCTCGAGGTTCTCATAGACATCTAAAGACTCGATATCTTCCGAACTGTAGAAAATAAGGGTCATTTTAAAGCTCCATCAAATTTAGCTACACGCATAGAGGCTAATTTCTCTATCGAAAGTACCCTTTCTGCCAAAGTAGCCAGCTCAAGTTCTAATTTGTCTAGCACGTCCTTAACAGTCGGTTTATTCTCAAGAGGATCTAACGAATCATCTCTAGTGTAAGCAACGCCGAAGAGAACTATCTTTTTCGGCGGAAAATTACCATCAATATTCGTCGCTATCGAATTAGAGATAGGATCTACTTTATATTCTTTCATTTTAAAACTCCTCGAACGAAGATAGAATGCCTCTTAAATCTGCCCAATTATCTCGTCTTTCCAAACCTGAAAGAATCGCCGAAAGTATAAAAGTTAAATCGGAAGTTTTACAAGTGAAAATATTTCGCCCATAGTAACAATGTAAGATCTTCTCTAGTAGAGAATGTAACTGTTCATCTTCCATCTAAAACTCCTCTCTTTCTGAAGGCTCTTCAATCTGAAAGAGGCAAGATTCGTTAGCCTTTTCTGCCGTAATCTCTCCAGTATAGTTTTCTCCGTGTTCTGAACATCTATAGATACTTCTGCCATCGTCAAATTCTCCAGAATATACACAAGATTCAATCGAATCATCAGATGCTTTCTGAACTCTTACAAAATCGAATCTCTCGCTTAACAATATTGCTAAAAAGCCTGTCGACTCACTCTCTGGTTTCCAAAGCCCAAATACATCAGAACAAGAAAACTCTTCGTCTTGTTGAGACACAGAGTTATCTATATTTGTATTGTTGCTCGCGACATTATTAGTGTTGCTAGAGCTGTCACTATCTTTGCTCGCGATATCAACGCCACACGAGGTCAACAAACTTAAAATCACAATTGCTTTTTTCATTTTCTTATTCTCCTATTAGATCGTGAATATTAACGCCTCTCTGTCGATCTTCTTCGAGGATCTCGCATTCGTCGAGATCGCCTCTCAACTCCGAAACACCGCCTCTCAATCCCGAAACATCGCCTCTCAACCCCGAGCAGTTGCCGATCAACCGCGTGCAATCGCCTCTCAACTCCGCTTTCCTTAGACCTTTTTTCATTTTCTTATTCTCCAGATTTAAAACATTAACTAATCTCTAAGCTTTCTAAGTATCCCGCTAAAAGGATCTACTTCTCTTGCCTTGTAAACTAGATACGTATTGCGAGCAGGTAACGAGATGTCGGTATGCCGATTCTCCAGCTTGCAATATACTTTAGTATCGACTTCTGGGCGGATGAAAAACTTCTCTGCTACTTTATCGTCCCAGACGTGCACCCCTGGAATAACTTTAAGCATATGATGATTACCCGTAGTCTCGCTATCAGCTAAGATCAGGTCTTCTCCTAACTCTAACTTATCTCCTGTAACCTCTATTTCATTGTCAATTACAATTCTTACTTCTCCGTGACACATAACTTTAATTTGTTTCTTTTTCATTTATTTTTCTCCATTTTTATTAGTGTATACTATCAATTATTACTTCAACTTCGGGGTCGTTATATGGCAATCCATCTCTCATCGTCAAAGCGTCGAGTATGGTTTTGCAATCATCGCTGACGAATTCCACGTGAATATCTCCCGTGGTCTGATTAATCATGTGCAATGCTAACACACTCTCTTCAACTCCAAACACTTCCTTTAAATCAAAAAGCCGATAATCGCTCTTTCTGAACCATTCGAGGTTGATATTCTTGAGATGGTTCCTCCACGAATCAACTTCAGCAGCTTGATCTAGAAACTTCTTAACTCCTATCTCTCGAATTAATATCATTCGCACCTCGGCATTTTGCTCGTCTGCTACCCACTCAGGCTTCCATTTAGATGGAGGCACTTTGCCCATCCTTTCAGGGATTTTCACGTTGTGGTGGTAGTATGTGTCCCCGAAGACGCTCCTTACTGTAGATTCCCCATCAGAATGAAGTTCAAAAATAGGTAGCGGAACCTCTCCAGTCGTAAGCCCTACCTCTCGCCATAAAATTTTTGATGGTTTAGGGAGAACAACCGGAATGATAGATCCATCCTTCTTTGTAAACTTACCAATAAGAGGAGAATGCCTGCAAAACATATATAACAAACTCAACTTTCTTTTATCTAATTCCACTCCCCAAGACGCTACGATTAGATATCTTGCTAACCACCAAGACCAGAAGACTCCGCAATATAGATATTGAATCTTTAAGGCATGAAGACCGTCATCAAGACCGACACGAAGACCGGCATGAAGACCGTCATTAAGACCGTCATGAAGACCGTCACGAAGACCGTCATCAAGACCGGCATCAAGACCGGCACCAAGACCGTCATCAAGACCGGCATCAAGACCGGCATCAAGACCGACACGAAGACCGGCATGAAGACCGGCACGAAGACCGTCAACAAGACCGGCATCAAGACCGGCATCAAGACCGGCACCAAGACCGTCATGAAGACCGGCACCAAGACCGACACGAAGACCGGCATGAAGACCGACATGAAGACCGTCATTAAGACCGGCACGAAGACCGTCATGAAGACCGTCATCAAGACCGGCATTAAGACCGGCATGAAGACCGGCACGAAGACCGTCATGAAGACCGACATGAAGACCGTCATCAAGACCGGCACGAAGACCGTCATGAAGACCGTCATGAAGACCGGCATTAAGACCGGCATCAAGACCGGCACGAAGACCGGCACGAAGACCGGCATTAAGACCGACATGAAGACCGTCATTAAGACCGGCACGAAGACCGTCATTAAGACCGTCATGAAGACCGACATTAAGACCGGCAACCTTTTTATTCAGAATCCCGTCTTTATACCGATCTGTTAACTTTACTATCTCATTTAATACTAATAGTCCGATAACTAGGTTATTCGGCATTGTTTGCATCTTGACAACGTGACGAACTATGTTTTGTGCGTCCTCGATCATTTTAGGAGTTATATCTTTTACTTGTAATTTTATCATAATCCTTCCTTCGATAAATAATTAAAAACTAATACTTTTGGCAACATCTAACCCCTCGATTCCGAGGTAAATGATATCTAGGATCGGAATAATAAAAAAACATTGAAAGGATCATAACCAATCCGAATAAAGCAAAAAAAATCCCGAGAACATATATTCTTTTGTTTTCTCCCAAATGAGAAGAAGGACGACTGCTAAAGTGACACTTAATACTGAAATCACAATACCCAAGAAATCATGAAATAACTTGTCAACAAGATCATCTCCCATACTGGCAAACTCTGCTATGCTGATAAAACCTAAAAACTCTAATAGTTTTGATATTTGTTCCATTTTCTATTCTCCTTGCTGATTAAGCCCGTCAATCGTGTAATAAATTGCAGCGAAAATTTGTAACACGGGCATTACCGATGAACTACTTTTATCGCTATAGAACTTAGACGCACAAATTTTTATCTGATAAAGCAGTGGGTATATGTCTTCTAAGAACCTGTCTTGAAGATTGTCTATCTCTACTGCGTCGGAAGATATCGGGATCGATTCGTATAATCGAGCTAAAGATTGCGACATCGCCTTAGTTTTCGCGCTGTCATAAGCTGGATTCTTAAAAGTAAAGACTTTCTTTCGGAGGTAAGGATTCATAAGCCTGTAAAAAATCTCTCTCATATTTTTTTCTGCTCTTTTTCTAGTTCGGTCTCTAACGTATTCTTTGTTTTTACTGCGTCGCCAATCTGCACTCTCAAATCGATTGAGGCCGAAGTGCAGGCGCTGAAGGTTAATAAGGTTATTAGAATAATAAGTTTCTTCATCTTTCCTCTCCTTCTTGTAAGTTGATATTGTTTTTAAATAAAATATCTAAGTAAGTTTTAGCCTCTTCCTTATCCTTGAATGTAAATTCTTCCTTAGAATCAGAACTAGACCAAAAGGGTAAGAAACGGAGCACGTCAATTTTTTTCGTCCGCAAATTATAAAAGAACTCGTCTCCTCGCTTATTTGTATATAAATGCGCTCTACCTAAAAGTGACATATGTTATTCTCCTATTATTTTTATTTTCTTCCTTTTTATGACTCCTCTAAAATGGTATATCATCTGCATCTATCTGGGCTTCTAACTCCTCTTGGGAGAGGGTTTGGCTAAGTAGAGTTGGTGTTAAGTGAACCTCTGCTCCATTGTTTAGAAAATCCTCTACTTCTTTAAGACCCTCGAGGAGAGATCGTATTTCATTGTGAAAATAACTGTTTGTAGATTTCCATTCTTCGCTGGTTTTGCATTTATAGCTTTTTTCTACTTTTACAGTTTTTCCAAAATTACTATCCCAAATCGTAAAACTAACTTTTCCTATTTTCTTTTTAAAAAGTGGTGCCGACATTATAAATCTACTCCCTGTATGTATTTATTTAATAAAATCTCTGAGGGTCTTCCGCGCACGTCCCAAACACCAGGACTCCACGCATGAAAGGCGCTATCTAGATTGTTTCTTTGTAAAAATTTAATAGTTAAATTTAGCCAAGCTTGCTGATTGTCTCTTGTAATTCCTGAAAGGTTAGAACATCCGAACTCTCCTACATAAACAGGGATTCTCGGGGCTCTACTGCGGAATCTTAGAACTTCTCTAAATTGATTTTCGACTTCAGAGCGGCTGGGCGACCAGTTAAAGTTTGCATGCGTAATTCCAGCATGTGTAACTCTCTGCGGGTCGTATGCGTGCACTGAATACCAGACTGGCGCAAAGTCATGTCTTAGAGGCAGTCTTGTAATTTCAGAAGGGATGCCAAATTTACTCTGAACGATTACAATTTTATCTCTTGTGTGACTGCGAATTACGCCAACCGCATTCGCTAGAACTCCAATATAATGATTCATCTCTGGGATATTCGGCTCGTTCATTAAGTCGAACCCAAAAACTTGAGGAATGTTTTTGTAGCGGTGCGCTATTTGCCCCCAGGTGTCATAGAATCCAAGTAAGCAATTATTGTTTGTCCATATCTTATTCTTTCCGCACCATGGATGCTGGAGGCTAAGCACTACGCCAATGTCTCTTGGAATTCCCGCAATCGCTAAATCCACTTGGTCTAATGTCCCAAGCAGCCATCCTTGGACATAAGAAGAGTAGGGGGAATTTTCTAGAAAGTAAGGATCGGGCAAATCAAGCTGCAATCTAAAATGTCTTGCGCCTCTCTGGTATGCACTTGCCATATCGGCATGAATTAAATTAGCGCCTCGCTGCCATGTTCCGATATTAACCCCAGCAACTTGAGCCTCTGAGTCGCAACTCACGCAAAAAAAGATTATTGTCCAGCAAATAACAGAAACAGTAAAAGAAATCATCCAGCCTATAAATCGATCTGTCATTAGTGCATCTCCTGGTTGTCTGTGATTTGAATAATCTTTACAGAAACAGCATCTTCAACGCCTGCAATATAAATCTCCCGAAAAATATCAACTGCATTAACAGAAAAATCTTTAAAATCTTTAACCTCAAATCGGCGAACGATAGATTTAAGCCTATCATCAATTTGTTGATAGATTTCTCGCGTTCTGCATATTTTATAAGGTTTTATATCCACTGTTTCTACTTTATAGCACATTGTTGCTTTTTAAGTCAACAATTTTTTCATAATTAAAATTAAAATAATATTTATTTTAGGTATTTCTCTGCTTTCAGAATTAACTCCTCCGTTCCTCTGCAAACTTCTGCCGAATAGGTTGATAATTTTTCCAACCAATTTTTTTGATTCTCGCTCACTTTCCCTGTAGCAGTTTTTGTCTCTAAGAATTTCCCCGGTGCTATCATTATTTTTCTTCCGCATTCGCAATTTCCAAAAATAGGAACAGCAATAAAAATATCTGGCACACCCGATCTCAATCCCTCTCTTGCGTAATACCTACCCATCTCGCGCCTGTCTCTTCCCTGGTTAGGAATTGCAAAGATATTATTCCAGCGCCGATCTTGAATTGCTTTAAGATCGCAATACTGAAAAAACGCGCTTTGCTCTTGATGCTCAGTTGCTTTGATTCTGTTCATCTATCACCTTCTCAGCAATTAAATATCCTTGTTCTGCCATTCTCTTTGCGTATCCTTCCATGAGCAAATCGCTTTTTGCGGAATGATAACCACAAAAGAACCCTATCACTCCGACACCAAAAGAAAATAACAATACTCCTAAAAAGTTTTCGTTTTCCATGTTTACCTTTTTTTTATTTTAATATTTTTTGTCATGCCATGCATAATTGCCTTTGTTGTTTCTAGCTCATCCCTATTTAAGCAATATTCGATCATTGTAGTTTTGCAAAACTTGCCCCAACTCAACCCCAAAGCATCCTTTTCTTTTTTTAGCACTGCCGCCAATTGAGGCGAAAAATGCATCTGAAAATTTAATCTAAGTTTTTTTTCTTTAATTTTATCCATGTTTATGCGTGCTTCCATCTTCTTTTATTTATTATATTACAAACCAAGGGTTTACTTACACCAAAAATCAATGCCAATTCTTTTAACAAAAACCCTTCATTTCTTAACTCTTTTATCTCTATGACCTGTTTTAATGTTAGTTTTGCCGTTGGACTTCTTCCTTTGTCTATCATGTCGCGATTGTTATCTGCTGCACTTCCGAGAAATAAATGTTCAGGATTCACACAAGCGCGAACATCGCATTTATGGCAAACTAATGCCCCTTTAGGTATTTCACCATTTGCGAGCTCCCATGACACCCTATGTGCTCTCTGCGTTTTCTTTGCGATCTTAAAAGCGCCGTATCCCGTCTTAAAAAGGCTAGCATTCCAAATCCAACAACCGCTATTCGGATCTTGTGTAAATTTATTTTCAAACCTTTTTTTAATTATCTCCATTTCTTTCCCCCCTTTTTTTGTTTAAAGTATTATTCAACTCGTTTAATATTTTTATTCCTGCTTCTGTTATCTCTTCTCTATGAGGTTTATAAATTTCGCGCTCAGGTCTTTTTTTAATTCCCATTTTTGCGCTATTCGGCTCTTCCCAATTTTCTTCAATTGCTTTTCTTAAAAACCCAAGCGGATTAGTTGCTACCTTTCGCTTCGGAAACCAATCGATTTGTTGCTTAATCCTCTCGAAATCAAACTGTTTGGAGATTATAGCAGAAACATTAGAGTCAAAGCCAGCAGAAACAAGCAAAGCAAAACTTTTTCTAAAAAGAGCAGCAGCATCAGACTTGTGCATAAAGTCTGTTTTGTTTTGTTTGTTTTCTTTTTGTTTTATATTTGCTTTGTTTTGTTTTATGCACTTTTCTTCGCAGTTAACATTAGATAACTCATTAGTTAACATTAGATAACCCGAGGGGTAATCCCTTTTTGTGTTGTTTTCCTCCCTTTCTTCTGAATCTTTACGCCATTTATTCCTTTGTTTCTCGACTTCGAGCAATCGTTTTTTAATGCCACTTGAGGTTAATTGACCTAATTCCCACATCCCAGCATCAAGAATGCCCATAGCCACGGCAGCTTTTCCTATCTCTAAAAATTCATCATCTGAAAGCTGTAGTTTTTTCAAAAATGATTTTCTATGTAGTTCTGTCCTAAAACTAAGGACACCGTTTTCGCTCTTATATGCTTGCTGCCAAAAACGGATCAAAAACATCATGCCTTTTGCGCCAAAATTATCTAAAAAAAGCTCTGTTTCATCATCAAACGTTGTATCTAGTGGAAAGTAGTCTAGCCCTACTTTTTTTGGTCTTGCCATTTTCTCCCCCTTAAAGATGCCCGATTGTTTTTAGTGTGGTCGGGCGCACACTTTGAGCAGGGAACTTGGAAGAAAACCCGCTCTAGATTGGTCTATAGTTCGTTAAATTGGGCTGGAAGTTACTCATACTCCAAGGGCAATTCCTGAGATACCATGCTAGATTCTAAAACAACTTTGTGCGTTCCGCCGTTCTCAAGTTGCTTTTTGGGTTCTTCTATCTCGCCGAGATTTATTTCAATATCATTTCTAGTGGTAAATTCTTCTTCTTCCTCCGATTTTAAGAAACCAGCAACTTCAACCGACTGAGGTAATACCTTCATGAGTCGTTTTAGAGTTGTTTTTTTGCCCATCTCTGCGAAATCTGTTTGCCAAGGTGAGAAGTCTTTTGCTTTACTTCTTTCTTTAATTTTTAGAATCTCCGCTAAACTCATGAATTCAGCGTGCCTTGCCCCGTTTGCAAGTTCACAACAAGCATAGAATCCTAGGATCTCGCCTCTATCTTGCAAGTTTTGACTGATTGAGCATTTTGTGTTAAAGCCTTTTTCAAACTCGAATTTGTCTTTTTCGTGAACAACTCCCGCATCTATGAATTTCACATCGCCGGATCTGCGGCATAACTCTAAAGTGCCCAAATATCCGCGCATGTATTGCGCCTCCCTTTGGTTCTTTTTTCCGTTCCAAAAGGGCACCATATAAGCGCGACCCGTTCCGAATTCTAAACCCTCTTGTGCGGATTTCATGACACACGAGAGCACGCTAGGCAAAGAACATTCCATCAAAATGGGATTAGTTCTTAACTCCGTTAGCGCAACACGCGCGATCCGTTCTGGCGTGATATGCTTAGGCAATACTTTTTTAATTTCTGGAAGCATTTTATTCAAATAGTCCTGCACCTGATTTGCAACCGTTTTTGGCGGTGCTAACTCTTGCGCCTGATTTACTTTTGCAAGCATTTCTTTATTGTCTTTAGCCATTTTTTGTCTCCTTTTTTGTTTTTATAGTAAACTTTCTAAAACTTGATTCCGTTAAAAACTTTTCATAAATTTCTGGCATTTCGGCTTTTAATTTAGTTGAATCTATTCTTTTCGATGATTGATTTTTCCAGACAATCTCAAACCTTCCAGCTCTGCCAATTTCGCAATCTCCAAGCTCGTTTTTTATTTGATTTTTTATTTGCTCAAGCTCTTTTTCTTTTTCGTCCAGCTCCGCTTTTAGCTCTTCATGTCGAGCAATCGCAATTTCAAAACTAATTAATTCTTTCTCTTTGCCAGCAAGCGCGATCGGATATTTATCATCGATGAAATCTTTATCTTTATGAGTTAATGCTGGAGCTGTTTTTGTTTCTACGAGTTTCCAAAAATCAACTTCTAAGGCGATTAATTTATTAATTAGTTCCTCATCTCTATCAACTCTATAACTAACTAATTTATTGCCTCCAATCAGCGCAACAATATACCCATAGTTTGCCCCGCAACAAGCTAATTGATGCATTAATTGCAAGTGAGCCTCATCCGGTTTCTCGCCATCTGCCCAACGAAATGCGGATCTAGCACCAACATTCTTAATCTCAACAGGAACCCTCAAACTGCCTTCATGCCCATCTAAAGCATAAAAATCCACAGTGCAAGTTATAAAATCATGATCTGGATGTGCAATCATTTGATTATTTTTTATTAGTTCTAGTCCTTCTCTTCTCGAGAATTCCGCCGCAATTACTGGCTCTAATAAATTCCCAAAATAAATAAATTCATTATTAATTTCTTCTTGCTCTAGTCCTACAAGTCGCGCCCAAACTCCAAATCTAGTTCTATAAGGATGAACCCCAGCAATTGCAGCAGCATCAGAACTCCCAATCTTGCGAGCGGACAGCCACTTTGCGCGATCCGAAATATCATTCAATAGTATTCTCATTTTGAGTTCTCCCGAAAAGTTATTTTATAAAAAACGTTGTCTAAATTGAATTCAAAATCGCACTTATCCCAGATTTTCAGCGGATCAAATACGATCCGGCCAGCGGAGGTATCTAGAAACCCGATCCCGTCTTCGACTGAAGGGTCGCTGTCGTTTTCGATCTGCTCTCTAGTCCAACCTGCGCAAACTAGCAGGTCGTCAAATTTTGAGTCTGAAGAGCAAAAGACTAAATCGTGATCATGCGCAAGCTGATCTAGGAACTCTTCTAGTTCTTTTAAGCTCTCAAACGCAATAAACTGTTTACTCATTCGCTGTGAGGTCATCTCTAATATTGCTATCGTTTTTTCTGTCGCGACCGGCAGGCACATAAATTGGTTTATTTCCATGTTTTTCTCCTTTTTTTAAAACTTATAACTTATCTCTCTAACTCCGCACAAAATATTTCTTCCAAGACATATTTTTAGCTTTTCTACCCGCGCCCGAGCTTGAACAACAAGGGCGTGGGTTTTTCCTGTTCATACTATTTCATAAAATTACGAGCAGAGGACGGGACAATACTTTCGTCAAAGAATTTCTCAAAATCTACATCGTCCCAAAGTTGATGCTCTAACGACTTATATAAACTATGCTCTTCTAGACATTTAAGATCTTGTTCAGTTAGGCCTTCTCTCAAAAGTCTTTCGCATAATATAACAGGGTCGAAACGTTCAACTCTTTTTTGCTTTTTTATGACAAAAAAAGACTTAAACATTATAATTATTTTTTTCATTTTCTCCCTCCCTTTTTTATAAAATATAACTTATCTCTCTAACTCTGCTCTCAGTTCCGCGCTTGCATACCTAAGCGCGCAACCATTCCTTTTTACCGCGGCGATGACGATCTCGCGATCGGCTTTAAGGTTCTCACCGGCGAACTCGAGCGCAGTTCCGTAATTTTCTACGGCGGCTAAAACGATCTCGCGATCTGCTCTCAGTTGCGCGCTCGCGTATTTGAGCACATAGCCGTGATTTTTTACGGCTTCGATGACGATTTCGCGATCTGCTCTCAGTTGCGCGCTTGCGAATTCAAGCGCGGAGCCATTCTCTCTTACCGCTGTTAAAACGATCTCGCGATCCGCTCTCAGCTCCGCGCTCGCGTATTTGAGCACATAGCCGTAATTTTCTACGGCGGCTAAAACGATCTCGCGATCTGCTCTCAGTTGCGCGCTCGCGTATTTGAGCGCATAGCCGTAATTTTTTACGGCGGTTAAAATGATTTCGCGATCGGCTCTTAGCTCCGCGATCGCGTATTTGAGTGCATAGCCGTGATTTTTTATTGCTGCGATGACGATCTCGCGATCCGCTCTCAGCTCCGCACTTGCGTATTCTAGCGCTAAGCCGTGACTTTTTATTGCTTCGATGACGATTTCGCGATCGGCTCTCAGTTGCGCGCTCGCGAATTCAAGCGCGAATCCATTCTCTCTTACCGCTGTTAAAACGATCTCGCGATCCGCTCTCAGTTCCGCGATCGCGTATTTGAGCACATAGCCGTGATTTTTTATTGCTGCGATGACGATTTCGCGATCGTTCTGAAGTTCCTCAGACTCGCGATCGGCTCTTAGCTCCGCTTTATCCTTGTTAGTTTCCATGTTTTTCTCCTTTTTTTAAGTTATAACTTATCTCTCTAACTCTGCTCTCAGTTCCGCGCTTGCATACCTAAGCGCGCAACCATTCCTTTTTACTGCCTCTAAGACTATCTCGCGATCCGCTCTGAGTTCCTTAGATGCGTATTCGAGCGCTAAGCCATTTTGAGAGACAGCCGCTAGAACGATTTCGCGATCTGCTCTCAGTTCTTCAGCCGCGTAAACAAGGGATAAGCCATTTTGAGAGACAGCCGCTAGAACGATTTCGCGATCTGCTCTCAGTTCTTCAGCCGCGTAAACAAGGGATAAGCCATGTTTTTTGACTGCTTCTAAAACGATCTCGCGATTCTTCTTGAATTCTTCAGATGCGAGCCTAAGTGCGTAACCGTGCTTTTTTACCGCCGTTAATACGATCTCGCGATCCTTCTGGAGTTCCACGCTTGCGTATCCGAGCGCTAAGCCGTGACTTTTTATTGCTTCGATGACGATTTCGCGATCGGCTCTTAGTTCCTCGCTTGCGTATTCAAGCGCGCAACCATTTCTTTTTACTGCCTCTAAGACTATCTCGCGATCCGCTCTCAGTTCCGCGATCGCGTATTCGAGCGCTAACCCGCATTTTCTGACTGCTGCGATGACGATCTCGCGATCATTCTGGAGATCCTCAGATGCGAGCCTAAGCGCGAATCCCAGCTTTTGCACTGTTGCGAGAACGATCTCGCGATCGGCTCTTAGCTCCGCGCTCGCGTACGCGAAGTTAGATACGTTGTCTTGAATTAGTGCTAATAGCTCTTCTCTTGTGTTTATAGTTTTCATGTTTTCTCCAAGTTTTTTTTGTTTGTTAATTTAGATCTCTCTATTCCTGCGCGGATTTAATCAACTAACCGCATAAACTCATCAAAACTACTAGTGTAATTTAAGTAAATAAAATTAAATATTCTCTCTCTAGTCTTTCTTGTTTTTGCTTTTTTGTAGCGCAATACGAATCGATTTAATTCTACTTTTGTTAAATTATTATTTCTCATTTTCTTTTTCCTTTTGTTTAGTAAAATCAAGACTGTCTAACTATTTCAATGTTCCCACCAACTAAGGTTTTCAACTTTTGAAAATTTTCTTCTGAAGTTAAAAATTTAGAAGCTGATTGTCCAAAAGCACATTTCCAACCATTTTTATATTTATAAGCAACTATTTTAATCATAATTTTCTCCAAGTTTTTTGTTGCACTCTCTAGTGCTGTTTCAATCTTACAGTGCTTTTTTAAAAAAGTCAACAACTTTTTTTATTTATTTTCTTTTTTAAAATAGATAAGTAGCTGAAAACACTAGAGCGCCGAAAAAAAATAAAAAATATTTTAGAAATGTTAAAAGAAAAACTTTTTATTTAAGAAAAGAATTGTTGCGAAAAAATCACAATAAATAAATTGACTTTTGCACAAAAGTATGCTAAGCGTGGGAAAATAAAGCAATGTTTGCAAAGCAAAAAAAAGCAGCAGCAAAGATTAGATCTTAATTTTAGATATCAATTTCAAGCGATTTGCTAAGGAATTAATCCTTTCTTTTGCAAGTTTTTTTGCGAAGTCCGATACAAGCTTCTATTTTTTATTCTTTGTATATCTATCTGAATTTGAGCTAAAGCATCAGCTTCTTTGTTTAAGAGCATTTTTATAGCTTCTCTTATCAGCTGAGAAATTGTTGATCGTCTCGCTAAGGATAGCACTCTAAGTCTTCGCAGGTCTTCAAATTCAATCTTGCAGTGAAATTGTATTTTATTGTAATTTAACATATACCTGTTGTGTATAATATAGATATATGTTAATCGTCAAGTAGGTGTCAATATTGGCTTATTTTTAAGAGAAAAACTAAAAGACGAGGGCGGTAGTGGCTAAAAAAACATCGAATTCTTGGGCTGCTCATGCTGTTGTGGCGGGCATGGATAAAAAAGGCATTGATCGCTTTGGGTATCGAAAGGGCGATGATCTTCGCTTAAAAAAACTACAAACAAAAAAGAGTTTAGAGGAGAGATTTTTAACAGCATCGCAGAAGGCAATGCTGGCTTTAGAGTATCTAGTCGAGCTCGGAGATGATACTTTAAGACTAAAAGCATCTGAGATGATCTTAGATCGAGTTTTGGGCAAACCGACCCAAAAAACCGAGTTATCAGGTGCAGATGGCGAAGCGATAGAGATACACTCTAAGATGATAGATGCGCCACCAAAAGAATCAAGAATAGAATGGGAAGAAAGAAAGAAGAAAGAACTACTAGAAGTTATAGAGCTTAAAAAACTAGGAACTTAGTCATGATTTGGTCGCCTCAAATTGGGACACAATCAGACGCTATTACCGCAACTTGGTGTGATGAAATATTCTTTGGCGGAGCAAGAGGGGGCGGTAAGAGCGATTTCCTGCTGGGCGATTACCTACAAGATGTTGCGGTTTATGGTAGCGCGTGGCGTGGCGTGCTTTTCCGACGAACTTACCCAGAATTGCAAGATTTGATAGTAAGAGCTAAAGAGATCTACTTGCCAGCTGGGGCGGAATGGATTGCAGGAGAAAAAGAATTTAAATGGAGGAACGGGGCGACGCTACGGATGCGATATCTGGATAGCGACGACGACGCGACAAACTACCAAGGCCATCAATACACCTGGATCGGTTTTGATGAGCTGACGAATTGGGCATCAAGCTACTGCTATAATCTATTAAAAGCATGTTTGAGAAGCGGTAAGGAAGTTAAAGATAAGCGCATAAGATCCGCGGGCAACCCTGGCGGCGTTGGGCATAACTGGGTCAAGGCTTACTTTGTAGATCCGCATCCGGCGGGTTATCAACCTATTTTTGATGAAGCTACTCAAACGACTAGAATGTATATACCTAGCAAGTTGCGCGATAATTATTTACTGCTAGAAGCAGATCCGAATTACGCAAATAGGTTAAAAGGCGTTGGAAGTCCCGAGCTCGTGCGAATGTGGCTAGAGGGGGACTGGAATGTCTTGCAAGGATCTTACTTTCCGGAATTTTGCAACGATCACATACTGCAACCTTTTAAGATTCCGCAGCACTGGTTAAAATTTCGGGCGATGGATTGGGGATCTGCGAGACCTTCATCAGTAGGCTGGTATGCAATCTCCGACGGTGATGGAGATCCTCAATCCTGCCCACTTTATTTGCCAGCCGGTGCCATGATTAAGTATCGCGAGCTTTACACTTGTAGCACTCCCAACGAGGGTTTGAGATTGACTGCGGTAGAGCTTGCAGAAAAAATATTGGCGCTAGAAACTCCGACGGAGAAAATAACCTACTCTATTGCAGATCCTTCAATTTTCCAGCAAGATGGAGGAGTGAGTATTGCTGAGCAATTTGCAAAGACCGGCGTATATTTTAGTCGAGCTGATAATTCGAGGCTAGCAGGAGCTGAGGAATTGCGCACGAGATTGAAAGGGATTGATAATAAGCCAATGATTTACTTTTTTAGTACGTGCACGCATACGATCAGAACATTGCCGAGCTTACAACATGATCACCGTAGGCCTGAAGACGTAGACACTCGCGGAGAGGATCACGCCTATGATGAGACCCGCTATGCCTGCATGAGTCGACCGTGGGTTAAGAGTTTACCGCCAAAACCAAAAGAGATTTTAAGCTATCAAAGTATGACATTTAATCAATTAATTTCACTAGAGAAGAAACACAAAAGCAATCGAGGTCGAGCAAGGATATGACAGAAAAAGAGATAGAAACGCCTGAGCTGAAAGATGGCTCCAAGTCTGGATTAGAAATTGCCGGCGACTGGATTGCGGAGCTTGAGAGAGCAGAAAAAGAATTCAAGAGCTGGAGGAGTAGGGCGGATAAGATTATTAAGCGTTACCGCGATGAAAGGTTAGATGAATATCGGGTAGGTAGTAGGCTTAATATTTTATGGTCGAATGTGCAGACTTCGGCGCCAGCATTGTATTCAAGAACTCCAAAGCCCTACGTTGAGCGAAGATTCAAAGAATCCGATCCGATTTCAAGAGCAGCAAGTGAGATATTAGAAAGGTGCTTGATTTATACTATTTCGGACTATGGTTTTCATGAAGTAATGAAGCAGGTGCGAGACGATTATTTACTCGCTGGGCGTGGGACTGCCTGGGTAAGATATAAAGCTAATATTCAAGAGGATGAATTATTAGAAGAGAATGCTTGCGTTGAATATGTGCACTGGTCGGACTTTGTTCATCAGCCCGCAAGATTTTGGAGTGAAGTAGATTGGGTTGCAAGAAAATGGTATCCAAATAGAAAGCAGTTAAATGAGTTCTTCGGTGAAGAGCTAGGCGAACAAATCCCGCTTAATTATTCCAAGCAGGATTCTAAGAGCGATGATAGCGAAACGGTAGAGAAAAAAGCCTGTATCTATGAGATCTGGGACAAGCCAACAAAGAAAGTTTATTACATAAGCAAGTCCGTAACTAATCGCCCGTTAATGGTGAAAGAAGATCCGTTAGGATTAAAAGAATTCTTTCCCTGCCCGAAGCCGCTGTTTGCAACCACGACGACGGACACCTTAGTGCCTGTACCCGATTTCTGTGAGTATCAGGATTTAGCAGAAGAATTAGACGAAACTGTTAATAGGATTTCAATCTTAACGACGGCGTTAAAAGTCGCTGGTGTGTATGATGCAAGTTTGCAAGGGATTGAGCAGTTAGTAAGTTCAACGGCTGAGAGTGAATTGATTCCAGTTGAGAACTGGAGAAGTATTATAGAAGTAGGTGGCATTGATGGTGCAATTAGTTGGTTGCCAGTTGGTCAGGTGGCGCAAGTAATTACAGCGTTAAGTCAAAGAGTTGATATTCTCAAGCAGCAAATCTACGAGGTGACAGGGATTAGCGATATTGTGAGAGGTGCAAGCGATCCGAGAGAGACGGCAACGGCGCAACAAATAAAGGGTAGATTCTCAACTTTAAGAATTGCGGATAGGCAGGCTGAGATTCAACGTTTTGCAAGAGACCTAATTAGTCGGATGGCTGAAATTATTGCGGAAAAGTTTAGCATAGAAACTCTTGCGATGATGTCAGGGATAAAGCTAGAAAGCCCAGAGATGGCGCAAATGTTTCAAATGGCGGTGGAATTTCTGAGAATAGATAGAATTCGGTCTTACATGATTGAGATTGAGACTGATTCTACTATTGCGGTAGATGAGCAAATCGATAAGCAGGCAAGGATTGAATACATTGATTCGGTTGGTAGGTTTATTCAGCAGGGCATGAGTATGGCGCAAGCATTGCCGAGCTTAGCCCCTGCACTTACTGAGATGATTTTATTTGCAAGTCGTGGGTTTAAAGCTGGCAGGCAATTAGAGAGCAGTTTAGAGGCATCATTCGATAGGTTTAATCAGGAGTTAATGCAGCAACAGCAAATAGCGATGGAGCAATCGCAACAGCCCGCGCCTGAAATGCCGATGGATGCAAGCCTTATTAAGTTGCAAGCTGAAATGCCGTTAAGGGATAGAGAGATTGCGCTAAAAGAACGTCAGCAAATGATGATGGAAGAGACGGAAGCGTTTAGGATGGAATCTGAGAGCTTTAAGTTGCAGATGGAGCAGTTCCAGAAGCAGGTTGAGGCTTGGAAGGCGCAGAAAGAGTTAGAGCTTGAAGCCTTTAAGTTGCAAAATATTCCGCAAAACGAGTTAGTTCAGAGCACGATAGGATCGGTAGTTCCTGAGCCAGTAGCACAGCCTGCGATTCAGCCGTTAGAGTTAAGGTTGAGTTTAGACAATCCGAGGAAGAAAATTGCTATAATTAACAGAGACCCAGTCACTAACTTAATGACTTCGGCGGAGGTTGTGGAGGTAGAAGAAGAGCCTACCGAAGTAGTGGATGGTGTAGCATAAGGTCGCAACGCTCTTACAATAGCTATTGCTGATTATTTTGAATTGTGTCATATTTTTAGTGCATACCAAAAAAGAACTAAATTCTCGCGCAAATTATGGGAACATGCGCCGTTTTTACTACTGGGATGAAGTTACTCAGAAATTTACAGAAGCTAGACCAAGAGAGGCTTCACCAAAAGTTCATATCATTCAAGATTCAATGAATGCCTTAGCTCATCCTTGCGATGGCAGGATTTACGATTCTAAGTCAGTTTTTCGGCAAGTTACTAGAGCACATGGTGCTGTAGAACTTGGCAACGACCGAATAACGCCAAGACAAGACGATTCACACCGAACTATTAAAAACGATATTCTTAGGGCATTTGAGGAATGTTCTAGGAAATAACCATTATGGGGACAATATGGATGACTTAAGATCGGCACTAGAGAGCGCGTTTGAATCAGAAGAAAAAGTATCTGAGGAGGTTAGCGCGGAAACTGTAGAAATAGAATCAGACGTTGGAGAGGTGGAAGTCTCTTCTGGAAGAGAAAGAGACGAAAAAGGCAGGTTTGCCTCTAAAGTAGAAGACTCAGAAACCGAGGTTTCGCCTGAAGCAAGCCAAGAATCTGAAACTGTAGAAGCTCAAGCTCCTTGGGATTGGAACAACGAAGCAAAAGAAGAGTTTAGAAAGTTACCTAAGGAAGCGCAATCAATTATACTTAAACGCTCTAAAGAATGGGAAGCTCTTAGAAATCGACAAAAGGCCGAGCTTGACAGACAGTTCCAAGAAAACCATGATATTCATAGAGTAGTAAACTCTCACCGTCAAAATTGGGCACTTGAAGGAATTACCCCATCACAGGTGTTAGAACATTATGCGGCTCTTCATAACTTTATTAAGCACGATCCTGCTGGGGCTGTGCGTTGGATTGCGTCTCAAAACGGTATTGACCTCAACGAGGCAGCGACATTTCAAGAAGAGGAAGTCGATCCCGCGTATCAAGAATTACAGCAAGAACTGCAAGAGCTAAAAGCCTGGAGGCAGCAGCAAGAAACCTTTGCCCAGCAACAACATTTTCATTCTACGAGTTCAGATATTCAATCTTGGGCTGAAGAAACAGATCCAAGTGGAAGGTCGATAAGACCCTTCTTTCAACAAGTTTATTCCGACATGTTGCCCATCGTAGATTACATGCGACGAGCAGAACCAAGCAAGCCTAATCGGATCATCCTCCAAGAAGCCTATGATAGGGCTGTTTGGGCGAACCCGCAAACTAGGCAGCAAGTTTTGCAGCAGCAAGAAGCGAAGCGCGTGCAGGAAAAAAAGCAGAGAGTCGGAGCAGCAAGAACCGCTAGTCAATCTCTAAATGGTGCACCAGGAACTAGGCTAACGCCGTCCATGCCCGAAGACTTGCGAGGAATGTTAGAAGCCGCCTTTGAGCAATACAGTTAAATTATTTATTAAAAAGGGATTACTATTATGGCATCACCAAACTTAAATCAGATAGTAACGACTACACTTGAATATCGCACAGGAAAGCTAGCTGATAATATCAGTGCAAGCAATGCTCTTCTTTTGAGAGTAAAAGAAAAAGGAAACTCTAAAAAAGTTTCTGGTGGTCGTTCATTAGTTAAAGAGCTTGAATACGCAGAAAACGGAACGTTTATGATGTATTCTGGCGGAGAACAATTAAGCGTTCAAGCAAGCGATACCTTTACAGCAGCAGAATATGATTGGAAACAAGCAGCTGTTTCTGTTGTAATGGACGGCTTGGAAATGATTAAAAACTCTGGGAAGGAAGCAGTTATTGACCTTCTTGAAGCTAAAATCAAGAACGCTGAGAAAACAATGAAGAACAATATTTCTGTTGGAGTTTATTCTGACGGAACTGCTTACAGTGGAAAGCAGATTGGCGGATTGCAGCTATTAGTTGCTGATTCTCCAAGTACTGGAACTGTTGGCGGTATCAATAGAGCGACTTACTCCTTCTGGAGAAACGTTTCTTTTGATGCGAGTTCGGATGGCGGAGCTGCTGCAACTAGTGCGAATATTCAATCCTATATGAATAGGGTTTATATTCAATTAGTGCGCGGAACTGACAAGCCAGACTTGATTGTTGCAGACAATAACTACTACAGATTATATATGGAGAGCTTGCAAACAATTCAGCGCGTGACTTCTGATAAGATGGCACAAGCAGGATTTGAGAGCTTGAAGTATATGGGATCTGATGTTGTTCTTGATGGCGGTTTCGGCGGAGACGCTCCAACTGACCACATGTATTTCTTAAATACAGATTATCTGTTTTTTGAAACGCATAAGGACAGAAACTTTGTGGAATTAAATCCAGATCGTTTTGCAACAAATCAAGATGCAATGGTGAAAATTATCGCATGGGCTGGAAACATGACCATGAGTAACGCTTCACTTCAAGGTGTTTTAAAAGCTTAATGACATAGGAGATAAATTATATGGCTTACTTAATAACTTCCGATGTAATTGGCGCGCAACCCATTGCAAATACAGAAACCACTCAAGGACATCCACTTGGAATGATTGTAACTGCAAAAGATCCTACATATGGAGAAGGCGAGTTTGTATACCTAAAAGGTGTCGCTTCTACTGTTGTAGGTGATGTTGTTATTTACGATCAGTATGCTGGAACAACTACGAGAGCAGTTGCTGGTTCTCGCGGCCCGGCTGCCGTGGCTATGAGTGCAAACGTTGCGAGTCAATACGGTTGGTATCAGATTGATGGCGCGGCTGTAGTAAAGGCTGGAACTGTAGCAGCAAACGGAAACGTTTATGTTACGGCAACAGCAGGAACAGTAGACGATGCTGTAGTGTCTGGAGATAAAATTGATGGAGCACGCTTCAAGACTGCTGATGGAACTCCATCAGCTGGTTTTGCAGTTGCACAAATCAACAGACCGTCATTAAATGCTAACGGTTAACTTTAGCTAAGGGGGAGGAAGATGTTTTTCCTCTCTCTTTTTTTCTTAATAATAAAAAGGGGTGATACAATGAGTGATTTAGATTTCTCAATACCAGGCGTAGAAATGCTGAAAACGTCTTTACTGGTAAGGTTTGAAGATTTTGCTGAGAAACAAAACTTTGAAAGCGAGCAGCAAGGAAGACCAATTTATAAAACAAAAACTTATATCCGCATGACAAAAGTTGGCGGGAAAGAAGAAGTTGCAAGAGAAGCAAAAGAGCAAGACAAGCAAAAATATCCAATGCAGTTTGCTGCATATGTTTCTGGAAAATCTCAAGCAGTAATCGGAACTCCAATAGAAACATTTCCGTTGTTAGAGACTTCTCAAGTAGCAACATTAAAGGCATTATCCATTTTAAGCGTAGAGCAATTGGCTGCGGTTTCCGATAATGACTTAGATAAGCTAGGAATGGGTGCTAGAGAATTGCGCTCAAAAGCTCAAGGCTTTATTCAAGCAGCAAAAGATTGTTCTCATGTAACAAAACTAAGCGCTGAGAATGAAAGGCTTTCAAATGAAATTGCAATACTAAAAGAAGAAATCAAAAAGATTTCTAAAAAATACGATGAGGATAAAAAAACAAAATAAATGTCCTTATTAACGATTATCCAAAATGCAGCAACAGAGCTTAAATTGCAAAATCCTTCCTCGGTAATTAACAATACTGATGAGCAAGTAAGGCTGTTGTTGCGTTTTGCGAATCGTTCCGTAGAAGTAGCAAGGAAACAATTCAACTGGCCGCAACTGTCTAAAGAATTAACTTGGACATTAGTTAGCGGGCAAGCATCATATGCATTTGCCTCAGATCACGATAGAATGATTTTCGATACTCACTGGGA
>JACCDR011966741.1_pt1 | contig 26755 bp, 29 predicted proteins | sample 7446431 | NCBI WGS metagenome assembly JACCDR01 (sample SAMN15323443, study PRJNA562643) | freshwater metagenome | isolation source: river surface water | place: USA:Blue River Watershed | collected 2017-08-17 | reverse complement strand
GCCCTGTTCATGACTATTTCATTAAGATGATCATTGCTCTGGGCGGAAGCGGCTCTCGCGAAGTCGCGAACGGACATTTATTTTTCAACCTCTTGTCAGCAGCCATCTTTTTCCCTTTCATTAAACCAGCCGCCAGATTCATTGAAAAACTTTTCCCCAAAGACCCTAAAGAAGATTTCACGGCCGAGTACCTGAATATGAATAATTATCAATCGACGGCCTTGGCGACTTCTTACGCCCACCGTGAGATTATGAGAACGGCGGATATCGTTCTCTCAATGATTCATGATTCGATTGGCTTGTTCGATCATGCTGATCCGGCTTTGATTGAATCCATCAAAGACCGCGATAACAAAGTGGATTATCTCTACCGTGAAACGAAAATGTTCATGGTCGATCATGCTAATAAAAATACAGCAGCTGTTAACCAAAACATCATGAATATGATCATGTTCTTGAGCGACCTTGAGCGCGCGGCGGATTCAATTGATATCAATCTCGTGACATTGGCGACAAAGAAAAATGCTTTGAAGCTCGAATTCTCTCGCGAAGGCTGGGATGAAATTAAGCAAATGCACGCCCAAGTTGTGCGCGTGGCATCGATGGCGATCAATGCTTATAATAACCGCGATATGTGCGAAGAAGCGATCAAACTGAAACGGGAGCTTGCTCGTTTAGAAATTCAGATGCGTGAGAATCACATCTCTCGCTTGAACCGTGGTTTAAGAGAAACCATCAATACTAGCTCGATTCACTTGGATTTGATTTCCGAGTATAAACGTATCGCCAGCCTGCTATGTACTCATGCTTATAATACAACGATGCAAAAATAAATGAGGTCAGAGATGTATCAATCCATCGCTCTTCTTTTTCTATCTAACATCTTTATGACTTTCGCCTGGTATGGACATCTTAAAACTCTGAAATCTTCGCCGCTTTACTGGGCCATTTTGGTTAGCTGGGGAATTGCTTTTTTCGAGTATACTTTGCAGGTTCCTGCCAATCGTATCGGCAGTGAACATTATTCGCTGGCGCAGTTAAAAATCATTCAAGAGGTCATTACGATGGTGGTCTTTGCAGGCTTTGCTGTTTGGTATATGAAAGAGCCCTTGAAATTAGATTATCTCTGGGCAGGATTGTGCCTGCTCGGCGCCGTTTATTTTATTTTTCGCAGTTAAAGAATCGGTTTTAATTTGTGCAGAAAATCAATTGAGACTGTTTTCTGATCATGAAAAAGATCATCCAGAATTTTCAGACGCACTTCCTTAATCGGTTTTTTAGCTTGACCCATTTTAACCATCGCTTCGCGGTCGATCATTTCGCAAAACTGCAATAGCATCGCCTCTTGAGGGATTTTATCTCTCTTACCCGCAGGGAAACCAAGACCGCTTATTTTTTCATGCGAATTTCGAATGGTTTCTTTGACTTTGTCATTCAGTGGAACTTTTTTTCTTTCGCAAAAATCAATACTGATCAAAGGATGTTGTTGATACCGAGAAAGCTGTTCGGGTGACAATTGAGACACATCTCCCACTTCTCGTAATTTTTTAATCAGAACGGGATCCAACTCGAGCATTCCGACGTCCATCAAAAGAGCCGCCATGAGCATATCCTGAGGATTTCCCATACTGGTCATAAAACTGAGAAGACCTGTATAAGTTGCAATCGTTGGTGCTCGGTCCACCGATCCCATTTCTCCAATAGAGGAATTATTGACCACGTCCCAGGCCTCGCCGATGGCCGACAGAGTTCTTAAAAGCTCCTGTCCGATAATATCACAACGACTCATGAGCCATTTTGCTTCGCGATCTGTGCTAGCTTCCTCAGCATCGGTCATCATGAGCATCAACTGAGAATGCGCATGGGAAAGCGACAGATACTGAGCTCGGCATTTGCTCTTCAATCCCTGAGCCGTATTGTCTGGATGAGCTTCGACATATAATCGGTAGCGCTCAATCTCATCTCGACGGACAAAAACTTCGCCAATCGCTCCGAGCTTCTGCATTCTTGCGCCATCTAATTGTGTTCCTCGCGGAGCAATGGAGAGAAATTTCTGATTCAAAGGCATGAGATGGTACAGAGTGAAATCCAAAGTCGAACCTTGAGGAAATTCGTTTACTTTGACCGGCACATAAGCGGCCCGAATGACCTGTGAGGCGATGTATTCTAAGCGGCTTTTCGCCAAAAAGTCCGAAAGACCCATGCAATGGCTAGCCCCGCGACGTTTGATTTTTTGAATATGCTCTTGTGTTTCCTTGTCGGAGACCACCACAAAAATAAAACTGTCTTTAAACTTTGAACGAATTTCTTCTATGGGAGCCGCGGGCTCTGTGACAATAAATTGCACTTGGTCGAAGGGTACTCCCACCACGCTCGAGGAAATATTTTGTGCAAAATAAGAATAATTAAAATCTTTGCAAAGATTCTCGCATCTCAATCGAGTATCAGCCGAATCACTGACCGAAAGAATATGCAGCCTTGAGCTCATGGCAATGCTCTCACTTTACGAGTCGCTTGCAAAGAATCCATATACTCATTTTTTAAAGCTTGCATGCATTTTTCCGCAAATTTTTTGGGATCAATTTTAAGATCCTTGAGACAGGCTGTTGCTACAGGTGTTCCTTCATTAGAGATATTCACCGCAAAGTGCACCATGGTTGAAACTGGAGATTTCGAAGCAATGCTAATACTGAGCTTTCGGGATTTAAAATAAAGATCATCCCCTGAACGAGTGATCTTAAGATCCTTGACCGAGCTCATCTCCATCATCACGTCTCTGACAATATTTGCAAACAGACGTTGAAGCAGAACTCCGCTCATAAGGCTTTGGTCAAAAATCTCTATGATAAAGTGAACCATGTCGCTGCCAGCAATCTCTGCTTCCGCCAGCAAATCTTCACCGTCAATCATGTGAGAAAAATTCACCTGACAAGGTCCCTGCCATGCCACGCAGGAATCACCTAAAATTCCATGGGGCAAATAAGCAAAAAGAGATCTCAACTGCTCGCCGCTATAGGTTTGACCTTCCAGACTGCTCAACCATTCTGTCTTCATAAATTGACTCCTGCGGATTTGAAAGCTCTCAAGGATCTTTGGCAAGATTCGCACTGCCCGCACCACTGTCGACCATTCAGATAACATGGCCAGATATTCTTCCAGTTCACCTGATGTTTTTCACCTAAGCGGACAATTTCGGTCTTATCCAAACCCGTTGTAAAGCATTTTACCTGAACTTGGTTGGCCGTTGAAAATGAAAGACTTTGGGTCGCGGCCTCTAGATAGCTCTGAGAATTATCTGGGAAAGTCGCCGCTTCTTCTTTGTTGAAACCAGGGACGATCCAATCTGCTTTTAAACTCTCGGCAAAGCCGGCTGCAATGTTCAGAAAAATTCCGTTACGATTAGGGACCCAAACAGACTTGGCCGTTTCACGCGAGGTCGGCATATCATCAATAGAGACCTGAGAACCCGAAGGAATGCTCATGCTCTCCGTTGTCAGGCTGGAACCACCAAATTCTTTGATAAAGGCTAGCGACAGAACTCGGTGAGGAATTTTTCTCTCTTCAGTGATTTTTTTTGTTGCCTCAATTTCTTTTTGAGCAGCTCTTTGCCCGTAATCAAAAGTCAAAGCCAGAACGACCTCAGACTGGCTCTGAGCCTCGTGAAGATTCACGGTCGAATCCATTCCCCCACTGAGAAGAACGACAGATTTGATCATTTTTTTGCAGTCTTTTTCCCGGGACTTGCTTTTTTGCTGACCTTTTTGACCACTTTTTTCTTCGAAGTTTTTTTCGAAGATTTTTTTTCTCTTTTAAGAGATTCAGTCATGGTCTTCGCTCGCTCGAGAACACGCATCCCGACGATCTTAAGAAGAACGTCATCGACCATTTTTTTTGTCGTCTTCTGAATTTTCTTTGCCGCTCTAATCATTTCTCTTCCCCATTTTCCTCAAAGTCTAAACAAATTGAATATCCTTAATTAATAACTGAACCGTTTTCTTGCCGGCGAAATAATTCCACTGCAACTCTCCTAAGAGATGTATTTTTCCACCTTGGGATATTGTTTCTTGCAAGCTGGCTGCAAGTTCTAAAGGAGGAGAAAAATAAATCGCATCGCTGATTTTCCCAGATGCTGGATCATTTAATTTCAATTTCAGGTGGGATCCTTTAAGAATCTGCACGGCGCTGACTTTTAAATTTTTAAAACAAAATAATGGCTGCGCAAATCCCTGACCAAAAGGCCCCAGACTGTCGAGCCATTTCATAAGAAGCTCATTCACTTCACTCATCTCAGCATCTACATCGTATTCGACGACCTTTTGAGTCTGTAGCTCGCGATGTTGATAATGATTGACCAAACCATTGATAAAATCTTGCTGGCGAGATGCGAGAAGCTCAAAACCAGCGGCGGCATCATGGCCACCGTGTCTCTGCAGGACGCTAGCACAAGAATCCAAAGCGTCGAGCAAACTGTCCGCTGCCCCTTGCGGAAGCCTTCCACTGCCTGTGATAACTCCTTCGTCATTAATAGATCCGACAAAAGCCGGCATATGAGTCGAAAGCGCCAGCTTAGTGGCGATCAATCCGACGACACCTTTGTGAAAATTTTTAGAGGCGACAAAAATGAACTGATCATGCGGCCAAGTTTTTAAAAACTCGGAAGCCTCGGCGTCGGCTTCGCCTTGGAGCTGCACACGCGTGGAATTATTTTTTAAAACAGTTTTCACCATCTCTTCCGCTTTAAAAGCGTCTTGAACGGTATAGAGATCTATAGGTAAGATGCCCATTTCCATTCTCGACAGTGCATTGAGCTTAGGCGCAAAGCGAATGGCCACATCTTGGCTCGTGAGAACTCGTCCATCCATATCCAAAGCCCTTAAAAGAGCCTGAAGACCAGGACGTTTTGTATTTTGCAATTGGTGAAGGCCTGCACGAACCAGGACTCGGTTGTCTTCAACCAGAGGAACCATGTCCGTCACCGTGGCGATACAAAAACAGTCTAAGACGGATTTTAGATCTAATTGGCTGTCAGCAATGGCTTGAGCATCGACTAAAACTCTTTTTAAAGCTCTCAGTAAATAAAAAGCGACTCCGGCTCCACTCAGAAAACCCAATCCTGAAGTATCTCCCGGAAGATTTGGATTCACCACAGTCAGTGCTTTCGGCAGAGTCTCTCCAACTTGGTGATGGTCTGTAATGATCACATCAACACCTAAAGACTTTGCGGTCTCACAGGCCTTGATGGCTGTGATTCCCACGTCGACCGTGATGATGAGCTTAACGCCTTGAGAAGCTAATTCTTCGACAAGATGAGAGTGAAATCCGTAGCCGTCCGATAATCTTTTCGGCTGCGCAAGTACGACATTCTGAAAACCCAGTTGTCGAAAGCCTTCGTCCAAAAGGGCCAAGCCCGAAGTCCCATCTAAATCAAAGTCAGCGTAGACACAGATTTTTTCTTGCCTCTCATAGGCAAGCTTGAGGCGATCTACCGCTGCTTGCATACCACCGATTGTAAATGGATCTTTGAGATCACTGAGGCGCGGAGAAAGAAATTTCTCTGCAGATTCTTTTTGAACTAAGCCACGCGCGTGCAAAAACCTTTGCACCAATGGAGGGCACTCGAAGGATTCCCCTGTTGGAATTTCTCGCGAGCGCCAAACAATTTCCATCAATGAACCTTAGGCATTTGCCGGTTTAAGAACTTTGATCTTATCCATAAACATAATCAGCGGAGCTGCGATGTAAATAGAAGAGTAAACTCCGAAAACAACCCCGATCGACAGAGCGAAGGCGATATCCGATACAGTTCCTTGAGTGAATATAAAAAGGCAAACAGAGGAAGCCAAAGTGGTTCCTGCTGTGATCAAGGTACGACCAAACATATCGTTGATCGACTTATTGATCACGTAGCGAATACCATGGGCTTGAACTTCGGATTGATTTTCACGAATACGGTCAAAGACGACGATGGTATCATTCAAAGAAAAACCGATCAGAGTCAAAAGAGCCGCCAAGATCGAGATGTTCATCTCACGACCTGTGAATTCGAATATAGCTAAGGTGATCACCACGTCATGGGCTAAGCAAAGAACAGCGCCCGGAGCGTAAATATAATCAAAGCGCAGTGAAACGTAGATCAAGATCACGAGCAAACAATAAAAAACCGCGAGCATTCCATTTCTCTTCAGCTCCGCCCCCACCTGAGGCCCCACTGAATCCACACGACGGATCTCTGGCTGAAAAGGCGCTAGCTCGGTCATGATCGCTGTTTTCAAATTCTCAACAGACTTGTTTTGATTTTCATTTGTCTCTTTATCGTTTGCGCCTGGCTGAGTTTGGAAGCGCAGGATATATTCATTTCCTTCGCCGAAACCTTGAAGACCGACATTGAGAAGATTTTGCTTTTCAGCTAATTCGCGAAGCTTGCTCATCTCTATATTTTGAGCAAATTTGACCTGAACCTCTGTTCCTCCGGCGAAATCAATTCCGTAAGTCAATCCGTGGGTACCGAGATAGATCAGAGAAACGATCGTTAGAACAAGAGAGATTCCTCCGAAAATTCCGACTTTTCCAACAAAGTCGAATTTACCTGATCCACTGATATTTTTATTTTGTGTAGTCATATTCATAATCCTTTATTCCTATACCGATAATTTCTTAACGCCAAAACGGTGAACCAACGTATCCACGATGACCTTAGAGACAAAGACATTGGCAAACATGGTCGTGACGATACCGATCAATAATGTGACTGCGAAACCTTTCACCGGACCTGTTCCAAAATATAAAAGAACCAGGGCTGTTGCTGCCACCGTAATATTAGCATCAAGAATGGCTGACATCGCTTTGTGATAACCTTCTCGAACAGCCATCAAGAAGCTCGACCCTTTGGCCAATTCTTCTCGCATACGTTCATTAATCAGAACGTTGGCGTCGATCGCAAAGCCGATCGTCAATGCAATCCCCGCAATCCCCGGCAATGTCAAAGTTGCACCCAGGGTGGTTAAAAGGGCCAACATAATAAAAACGTTCAATGCCATGCTAATGTCAGCAATGACTCCCATGGTACGATAGCGAATCAACATGAATACCAAAATCAGAAGAGCCCCGATCCAGCTTGCCAACTGAGCACTGCGAATGGAATCAGCACCTAAGGTTGGTCCTACTCGACGCTCTTCTAATTGTTGCAGGCTTGCAGGTAAAGCCCCCGCACGAAGGGCTGTTGAAATCATTTTTGCTTCATCCATGGACTGATCACGATTCACACCACGACCCAAAGTAATCACAGCCTGACCATCCCCAATCTGAGTTTGAATAACCGGTGCTGTTTTAACCACACGGTCGAGAACAACCGCCATTCTTTTCCCAATACTAGCACCTGTTAGATCTTTAAACCGATTTGCACCTGATGAATTAAAGCGCAAAGCAACCTCGGGAGCTCCATATTGATTGAAACTGACGAAAGCATCGCTCAGAGCTTCACCGCCCAAGTCCGTATCTGTGTTCAGAAGATAAGGAATCTTGCCGGCTTCCATCGTTTGAGCGTTCTCGCTTTTTTCAAAAAGGATGATCGTCTTTTCAGGAATTTTACCTTTAAGATCTGCATTGAGACGAGTCACATATTCAGAATATTTCAAAGTATCGATACTGTAGTTTCCGGCTTTTTCAGCGTTCAAAATGAGCTCTTGAAGATTGGCTGGCATTTTATCATCAGCCACCATCATGAAATCCAGTTTAGCTGCGGTATTGATCAAAGCTTTTGCTTTTTCAGCATCAGCCATACCTGGTAACTGAACGAGGATACGGTCTTCACCTTGTTGCGAAATACTGGGCTCGGCCACACCAAATTCGTCAATACGATTACGAATGGTTTCAATCGCTTGATGGATGACTTTGGATTTGTAATCTCTCAAATAAGCATCGTAATAGCGAAAAGTTAAAGAGTTCGTCGTCGACCCCATCACCTGCAGCATTGTTGCATAACGATCTTCGATATATTTCTTCACACGGGGCTCAAGATCCGCCGATGGAAAGCTGATCATCATTTCGCCCACATCTGCTTTCACTGTTTTAATTTCAGTGACAGCAATGCCTTCTTTAGCAAATTCGCTTTTCAGTGAAGCACCCAAACGAGAAAGAGATTCGTTGATGACTCCTTCAACATCCACACCCATCACCAGGTGAAGACCACCCTGGATGTCCAATCCGTAATTCAATTTTTTACTGGATGGCCACCACTTCCCTTGAAGATTGACAAAGTTAGGCATCATCCACACGATTCCCAACACGAGACCTAGCCCTGCTAGCACTGTTCGCAAACGAAGATTTTCCATTTTCCTTACCCCTATTTCTAATCCTTAGAACTGTATTAAATATGATTTTTATTTTTTATTTTCAGAGGCAATCACCGCGCTTGCAGAGCTGCCGATTTGTTTGCGAAGAATTTTAATTTTCACTCCGTTCGCAATTTCCAAAGTGACAAACTGATCAGTCAAACCGTCGATCGTTCCCAAAATTCCAGAATTGGTGATGACTTGATCTCCACGTTTCATTTCTTTCACGAAAGAATCATGCGCTTTCAAGCGTTTGCTTTGAGGGCTTATGATCAAGAAATAAAAGATCACGAAAATAAATATAAATGGCAGAAACATTTCAACTGCTGACGGCTGAGCTGGTTGCATGATGAGAACTCCTTTTTGCAAAGGCAAATCGCACCATTTTTCCTTGAGAGAATCAATACTTATGTTGTTTGCTGCTTAGCGAATCTTTGCACGCACATTTGCTTAAAACTGTGCCAGATTCCCTGTTCTATCGCTTCACGAGATTTCCGCATCAAAGCCATATAAAAGTGCAAATTGTGAATGGTGTTCAAGCGGCTGCCTAAGATTTCACCACTTAAGAACAAATGACGAAGATAGGCTTTCGAATAAGTGCGACAAGTATAACAATCACATTCGGGATCCAAGGGAGAATCGTCCTCTTTGTATTCGTTTCGCTTGATGCTGACTTTTCCCTGCCAAGTATACAGAGTCCCGTTTCTTGCCACGCGAGTAGGCATGACGCAGTCAAACATATCTACCCCTGCATCGACAGCTAAAATTAAATCCAGCGGAGTCCCCACTCCCATCAAATAACGCGGCTTATTTTTAGGCATCAGCGGCGCGATCTGAGGCACCAGTTCATGCATTAATTCGATGGGCTCACCCACGCTGAATCCACCCAAGGCGTAACCCGGAAGATCCACACTGGTGACCTGATCCAAAGAATATTTTCGATGCTTCAAACTCAATCCACCTTGGACGATTCCAAAAAGAAGACTTTCTTGTCGTGTCATGGCCTCTTTCGAACGCTTCAGCCATCGATAAGTCAAATCCATGCTTTTCTGAATTTCATCTTCGGTTGCCGGATACTTGAGACACTCATCGAAAGCCATAATGATGTCAGAGCCTAAATCCATTTGGATTTCCATGCTCTTTTCTGGAGAAATAAAATATTTAGCGCCGTCCAAATGCGAGCGAAACTCGACACCCTCTTCGCTCATAGTTCTTAATTGCGACAAAGAGAAAACTTGGAAGCCACCGCTGTCTGTCAGAATCGGCCCATGCCAATTCATGAACTTGTGCAATCCACCCATTTTTTTGATGAGCTTCTCACCCGGACGTAAATGCAAATGATAAGTATTTCCAAGAACAACTTGTGTTCCACAATCTTTTAATTCTTCCGGAGTCATCGCCTTCACTGTGGCCTTGGTTCCGACAGCCATAAAAACAGGAGTCTGCACTGTTCCGTGAGCGGTTTCTAAAACTCCGCGACGAGCTTCGCCCTCTTGTTTTAAAACTTTAAAGCTGCCTAATTGATCCATACTGAAAGATCTCCGTAACTGAAGAGACGAAAACGCTGATCGATAGCATACCGATAGGCCGATTTCACGGTGTTTAATTCTGAAAAAGCCGCCACCAGTGCTAAAAGCGTGCTTTCTGGCTGATGGAAATTCGTCAGTAATCGACTGACTACCTTCCACTGATAACCCGGCTGAATCAAAAGCTTCGTAAAGCCTTGAAAACCACCGTGAGATGCCTCCAAAAGACCGCTTGCTGCGCTCTCAAGCGCTCTCGTCGAAGTCGTTCCTAGAGACCAAATATGTTTTCCTGAATTCAAAGCCTTTTGAATCGATTGCCAAGTTGATGCTGAGATTTCCACCCACTCTTCGTGCATATCATGTTGATCCAAATCCTCGGCTGTCACTGGCAAGAAGGTTCCTAAACCGACATGCAAGGTCAGGCTTAAAACTTGGACACCTTTGTTTTTGAGCCTCTCAATATCTTCCCGAGAAAAATGCAGGCTGGCTGTGGGTGCCGCCAGAGACCCTGGTTCTTTAGCCCAGGCTGTTTGATACCAGCGCTCATCCTGGACTATAGTATGTCTTTCCCCGCGCGCTTTTTGAATATAAGGCGGCAATGGCAGCTCGGCCTTTTTTTGAAAGTATTCTTCGGTCAAGCTCTCCGAAACGCTGACTGTTTGGGGGCGGCCTTTTTCTAAAAGCTGCATAGAAACCAAACGGCCCTCAAAGTCAGGAAGGGCTATGGTCTCGCCGATTTTGAATTTCTTGGAAGGGAAAAGAACCTGCCATTTCTCTGCAAAACCAGGGCTGCCTACGCGGGTAAGAAATAAAATCTCCAAACCCTCGGCCGTATAAACACGGCGTTTGACGACCTTGGTTTCATTGACCACCAACACATCACCAGCAGGGATCAAATCAATCAGGTCTTGAATGGAGATTTCTTTAAATTGATTATTTTGCACGCAAAGCACGCGCGAAGGCCTTTGCGGCGCTTGGGCAATCAGTTCTTCGGGGAAATCAAATTGGAGGTCAGATATCTTCACAGTTATTTTCTCTTGTGCATGGAGCTATCAAATTAAAACCCCTAGCACAAAAAAAAAGCGGAGCTCATCGCTCCGCGAAGACTGCAGTGGGGAACCACCAAACCCAAAACAGTCTTTTAACAAACAACACCATTTACTATCTATGGAGGAAAACCTTAGCTTGCTCATCCTTGAGCACTTTCAGCATCCCTGCTTCTGTAGTGATGACTCTGTAGGCAGATTCGAAGGTTAGAAAAAAATGAAAAAAGAGGGTCTAGTTTGACAAGAACCCTTAAAAGGGTTTTAAATCCTAATCTATTGTCCCTCATCTGGAATGCGCTCGTGGTGGAATTGGTAGACACGTACGTTTGAGGGGCGTATGCCGAAAGGCGTGACAGTTCAAGTCTGTCCGGGCGCACCATCTGACTTTCAGAATAAATCACAAAAATTTGCAAGCTAATGAAATGCTTCAAAAGCCTTTCCCTGCATAGGTTTGCTCTCACTGCCTTCCACATAACTATACATAACCAAACATAACTATACGTTGCGGAACTTAGACGCCCGGACGTAATTGCGAAAATGGGAATCTGTCTGGATTCGCCCCGCAATCACTGAAGGTCTCATCTGAGGTATTAAGAGATAAAAGGCACAGCAGGCCCGCCCTTAAATCTCTAGTATCACACCGCTTATCCAAAAAAACACAGCCTCTCTCGCTACTGAGCACCCGCCCTCAACGAGTACTCGGGCAGGTGCTCAGTAGCGAGATTCGGCAAAAACAATAAACAGAAAACAAAGTCATTCAAGGGCGGGCCAGCTGTAGGGAGTGCTTTGAATAATCAAAGAGATTGGATGGAGACATTCAAGATCACAACTATTGGATCGAGAGATCTTAGAAAAGAGGATTTATGGAAGTTATATATGCAGATTTTCAGAAAGATAAAGGGCGAAAGTTACTAGCACCAAAATACGGAATCAAAATTATGGAAAGAGATAATTCCATATTTAAGTTCTTATTAGATATGAAATTCGCTTCGAGAGAAGCTATCGCCGATAAGTTCTTTTGGTCGAAAGACCAAAAGTCCGAATCAAAATCCGAACTCCGAACTCGTGATAGACTCTACATTTTGCAACAGCATAATTGGATTGTCCCAATTCAATTTCCTGGTGATCCAAAAAACTACTTTCAGGCAACTTGGAAAGCTTACTACCATATCTTGAAACTATTCCCGAATGACACAATTCCAAAACCTTCTGGAAAGCCTGATTACGAAACAGTCGATCACGATTTATTAGTTCTGAAATCGAGAGTTCACCTTGAGCGATATTCAAAAATCAAGAATTGGATTTCTGATAAAACAATCAGAACGATCATGGGAGATTTCTCAATCGCATCTGACTATTTCGCTATTCCAGATGGAATTTATGAAACAGCGTCCGGTGAAAAAGTAGGCTTTGAATTTGAGCGAGTTCAAAAGTCAAAAACTCAATATCGAGAAAAACTAAAAGCTCTGAATAAAATTCTGAGATCTCGAAGCAAGTCGTCCCTCGAATTCACAAAAGTACATTTCGTTTGCCTAACGAACGCTGGCTATAAATTCCTAAAAGAAGAAACAAAAATCTACGGCGATCTATTCTTGATCGAACGTTCCGCAGATTTTTTCAATACCAAGTTAACTTAAATTTCGGAGAACACAATGAACAATTCAAATACAAACAAAACACCTTCAATCACCAATAAAAAATTCTATCCTTACCCTGAACGAAAGCAGGTCTTTAAGAATTCTGTAGCAAACTCTGCACAACAGCAAAGAGAAGTCACAGAGGTAGAATTATCCTTATTCCACTATTTGCTGGAAATGAAGTTTTTGAGCACAAAACAAATCATCCGCAAATTTCCAAAACTAGCGGATCTTCAAACGAATCATAGCGATCAGGCAAAGCTTGATCTTATGAACCCAGAAGATCAGCAATTCACACTCATTACCCGCCAAATTAAGGATTTATGCTTGCGAGGATATCTGAAATGTTCTGACCCCGTTCTAACAGATCAATCTTTAATACTCGCAACCACCAAATCTTATGAAACACTCAAATCAAAGAATCCGGGTAAAGATATTCCCCAAGTAGTTGCGAGGCATTTTCATTTTGGCGAAAAACACGATTCAATCCTAAACGATTTAAGAATCAGGTTTGAAGAACTTAACCTCTTAAACCGCTGGGTTTCAGAAAAAGCGATGGAAGAAATTCCATTCATTCACCAAACATTTCAAAAACTACCGGATGCCATCTGTAAAAAGAAGAACAATAAGAGTTATTTTTTAGAATTCGAAAATTCAAAAAAGTCTAAAAAAGAGTATGTGGCTCGAATTCATGAGTTCGAAAAGGTCTTAACTAAAAAAGAAATAACAGAGGCTGGCATTGAAGGTGTGATTTTCTTCTGTTCAAGCAAAGAGGTGGAAGAGGTCGTAAGCTCTCTACTTCCACAATCCCGTCAATTTTCATGTATTCCAATAACAAACTACTTAAAGGATTTTCAAAAGTGAGCTTCTTTAAATCAAAACCCCAAGGTGAAATAGAAATCACCTTGGGACCTATTCAAAATCACTTCTTCAAATCTGAAACACTCACTGAGCGCGAAATGAATCATCACGTTCATGTAGTAGGAGCATCTGGATACGGGAAATCGGTTTTTCTACTAAAAGCTGTCAAAGCCCTAATGCTAGCGAATCGTGGATTCCTGTATCTCGACCTTAAAGCTGACCTAGAAACAAGAATTGAAATCTCTGACTACGCTCACTTGGCAAAAAGAGAATCCAGCGTACAGCTTTTCTCAATCTCTAATCCCTCAATCTCTACCACCTATAACCCACTCTCCTCGGGATCAGCCACCCAATTTCGAGACCGAATAATGACCAGTTTTAATTGGTCCGAGGAATTTTATAAGAACGAAGCAGGAAGTTTTCTATTAAAGATACTTTTAGTGCTCGTGTATCTGCGAGATCACAAGTCAGGGAGGCTCGATTTCTTTGAGCTCTACAAAACACTCACGGAATATGAGTTTATCTATGAGCTCACGCAACAAATTCCCAATGAAGAAGTTCGACTTAAAGATTTTGCGATAAGTTGCTTTGAATATATCAAAGATAGAAGCACTTACTCAAATCTTCAGGGCCTAAGATCACAGATTGAAAATCTGATCTTTTCTGATTTCGGAGAGCTATTAAGAGAAAATGAAAACGGGATAAATTTCTTTAAATCTATTCAAAATAAAAAAGTCTTACTCTTGATGCTTGATTCAAGAAGTTACCCTGAATCAAGCGTAGCCCTTGGAAGATTTATTCTCCAGGACCTTAAAGCCACTTCAGCAAAAGTTGATGCCGAGATCGAAAAAGCACTGAGACTTCAATTCAATGTGATCATCGATGAATTCTCAGATTTTGCTCAAGATGATTTTGTGAGCTTTCTAGACCGAGCTCGCTCATCGAGAATGCCAATCATGATAGCTCACCAGGAACTTTGTGATCTAAAGAGAATCTCGCCTCATTTTGAAGGCAGACTCATGGGAAATATCGCTGTGATGTACGTGTTTCTTCAAAAACGTCCAGAGTCGGCAGAGATAATCGCAAAGACTGCGGGAACCAAGATTTCAATTAAGAAGACAGAAGCTACAGAGAAATTTCTCTTCTTTGATATTCCCACCGGCAAGAAATCTACAAGAGAAGTGGAAGAATTCATCATTCACCCTAATGAGATCAAATCACTTAAAGTGGGAGAATGCATAGCGATTAAGAAGTATCCTTATTCTCGAGCTCATAAAGTGAGGATTCAGATATGATGCCTCACTATCGCTCGGCTTTAACGGTTACGGTCCCTTGGACCTCCACACTTATCTTGGCAATCTTGTCATCAATTGCTTTTTCAAACCCCTTCATCAAGCCGCGCCAGCAAAGCTGTCACTATGGCTTGAAGATCAGGGATTTGAGCAATTCCTGCCAATTTTGCTTAAAATTCACCCCCTCACCCCTTCCAGGGGGCGTCGGGTGCGGGGGCAAATTTTTTCTTTTGAAAACAATTATAGGAGGATTTCAGTGAAAATTTTGAGTTTACAAACATGTATAGTATACTATACACTAGAATACAGGAGCTTCAAATGAGGTTCCGAGTTATTAGAAGTGATGAATTTGAGGAATGGCTCTCAGAGCAAACATTTAAGACCAGGACTCAAGTGAGGTCACGACTATCAAGAATTGAAGATGAAGGACACTTTGGATTTATAAATGCTTTCGATGGACTCGTGGAACTCAAATGGGCCTCAGGTCTAAGAGTTTACACAGCCAGAGTTGGAAACGAATTAATTTTAATACTTTTAGGTGGAAATAAAAATGGCCAAGAAAAAGATATCAAAAAAGCAAAGTCTATCCTCGCTCGGCTTCAGCGAATGGAAATTTGATCCAAAAGACTTTCAAGACAAAAAAGCAATCGCGGAAGTATTGGTTGAATGTCTTTTAGAGGGCGACTCAGAGAGTTTTCAAGATGTACTGATTGCGTATATTCGTGCTAATTCTAAAACTAAAATAGCAAAAGAAGCTGGGCTCACAAGGAAAACGCTTTACGATCTCATTAACAGAGAAAGTAATGATGTGAAGATTTCAACGGTGGCGGCGATTTTGAAATCAATGAAGGCTGCCTAGACCCAAATTTACTTTTTTACAGAATTTGATTATCATTGAATTACGAGTGCAAGCTTTTGCTCCCTTGATGGCGCAGCACCAACCGTGTCGTCGGAACAAAAATTCGCATTAACGCAAGTTTACCCAAGGAGGGGTTCATGGCTAAGAAGAAAGCGACAAAAAAAGCAGCTAAAAAGACCACGAAGAAAAAGACTGCTAAAAAGAAATAGTATCTTAAAGAGGGCTCATAAGAGCCCTCTTTGTTTTTCATCGACACTATTTAAATTCTTTATAAACAATATTTCCAAAAACAAAAAATACTCCCGAATTTGCCAACGTCGTGATTAAAAGAAGACAGTTGTAACTCCAAACCTCAGACGAAAAATAATTTGTACAAAATAGCGACAACAAATTAACACCCAAAATAGACATTCCAATTACAAATGGCTTTCTCTCATCTTTCTTTGAGTTTTCAGCCAGATCGATGGCATCAGCAAATGAATTAAGGATTTGCTGATAGTCTTCATGAGTAATTACTCTTGCTCCGAGATCTAGCTTGCCCTGAATTTTATGTGCTGTTGCAATACTGTGTTCTCGTGTGGCTCTAACCACTTTCATAAAGTTATTCATACTAGCTTCACTGGAAACAACTTCATAAACTTTTAGCCCGTATTGCTCAAGCTTACCGTACACAGGTCCACTTGGATCTTTTGCAACTTGAATTAAATTTACTAAAAATTCTCTACCGACACTCCATAGACCATGCAGTTCTTGAGAGATTTGATTTTTCTTTTCACGAACTAACAATACATGAAAGACAAGCAGACCTGCCCAGATTTGAGCACAAGTAGAATAAATAGTATTTAAACTTTCTAACTGGTTTTGATCCATAGTTACTTACACTTCGCAGCCTTCCAATTACTCAAATCAAAACTACTTTCGGTTTTCTTAAGCCCTTTATCCACAACCAACTGATAGCCAATTTCACTTTCACATTGATCTACACTCACTGCCCTCATCTCAGGCTCAATGGTCTTGTCATCTTTTTGAGTATAAATGAAACAGACTGATTTAATGGGTGGGGTAAGGTCATAAACAGCTTTAAAGAACTTTTCTGGAATTGAGATTCCCGCTTTCAATTTGGAAAGTCCGTCTTTAAGAACTGGACCTGAGATAATCAATACTTTTTCCTCGCCACAAGCCCAAGAATGAACTCTTTCTTCCAAGGCCTTCCAAGCCTCGCGATTGAGCTTTGGCTTTTGAGGAGCCATGTTTGTCATCATAAATGTGTCATAAATGGATGTTTTAGTTCTTTTAAAATCATCCGCAGGTGCTAGGTGACCTTTGTCATATCCTGTCTTGCTGTAATCTTTTGGAGCAACCGCTGGAATTGCAAATTTTAATAGTAAGGGATCTTTTTTAAATGGCTCTTTGTCTCTAACACCCGGCTCATTTGTAATGTCTTTTTTAGTAAGATTATATTCCACCCATTTTGCGAGCCTATGTTTTTTAGAGTAAGAAATTTTGAAGTATTTGTGCTCTAAGATGATTTCTTCTTCTGGCTCCACCATTTTACCGAGGATTTCAATTTTTTCTTCTGGTGGAAGCTGTTTTGACTCCTGTACATTTATCAATGGCTTCTCTGAACTAACCGGAGAGACATCTTCGGATGACCTTTGTCCAGACTGACAGCCTATTAATATCACAGCTAATGCGTAATGAATGTATTTCATTAGTAAATCGTAATTGCCAAGAGACAAATATTCAATAATATTTTATCTAGATCAATTTTGAACAGAAAGATCTTTATGGAAACCAATAATAATTCGATTCTTCAAAAAGCAAAGTTCATGGCTCTCAAACAATTAATAACTAAAGCCAAAATGATGGCGCTGTATCTACTTATGTTCGCAGCCGCAGCCGTCACGGCTGGAAGAATTGATCTTTTAAATACAATTGAGAGCATCGCTTTAGGAGCATTGGGATTAATGATACTCAATGCACTTATAGCGACTGTGTTAGATAAAACTCTTCCTAAACTTTCCGCGAACACTTCAAAAAGTCCGACACAAATGTTAGGACCATTTTTGTGCAGGCCCACAAAACAAAGTATGAGTTTTTGGTTCTGCTCAGGAAATTCAAAACTCACAGATTTTAAGGCCGAAGTCCGAGGGAACGGCAAAACTCTACGAGGTAAAGGAAAATTAATTTCAGAGAGATTTAATACGTGGATAGCCACAGTTGAAGGCCTAGAACCAGGCATTGATTATCAATATTCAATTTTGAGCGATCAAGGAGAAATTAAGATTCCTTGGCAAGATCAGCTAAAATTCTCTACTCCAAAAAATGATGAGAAAGCACGCTTGTTATCACTAAGTTGTCACGGAATTGAAGCCTGGGAGCACAAGCACGGTGATGCTAATACATGGAATATGTGGAATGAAGTATTAGCTGAAATCAAGAAAGCTAAAATTGATCTAGCCGTTCTAGGTGGGGATCAAGTTTACATGGATGATCAATTTGAAGATCGAATTGAAGGCTTTAAAAAGGCTTTAACGGATACCGAAAAGACTCAGTTAATAATGGATGTCTATTTTAAATATTGGGGAAATTCCACTTACCAATCAATATTTGCTCAAACCCCAAGTGTCCTGATGTGGGATGATCATGACCTGATAGATGGATTCGGATCGCGAGAAGATTCTTATGCATTAACTACTAATGAATTAAAAGATGATTGGGAGACCTTTAAAGCTCATTTATCACAAGCATTTTTTGCATTTCAAGCATGTAGAAATCCTGAAACCGATTCAGAAAGACTAAACTACACTTTCAAATTAGAACATGACCATTTCGAGCTGATCGGATTAGACTTGAGATCTGAGAGAAATTCTAGAAAAGAGCTGATGATTTCTAAAGAATCAAAACCAGCCATTGCTGAATTGATAACTTCTTCCAAAAAAACACTCTTTATTCTCTCCCCAGTAACTTTGACAAGAATTGGTGATGGCGTTGAGCAATTAATGGGAGAGCTTGCAACCTCGGCATGGAATTCATGGAGATACTTGGGGTACGGCCCACAGTTTAGTAAAGTCATAGCATGGCTCATTCTTTTCTTTTTTTCATTCATCCCACTGCAGGTAACAGATCCAACGACATCCTTAGCTTTTAGCAGTCTTGTTCTAAGTATTATGAGCATTCTTTATTTGTATAAAATTTTGAGATCGCCGAGCGTAGAAAAAGCATTTCACCGAATAGTTTTAGGCGGCTTAGTTGGAACTATGTTTGTTATTGGAGCTAGAGGCCTCAGTAAATATTTTGAATTTTCTCAAATTGGAGATTATTACCTTAATTACCAAAAGTTCATCGCTGATGATTTTGTGAATCTGGAGAAGTTCGCAATCTCAATTTTATTAGCTAGCTTATTTTTTTATATAGCCACATCAAAAATGTTTAAATCTCTAAAATGGCCGAAAATAATCATCATGATCATTGGAGGGCTTCTCTCAGCGAGTTCTTTGATTGCCTTTTTCTGGTACGGGCTAGCCGACGAAAATCTTGATTGGAACTTATTAATAAAAGTTCCACTTTGGCTTATTTCATTCTTACTTCTTCTGATGACGTTTTTAGAATCTGCCAGAATCATCGATTATGTTTCAGGCCTTGATGACGATATTAAAGACTCTTGGAGCTCAAGTGCGAACCGTAAAGAACTGAGTTGGCTATTAAATAATTTAAAGGAACTAAAGCAGTCAGTTGTCTTGCTATGTGGGGATATTCATACGGGCGGATACTCTAATATTATCCTTAAAAACAAAAAAATAATTCCACAAATTACATCCTCCCCCATCACTTACGAAACTATGCCTACCCTTGTGGAAAAAATCACTACAGGTGCCAAAAGCGTAGATTTACCAGCTGATGAAAAGGTAGCGACGGCTGAAAATGTGTTTTTTATCGCAAAGCGAAACTTCTCGATCATCGAAATTAATGCCTCGAAGGAAATGCAAGTAGAGTTCAATTTTGAAGATCAAAATGTGCCAATTAGACTTGATATAATTACCTAACTGTCTATTTGAGAGAACTTTTTTTATGCTTGGATCTTGGCGTAAAGATTTTCTTAAGCTCGTTCGTGTTATTCTCAATTATTTTGAGCTTTCTCTTGGCTTCAATTTCTGCGAGCTCCTCTTTCATTTGGCTATAAGTCGCATAAAGAGTGTCAAAATTAGAAGCCACTCTTGCTTTCATTATGCTTTCAGCTAGCTCAAGACCATCTAAAAGTTTTGCTTCTCTATTAGGGTATTTCTTATCCTCTAAATCAGATACGATGCCCCAAAACTCTTTTTCATCATCGGTCATAATCTTTTATCCTCCTACATTCCTTCCCTGCTATTTAAGATCCAAGCATTTTCCACAGCAATTGAGTGAATTGCCTTGGGATCAATTAAGAATAAACAACCATCAACCCCTAATGCAAAATGCCTATTGTCAAACTTCGTAAGCCAAGTGCTACCCTCAGCTAGCTTATCAATAGTAAGGGCATCGGGCTTATCTATTCCTTTTTCGTAAACAATTCCCACAATGCTCATCTGACCTTTCAAAGGCTCAGATCCTAAAAATCCTAAATAAAACACTTTTACTTTCTTGGTCTCCTTATAGAATTTCTTTTTATTCTTCGAGTCTGCATGTGCTGCGTAAGCAAACTCTAGCCTCTCTTCACAACGCTCAAGCGATGAGAGCTTGGTGCCTGAGATAAGCTTTTTGCTAAGTTCTTTTAATCTTAACGTAGCCTTCACTCCCCTTGCTTTCCAAAGATCATCAATACTTTGAGGATTTGCAAATGCCGCTTCAAAGGAAAAGAGGTGGATCAGCAAGATATAAATCAGACGAATTGCAGACATTAAAAATCTATAGATGTTTTTCTTAACTAGATCAAGATTCGCTGTTCATACGTATCAGTCATCCCGTAGCGAAGCACAGAGTTTGACACATACTTAATATCAACATTTCACCTTCCAGATTTGATTTCCTATTTTTTATTTACTACACATCAACCCTAAGGGGGATTCATGAAAACATTCATCACAATTTTTATCTTAATCACCGGACAGCTAACTCTAGCTCAAGTCAGCACGAGAAAATGTCCAAACGGATTGGAAATTAAAATTGAAGGCAGTAGCGCTAAGGATATTTACGATTCCATGACAAGTGTAACTGAAACAAAAGGGCCGTCTGGAAAAACCACTAAGTCAGGGGGATCTGCTCACTGCGAGAAAGACCAGAGCAACTACTCATGCATTAGCATACAAGATGAATTCGGTATTTTTTACGGCGGAGATCTTTGCGAATAAGATTCCAATTCACATATACACATCACTCCGTACCCTGCTACGGAGTTATTTTCTCCTCTGAAAATGTCCGTACTACTGCTACGGAATTTTTTGAAAATTTTCGTCTATATCTTTGTCACTCTAGAAATTACGAATAAAATTTACTCTAAAGTTCTGAATTATCTCTCTCTCAAAGTAATTAAATTTAAGAAAAATCAATTATCTTTTATAAGTATGCATGAAGAAAAATGGAGGTCTTATGAAGAACTTTATTAACATGCAAAAACCCTTGCTCCTAATTACCGCCACAACTTTGGCTGTAACGAGTTTGAACTTACACCCTGCATTTGCTCAAACAAGTCATGCCGGAGCGGTATCAAGCTCAAAAATGGGACTTAAAGTTAACGCCCAAGCCTTTGTCATAGCCGATAAGCTAAACCTTCGCTCTCATGCTACTTTAACTGCGGAATCAATTATTGGTTCTTTGAGCCGAAATGATCAGGTTCAGATCTTGAGTCTATTAGATGCTAAAAGTCCTTTAGTTAAGATCAAAGTTCTTAAATCAAATAGCGCCAAGGTCTCAAGTTCCAGTGAGCTCTATGTCAGCGCAGAGTTTTTATCTAGCTCTCCAGCAGCTAGCGTCACTAGCTCTGATAAATCTAAATATATCGTGATTCAAAACGTTGCCACTGAGAGAACCCGCATTTATGAGCGCTGCACTTCAGCTCCAGGTTGCGCCAATCGCTTAGTGATGGAAACTGAGATGGTCGTGGGACGTGATACTAAAAAGGGAAACTATCTCACCCGCGTTGGTCGCTATAAAATCACAGAGTGGGTTAAGTTCTATCAAGATAATGCTGATAACTACCCTTCTTGGTACGATCCAAATTACCCAGCAACTCCAAAGCCTGGATCAAGTGGATCTGCTTGGATGAGCAAGAAGAACATGCCTGACGGAAAAGGGAATATGCGCGGAGCTTTTGGATGGTACGCAGGCCTCATTGCTCCTAATGCTGATTATCAATGGATTCACGGAACTATCGGCTGGGGATCTGATGGCACAAAGTTCATCGAGATGACCAGAAATACTCTCCTTAATATGTTCGCCAATCCAAGATCGGCTGGATGCACACGCTTAGAGAACAGAGCCGTTGCTTACACCCGTGACCTTATTCCAGTAGGAACAGAGATCGTTCGTGTATACGCACGTGAAGGCTTTAGAGACGGTACTCGTGCTAGGTATCAGAATCAAATTCAGCCTAAGACTTGGGAGTATATCTTAACCAAAGAAGGCGTTCGCAAAAGTGGCGCTGCCACTTCGGAGAAGAATGCCGTGCTTGCACGCGGTGTAACTCCAGATTTGATCTTAGAGCAAGGCTCATATTCGGTGGATCAGTACCCAAATGCTGTTCCTTTGAAAGAAGATGCTGGATGGCAGTCTCGAGTAAAGGGAAAGTCTGGAAACACGTATGATGTGAAAGACGATGCTTTTAGAGGGTATTACTTAGTCGATGATGGCACATTCATCGATTACGAGCACCCAGAAGGTGTAGAGGTAGGTGGATATGAAGGCCCAGCAATCCCTGAGGCACTAAAGACCGCTGGTGAGTTTACAATCGCCGATAAGAAGAACAAATAAACAATTGATCCTTCAAAAGCCCTCTCTCCAAAGAGGGCTTTTTTTTATTCCGTACTTCAGATACGGAGAAATCTTTGAGAAGCACTTTGCCACACTCAGAAATTCAGTAGACTTCACTTACCTCCAGATGCAAATTTCAATCGCATTAATAAACTCTAAGAGGAAGTGTTATGAAGAAATCTCTCGTTATCCTTGCTGCTTGCCTATTTACTACTCTCACAGCTTCTGCTTACAAAGACGGAACCTATGAATGTAAAAATGTAGAAGGCTATCCGCCAAATGTTTATAAAATCACGACAGTGGAAATGGCTCCGGGCATTCGCGCGCCATTTGTTGAAATCACTTATTACTTTGAATTGGAAAAAGGCGTGATCTCAAGCTCTAACACTCGCGGCTTTGCTACTGTATTCGCAAGCGAGGGAACTGAAACTTTAACTTTAGGCAACGCTCATTTAGAGTTTTCTGGGGATACTCTGAATCGTTGCAAGAAACCCTAACTTTAGAAAATTCCCACCCGTAGGGGGGCTATTGTCCTTTTAGCCCCTCTATTCCTGTACTTCGATGCTGACGGCATCCTTTAATTTTAAAGCGAGATCATCAAGTGTTGGATCAAGTGACAAGTTCAAATGACTTCCGCCGTATTTGCTCACTCTAATAATAAATGATGAATCATCAAATCTAATAACCACTTCTTTATGAATTGGACTATCTGAGTGATTTGTCGAAAACTCTTCACTTACTTGCATTACACTCAATACAGTGCCTACCTTAAGTTCTCTCTGAAAATCTACGTTCTCATCAGAGCATAGAGTTGCAGTTGTTACCGTATCCTCAGGACCTTGAGAGTTGTAAGGCATCATGCCGGAGCACTGATGACCTGCGGGCACGGCAAAATCTTTATTTAAAATTAACTTCGATCCTACATTCATTGATTTCAAGAGACTCTGCTCCTGAGATCCCGCTTTAGCTACAGGAGCCGCGAATGCAAGCATTACCAGTATTGAGTTAGTCAATTTTTTCACGAATACTCCTTTATCAAGATCTCAATCTTACAATTCGTTTAACTTCTGAAGAATATCGTAATCCGCAGATCTATCTGTTGTATCTGCCATGTCGGCATCAATTTTATTTCTCAAATCCTGTATCGACCATCCCATTTTTTGATCAGTATCAAGTTTACGAGAATTTCTAAAAAATTGAGTGAGTGTATACCATTCCATTTTTTCCGTATCATCCGGGCATGCTGCCAATTCACCTTTTTGTTTTGCTCCCCACATCCTCTCTGGGCAGAAGTACGGAGTTGGAGAAATACTCGTTACACGCTTTAGCGCAATTGCGAATGGCAATTGAACCATTTGATTCGAGGAATTTCTGTATGTGATTTTGCAACTCGCTGTAGAATCAACATAAGCCTTAATCATATCACGTTTCAAATTATTGCCAGAATAAGAAAGTCTTGGATCTTTTCCGTAATACTTAAACATGAATTTCTTAGCCGAATCGATGACGTCAAAAATTTGTCTTCTGATATTTACGTCACGGCGATAAATTGCGTATTTATGCCATTCAGGATCACCGCTGAATACGTTCGGCGGAAGATTCTTAGGATGAGGCTTTAAATTAATCTTATCTTGAATAATGTTTTCAATAGAAGCTGCTCTTTGCTGGAATTGATCACAAAGACGACCCATTTTCTCTCTGATCTTATCAGTTGGATCATACTTAGAATTTTGATCAGCTAATTTCTCAGGAAGGTAGTCATACCATCCATACTCTTTGCCTTTAATAACCCATTTACGCTTAGATACATCGGAGTTATTGTTATCATAATTACTAAGATACTGTTCCAACGAGTAATCTGGAATTTCTCTATCCGCCACTTGCATTGTTTTTCCCTTAACTATATTTCCAGCAGAATCATATTGGGGATTTTCAATGTAGATTGGACGCCAGTTTTTAAATCCAGCACCGTGCCCTACTCGGCTTAATTCAAACTTTGTAGAATAAGCATCACTTCCCACAGAGCTATCAAGCTTTGCATCCATGATTTTCACTTCACCGTCAGGTGATACATCATAAACCATCACCACGTGCCCGGCAGCATTATATAAAACAGTTCCTGGGATGATTGAATCTCTTGAAATCCTTGGCGCATAGAAATCAGCCATCGGCTGACCTGGAGGAGTCATCAGCATTCTCAACGATCCAGATCCGAACTGGTTGTTAATATTTTTAGTTACAGTAAAGAAATCTCTCTGAGAGCCTGACGTATTTACAACGTCGTACCTTGATGTGTAGTAGTTGCCATTAGGAGAATAGAAAATATCCTTTGGCGCATACAATTCCTTCTTCGCATCTTCTGCTTCAGTCAATTTTCGCTGAAGTAGTGATAATTTATCACCAGCTAAATTTTGACTAACACCATTTTGATACGCTGTTGTTGCGTTTTGAATTCTAGTATCGGCATCAATGACCATTCTTTGATTAGGCCCATTGGCTTTAAGACCTGTACCAAAAGCAAAAGGAAGATTATTCTTAAAAGCAAAATAGGCTCTTAAATAAAGTGGGTAATCCGCGCAATCTGCAAAATGAGTTGCTTGGATATCAAAGTCATCTCTGTAAGGATTTGCTTTTGAGATAAGGCAAGTATCAACCGTGTTGCAGCGCTTTTCTTCAATCGCTTTTCCAATGCCGTAAATAAATTGTTGGAATTTCTTTTCATGAGCCTCAGTCCAAGAGGTCTCTTTCACGGTCCATTTACGAACTGGCTGAGCCGGGACACATCTTAAGTCTTCAGTTGATTTCACGCGGTAGCGCATGAAGCTTTGACCATCGACTGTGACAGGGGCTGCTTTTACATTTTCGCAATTGCTTTGAGCAAAACTGACTTCCGCAAAGCTTGCTGCCACAAACAGAGGTAAAAATAAAAACGACTTAGCCATACGTATCTCCTTATCAGAAGGGACCTTTTCCCCTCTAAAGGTGCACACTTAAGGCCAAGTCGCTGAGCTTTTAGAGCTACAAGAGATGTTTATACTTTGAACATCTCCTCATTTTGGTCAGTACGTACTTAACTACGGATTTCAAGAACTTAGAAGTACGTACTAGACCACAGACTTACAAAAAACTACTTCTTTTCTTCTTTTTTCTCAGCTTCATCTTTGTGATCAGCGTGATCAGAATGATCTTCATCACACTTGCAGTCTTTTTCTTTCTTACCGCATTTCTCACAAGACTTTTTCGCATCTGAGTGTTGTTTTTCACCTTTAGCATGCTTGTGATTGCCGCTTGCAACTGCGAATGATCCTGACATGAAACCGATAACTAACATTGCTTGTAAAACTAATTTCATAAATACCCCTTTTAAAGTTGTTCTTTGATGATCTTAATCAAAACCTATTTTTTTTCAAATTCAAATTCACCCTGTGACTCAACCTTTAATGAAGAGTCAAATTCAACACTCACTAATCCTTTAGCCGAAGGTGCAGAAACTACTTTTCCCATTCCGATGACGTCAAACTTACAAATTGGACTTAAATTGGGACGAGGATGAGGCCTGCATGACTGTCTCAGTGATTTCACAGGACTTCCTACCGCAATCTGATCATCTTCATGAAAAGGTATTTGATAAATAGTCTTTCCCTCTGATGCAGCAACTGGAACGCCTTCTGAGTGATGAGACATCGTCGAGCAACCCATCGCTATTAAACTTAAAAAACCTAAAACTAATAACTTCTTCATACTATTCTCCATTTTTAATGACTCATTTTTTGACTAAATTTTGTCATATGTTTTTCAAATACCAAATAAAATACCGGAAGCACGATAAGCGTCAGAAGAGTTGATGAAATCAACCCACCAATGACAACCGTTGCTAGTGGCCTTTGTACCTCTGAGCCAATTCCACTTGATAACATCATTGGAATAAATCCAAAGATCGCAACAAGGGCCGTCATCAAGACTGGTCTTAATCTGATAGAAGTCCCTTTCATCACAAGCTCAACACCACTTAAGCCTTCAATCCTTAGCTGATTGAAATAATTCATAAGAACAACACCGTTGAGAACTGCGATTCCTGAGAGCGCGATAAACCCAATACCGGCTGAAATACTAAACGGTAATCCCAAAATCATGAGATTCACGACTCCGCCGACAAGGGCAAAAGGCACGCAGCTAAAAATCAAGATGGTCTGAGGAATACTTCCAAAAGCCATATAGATCATACCAAGTACTAAGAGAAACGCGATAGGAGTAAG
>JACCDR010511607.1_pt1 | contig 26800 bp, 18 predicted proteins | sample 7446431 | NCBI WGS metagenome assembly JACCDR01 (sample SAMN15323443, study PRJNA562643) | freshwater metagenome | isolation source: river surface water | place: USA:Blue River Watershed | collected 2017-08-17 | reverse complement strand
GTCCCTCGAGAAACTCGTCCTCACCAAGCTCGGCGAACCCACCCCCAAGTCCGGCAAGCAGGAGTATCTCGAGAATCTCCTCATGCAGTATCTGCACGGTTGAACCGATAAACGGCAATATAGCCGATGTGAAAGCTCGTGCTTATGAGCTAACGGTCAGCAACCCGAATGGCCTGCCTATTGCAATTGTAGCACGGGAAATATTACCGAAAGCATGACCGCTTAACTCAAGGTCTGCGGATGGTGACGTTGGCGATACGCAAGCCGTGATGGCACACGCAACGATTTGCATGCGGGCAATCTTGAGTCTCCGACCGCATGAGGATTCTTCGGCTTGCCCTAGCTCTGCGTGCGGCACTTCGCCGCCGCAGTTCATCATTGCCGGAATTTACCGGCGTGACCCCAAACCACACCAACTATGGATTCCATGATTCCTTCGTCGTGGCGCAGCTTGCGCCCGACTCTGCGGCAGACCGGTCTGGCCTGCCTGTTCGTCTCCCTGTTCAGTCCTCGTTTGGCCGCTCAGCAAGCCCGCGCCACCTCGGAGCCTGCCGATCCCGAGGTCATTGAGCTCTCTCCCTTTCAGGTGGGCGCTGAAGACGACACCGGTTACCGTGCCAACAATACCCTCGCCGGCACCCGACTCAAAACGGGGCTGAATGACGTGGCTGCCTCCATCTCCGTCATCACCCGCGAATTTCTGAATGATGCGTCGGCAACCGATCTGACCAGCCTATTGGTCTATACCACCAGCACGGAGGCGTCAGGCATTGGCGGCAATTTTACCGGAGCCAACACCAGCGAGGACGCGAATCTCGCCCGAACGGAACGCTCCGATGCACGCCCGCAGTTCAACACCCGCGTGCGTGGCCTGTCCGCCGCGGATCTGACCCGCGACTATTTCATCACGGATGTTCCGCTCGATTCATACAACGTGGATCGCGTTGACATCAACCGCGGACCAAATGCCGCCCTCTTCGGGCTTGGCAGCCCGGGCGGCGTGATCAACTCAGGATTGAAGCATGCCACATTCCGGAACGCGACCAGCGTCGAAACGAAGGTGGATCAATTCGGTAGCCTCCGCAACGTGGTTGACCACAACCAGGTGATCCTAAAGGACCGGGTCGCACTGCGCCTCGTCGGTCTCAAGGACGACCGCAACTACGAGCAGACCGTGGCGATGAACCGCAACGAGCGGCTCTATGCCGACCTCGTCATCAAGCCCTTTGCGAACACCAAGATCACGATCAACGGCGAGTGGGGTGCGGAGAAGAACCGTCTCCCCAAACTCCTGCCTCCCATCGACCGCATTTCGCCCTGGTTCACCTACGGTAAACCCGGTTTCGATGCCTCCATCACCAGCAGCGCCCTCAACGGTCTGAGTGCTTTTGTCGCCGCCAACGGCAACAATCAAAACATTGTGGGCACCTTTGGTGACGGCACCACGTTCACAATTCTCTACAATCAGCCCAACAACAGCACGGCGAGCGTCAACGGCAGCATCGACGGCATCGTCCCGCAGTGTAACAAGAACTTCGATCCCGACACCAACACCGCCGCCTTCAACAACTGGCGCCTGCTTACCATCAATACCACCGCCCAGGTGATCCGTGGCAATCCCGCCGCCTTTGGCCTCAACGCCGGCCAGGCCAGTTTCTACCAGGCCATGCGCATCATGGATCCCTCCGTGTTCAACTTTTATGAGGACAACGTCGAGGGTCCGAACTACGGCGGGTTCAAGAACTTTCGGGTGATCAACGCCGCCGTCGAACAGACCTTCTTCAACAATCAGGTCGGCTTCGAGGCCGCCTTCAGCCGTCAGGTTTACAATGACGGCTTCACCACCCACTCCTCCCAGTGGAACACCGACGCCCTGAGCGTGGACATCAACACCCATCTGCCCAACGGCGCAGTCAACCCGAACTTCGGGCGCATCTACACCGGTGGCAACGGCTACGCCGAGAGCTACTACCGTGAGCGCGACGCGTTCCGTCTGACCGGTTTCGCGGAGTTCGACTTCAAGAAGCGGTTTGACGACAACTGGCTCGCCAAGCTTGGCCGTCACGTTCTCACCGGCCTCTACAGCACCGCGGATCGTGAGAACCACACTAAAACGTATATGAATCTGCGTGCGTCCAACGACCTGGCGGTGCGCAAGCCCGGCAGCTACGCCAATGCCGCCGCCGTGGCGCGCGCCACCGAACGTGCTGCCTGGGTAACTTATCTTTCACCGTCCATCGCCGGCGCCAACGGCATCGCCGGGCTGAATATTCCCGGCATCACGGCGGTGCAGAACCCCCAGTCCACGGACAACGCCCTGCTCTGGAATCCGATCACCAACACTTTCGACACCGGCCAGAAACAGGGGCTGTATAATTTCAATAATGCGACCCAACGTGACGACGTTTGGACTTGGGGCAACAACGGCACCAAAGAAAGCGTGGATTCGATCGCGTTCGTGCTCCAGAGTTTCCTCCTAAGCAACAAGCTTGTAAGCACCGTTTCATGGCGTTCCGACTCCGTGACACAGTTCGTCGGCAGTGCCCCGATGAATCCCGCCACGAATCTGGTGCAGCTGCCTGGCCAGCCCACCTACAGCGCAACCCCGATCATCGACACCAAGTCGAGCAACTGGTCCTACGGACTCGTAGGCCACGCGCCCGATTTCGTGAACAAACAACTGCCCTGGGGCATGCAGCTGAGCGCCCACTACAACAGTTCGGAGAACTTCAATGCCGCCGCGGCCGGCCGCAACCTCTACGCCAAGGCCCTGCCCTTCCCTTCCGGCAAGACGGAAGAATGGGGTTTCAGCCTCTATAACGATAAATTCAGCCTGCGCTTTGCACATTTCGAGACCGACCAGCTGGCCGCGACGATCAACTTCCCTGGCCAGACGACGCTGTGGCAGGAAATGGCCAACATCTATCAGTGGAATACTCCGGCCGAGATCGCCGCCTCTGGCTTCCAAGTGCCGGCCGAGATCATCGAGTCCGTTAACTTCCGAAAAACAGGCGTCATCTACGCCAACGGCAATCCCGAATATATCCAGACGAATCCGGTCCAAGCCAACATCAAGGAAACCCAGGACTACACCAGCAAGGGCTTTGAGATCGAGGCGACCTACAGCCCGACCAAGCAGTGGCGGATTGCGGCCAATCTGGCCAGGGTGAACTCCATCACCTCCAACACGGCACCCTATTTGTCCGAGTTTGTCGAACGTGTCATGATTCCGATGTGGAACGACCCGAAGATCGGCAAAGCCCTCTATTCGGCCGATCGCGGTGCGCTCAACAACCCGGACAATCTGTTCGGCGCCCGTTCGACCGGCTTGCTGAACCAGATCCGCTCCGCCCAGGCCCGCGACGGCACCCCGGTGACGGATGCCCGCCGCTATCGTTTCAACCTGCTCACCAACTATGATTTTGCCCGAGATGGGCGCCTCGCCGGTTTCAGTGTCGGCGCCGGTGTCCGTTACCAAAGCAAAATCTCGATCGGTAACGCCCTCCGCGAATTGGCTGCTGGCAGCGGAACCTACGGCCCCGATCCGTCGAAGCCCTACTATGGTCCGGCGGAGACGAACTTCGATGCATGGGCGGGGTATCAACGCAAACTGGACTTCATCAAGGCGGATTGGTCCATCAAGTTCCGCATCCGGAACATCGGAGTCGGCGACGAGCTGATTCCCTCCCGCGCCAATCCCGATGGCACGATCTATGAAGCCCGCATCGCCGAATCGCAGGTCTGGGAGATCGTGAACAATCTGCGCTTCTGAGTTTCTCGTCAGGGGGTATGACGGCATCACGTCGTCGTCAAAGGCATCCAGTATCCCTGGATGCCTTTTTCTTTGTATTTCGGTCCTACAACGACCGCCTCCCATCGGCCAGTCGCGATGCCTAGAGGAATGCAGTATGGAGCAACGCCCCACTATGGCTGACATAGCTCTCCGCGCCGGCGTGCATGTATCCACTGTATCTCGGGCGCTGAATGCCCAAGCTTCGGTCCCGACGGAAACACGGAACCGAATTCTTTCCATCGCCACGGCAATGGGCTACCGGATTGACCCGCTCACCGCCGCACTGATGCGCTCGCGCCGGCTGGGGCGTCCCGCCTCACACAAGGCCAACCTGGGTTTCATTGTCTCAGAGTCGCGCAAACAGGCCTGGCGGCCGCGCTCGTGGATCTGGGAGGTTTTCGGAGGCGCCAAAGAGCAGGCGGAGCATGCCGGCTATTCTCTCGAGGTGTTCTGGGCCGAACACAACGAATCCGCCTCTGCCGCTTTCACACGCATGCTGCTGGCCCGTGGAATCCAAGGACTGATTCTAGCGCCTGAGCATGAGGCGCCGCTCACTTTCAATCTGGATTGGGAAAAATTCGCCGTGATCTCGTTGCACTACGGTCCCTCCAAGGTGATTCCCCGCTTTCACCAATTGGTGAGCAACCATTTCCAGTCCATGATCCAGGTCTGCCGCCGCTGCCGTGAACTCGGCTACGAGCGCGTTGGTCTGGTCCTCCGTGACCATCCCGACACCCACTATGAATACGGCCGGCTGATCCTCGGCGCATACCAGGCCGCCATGGATGAGGCGCACCGGCTCCACGCCGTTCCACCGCACACGGTGCGCGAACTTGATCCGGAAGATATATCAGTGTGGGCTCGGCAACATCAGGTGGATGCCATCGTCCAAGCCGGCGGAGGATATTCGGCCCAATTTGAACCGCCCGCGCTGATCAACCGGCTACGCCATCACGGATACGACATAGGTGGCCGGCAAGGCCTCGTCATCATGGCCCATCGCAAGGAATTCGACATGGCTGTGGTGGACGAACGAACCGAAATATTGGGCCGCACCGCAAGCCGTCTGCTAATCGAATATATCCAGCAAAACCAACGCGGGGTGCCGGATGATCCAATCGTTTTTCAATTGGCTGGAAAATATCACGACGGGATGACCCTGCCAAGGCGGACCAACTCCTTTCTGCCTCTCAACAACAGTCGAACGGTCACGCACGCACATCATTAACGGGCAAGCAGGATTCCGCACGATTTTCGGATACTCCTGTAGCCATGCGTTCCACCCCTATTCCATCCACATCGCGTGCCATTCACTCCAGCCACAGGCACAGCTTCGTCGGATTGGAGGCTGCGCGGAAAATGAAAGAACAGAAACTACACCGTGTTGTGCGCTTGCACGGCCCATGTGATTTGCGACTTGAAACCCGACAATTACGCACGCCTGGCGACAACGATGTAATCGTATCCGTGGGTGCAGTAGGAGTGTGTGGATCAGACCTTCATCTCTACAACGAGGCTCGCATTGGCACCACCAAGCTCGCAGAGCCGTTCATTCCTGGACACGAATTCATGGGCACAGTGGTTGCTGCGGGCCCCGCGTCTAGCGACGCCTTAGGCCAGTCACTGCGGCTCGGTCAACGTGTGGCCATCGAACCACACATAGCCTGCGGGAACTGCACTTGGTGCATGTGCGGCCAGTCCAATCTATGCCCTCACCACATTTTCCTCGGACTGCCCGGCTGCGACGGCGCACTGGCCGAGCAAGTGATTGTTCCGGGCCGCCAATGCTACCCATTGCCGGATAGTATAAGCGATAACGCTGGAGCACTGCTTGAGGCGCTCGGCGTCGCGATGCATGCGGCCAGCCTGGCTCGCATCCGCGCAAATGAGGCGGTCGTGGTGGTCGGCTTGGGTTCAATCGGACTCATGCTGGTCCGACTCGCCGCCCTGATAGGTGCTGCTCCGTTAATCGCGGTCGATCCGCTGCCTTGGCGTGCCAAGTTCGCGCGACACTGGGGTGCGACCCACACCCACACCGGCACACTCAACAGCATGCCCGAGCGCATGCGCCGAGCGAGTGGCCCACATGGCTCGCCGACCGTTTTTGAAACCGCCTGGGCGGGAACTGCCATTTCGGATTGTGTGCATGCCGCGGCGCCCGGGGCACGCGTGGTGTTGGTCGGCATCCCTGCGGACGACACATTTTCCCTTCCCCACTCTGTAGCGCGCCGCAAAGGACTGACCCTGCTTTTCAGCCGCCGCATGGGCGCAGAAATGCCATTGGCAATCAGACTGGCTTCGCTGTCACACGAAGGCGTGAACTTGGATGAACTGGTCACTCATGAATGGCGATTGGATCAAACCGCCCGCGCTTTCTCGCAGAACGCACGCTATGCGGACGGCGTGCTGAAATCCGTAGTCCATCCCCAGCGCTGAGTCATGGTGCGCAAACTCATCAAGTCTGCTACGATCGAAGAACTAGGAGATTTCACCGCAGTAGCCGAACAGCGGCTGACAGGCATGGGAGCGAAACTCCGCGCGAACCTCGTGCCGCCGCTTCTGCGAGCCAGCCGGAACCGCACTCAGGCGGATTGGCGGGCAGACCTACTGGCAGGGTTACCAATTGCAGCACTCACCATTCCGCAGGCGGTGGCCTTCGCCTTGTTGATCGGTATTCCGGTGCCTGCGGTCGTCGGCAGCGCCATTGTCGGCACCGTGTTGTGTTCGCTGTATTGTTCCTCTAGACACTTGGTTTTCGGACCAACCAACACCATAAGTATCATCCTGGCAGGCGCCCTCCTTGCTCTGGCTGATCGGCCACTCGATCCGCTACAGAAAGTTCTGTTGATCGGTTTCGTCATGGGCGTGGCGCAGCTGGTCGCCGGCATCGCAAGTCTTGGCAAGATCACTCAGTTTGTGTCCCGCGCGGTCATCGTGGGATACTCGACCGCGGTCGGCCTGCTCATCGCAGTGGGACAGTTGGGCAACCTCGCCGGCATTGAACGCGGCTCCAGCGTCAGCCTTGCCGGAACACTTCGGCATCTCGTAGCCAGCGTGGCGACTTTTCAGCTCAACCCACTTACCGCCGTAACCGGTCTGGGGGGCTTGCTTCTGATCATCTGGGTGCACCGCTGGCGACCGCGCTGGCCCGACGGTCTGCTCATGCTCGTAATCGCTGGGCTCGCCAGCTGGTCGTTTGACTTGGGCGCACGCGGCGTGCACTTGGTGCGGGATCTCGGGGCCATTTCCGGCGGCATTCCCCTCTTCACCGGGTTTCCACTCAACGCCGAAGGTCTGGCTTTGCTGCCTCAGATCACCAGCGTTGCGCTGGCCGCGGCGATCCTCGGAATGCTCGAGGCGGTCACCATCGCAAAGAGCCTGGCCACCCGTTCCGGCCAGCGCATCGACCCGGATCAGGAACTGATCGGCATGGGCTTGGGCAACCTGCTCGGGGCCGGCTTCGGCGCCATGCCCGGTTCGGCCTCTTTTCTGCGCAGCGCCGCCGGTCAGCAAGCCGGTGCCCTCAGCCAGTGGGCCGTCGTCTTCGGGAGTGGTTATGTGCTCCTGCTAGTTGTAGTGCTTGCTCCACTTCTGGCCTACATACCCATTGCCGCCATCGCCGCTTACCTGATCATGATTGCTGTGCGCCTGATCCAACCAGCTCAGATCTTCGTGGTGCGACGGGCCACACGTTCCGATGCACTCGTTTTCTGGCTGACATTAACCGCTGCGCTCTTTCTGGATCTGGACACCGCCATCTTCACCGGCATCGGCCTGTCGTTGATACTGTTCCTTCAAAAGGCAGGCACACCCACTCTGACCGAGCATGCATTCGACGACCAAGGGCAGTTGACCGAGATCGCCGCCCCGGCAGAGCGCAACAATCCGCAGGTGTCTATTGTCCATGTGGAGGGCGACCTGTTTTTCGGCGCCGCCGACCTATTTCAGGATGGCGTCCGCCGTCTTGCCGAAGACCCCAAAATCCGGGTATTCATCCTGCGCTTGAAAAACGCCCGCCATCTCGACGCCACCACCGTAATGGCCCTCGGGCAGTTGCTCGATTATCTGCGCTCTCAGGATCGACACCTGCTCGTCTCCGGCGTCCACGGTGATGTCGCCCAAGTCCTCAAACGCAGCGGCTTGGCAGCGCGCATCGGTTGGGACAATCTGTTTCCCGCCGAGGAAAACCCAACGCTTGCCACCAAAAAGGCCTTGCAGCGCGCCCAGGAGCTTATCGGGGTCAAACCCGATCTTCGCGTGTTTTATCAGCAAATTGCCGGGAAGTAAGCCATGCACGCGGTCACCAACAAACCGGGCGTCGCCCGCAGACCATTTCACCTGATGACCAAACCCATCGGGCCGATCTGCAACCTCGACTGCAAATACTGCTTCTATTTGGAAAAAGAAGCGCTTTATCAGGACCCCAAGTGGCGCATGTCGCCAGAACTGCTGGAAATCTACATCCGCTCCTATATCTCTGCACAGCCTTTAGACAACGTATCCTTCGCGTGGCAAGGCGGCGAGCCTACCCTGCTCGGAGTAAATTTTTTCGAACGCGTGGTAGCATTACAGCAGCAATACGCGGCCGGCAAACGGATCGAAAATGCCTTCCAAACCAACGGCATCCTGCTCGACGACCAATGGGGTGCCTTTCTCAAGGCCCACAATTTCCTGGTAGGCGTTAGCCTCGATGGTCCCAGACACCTTCACGACGCATATCGCGTGGACAAGGGCGGTCAGCCCACCTTCGACCGGGTCATGGCCGGGCTCGAGGTGCTCAAGCGCCACGGCGTAGAGTTCAACACCCTCACCACCGTCCACCGGGCCAATGCCAAGCAGCCGCGCGAGGTCTATCAGTTTTTGCGCGCGCAAGGTTCGGGCTACCTCCAGTTTATCCCCATTGTTGAGCGCAACGCCCCGGCGCACACCGCCGACGGCCTATGGCTGGCGCCGCCCCCGAATCACGATGACGCCGCCAATCTCGACTCACAGGTCACACCATGGAGCGTCCGCCCCGGCGACTACGGCAATTTCCTCACCGGTGTTTTTGATGAATGGATCAAAGCCGATGTCGGTCGGGTTTTCGTCCAGCACTTTGACAGCGCTCTCGCTAATTGGCTCGGTCAATCTCCTGGTATCTGCATATTTTCCCCCACTTGCGGTCGCGCCCTCGCCATCGAGCACAACGGCGATGTTTATAGCTGCGACCACTACGTTTACCCACGCTATAGGCTCGGTAACCTCCTCAACGAAGACCTGGCAGCGCTGGTGGACTCCCCTCCTCAGGAAGCCTTCGGGAGCGCCAAGGCCGATCTCCCGCGCTATTGCCGTGAATGCCCCGTGCGTTTTGCTTGTCACGGTGAGTGCCCCAAGCACCGCTTCGTGCGCACACCAGACGGCGAATCCGGTCTCAACTATCTCTGCGCGGCCTACAAGAAATTCTTCACCCACATCACGCCCGCCATGAACACCATGGCCGCACTTATCGGCAACGGCCGGCCTCCCGCCGATATCATGCTACTTCCCCGCTCTCACTGGCTGCCCAACTGACCACCCCACATGGCCCAAGTCGTCCTTCAACAGCTCGTCAAAACCTATTCCCCCGCCGACAAGAATCCTGCCTTCACTGCAGTCAAGGGCATTGATCTTACTATCCGTGACGGCGAATTTATGGTGCTCGTTGGTCCCTCCGGCTGCGGCAAAAGCACCACTCTCCGCATGATCGCCGGGCTCGAAGAAGTCACCGCCGGACAGATCATCATCGGGGATCGGGTCGTAAATGACCTGCACCCCAAGGACCGCGACATTGCGATGGTCTTCCAAAACTACGCTCTCTACCCGCATATGTCTGTCGGTGAAAACATGTCCTTCGGCCTGCGACTTCAAGGCCTGCCCAAGGCCGAGATTGAACACCGTGTCCGTGACGCCGCGCAGTTGCTCGGCCTCGAAACCATGCTCGAACGCAAACCCAAGGCGCTCTCCGGCGGTCAGCGCCAGCGTGTGGCCGTGGGTCGCGCCATCGTGCGCAAGCCCAAGGTATTTCTCTTCGATGAGCCACTCTCGAATCTGGATGCGAAGATGCGCGTGGTCATGCGCACGGAGATCGCCAAGCTCCACGACCGCATCGGGGCGACCATGATCTACGTGACGCATGACCAGGTCGAAGCCATGACCATGGGAGACCGCATCTGTGTGATGCGTGAAGGCGAAATCCAGCAGGTGGCCGACCCGCTAAGCCTCTATAACAAGCCGGCCAACGCCTACGTGGCGGGCTTCATCGGTTCGCCGCCAATGAATCTCCTGCCCGGCCGCCTGCAGACCTTGGGGGACCGGCTGTGCTTCATCGCCCGACAGGACGATGGGGCCGGTCTTGTCATTCCGCTCGGCGGGAGAATTCGCGCCCTTGCCGACGCCCACCCGGGCCGCGAGGTTCTTTTCGGTTTCCGCCCCGAAGACTGCGGCGCAATTCCCGGTCCCGACACCTTTGCGTTCACGGCCATCGTGGAACATGCGGAACCGATGGGGGCAGAGACCTATCTCCACTTCTCAGTCAATACCACCCCGCTTATAGCCCGCCATCGGGCCGACCACACCTATATGATCGGGCAACTCCAGACCTTGCATCTCGACCTGGGCCGCGCCCATTTGTTCGCCCGCGACACGGGAAAGGTGCTGGCCTGATCGGGATTTCCCGACCGCATGCAAACGCCAGTCGTCCTCGTTCGGCGATACAAACCAGCCAACTTTCCCTGAGAACACCCGCCCCAGAATTAGGCAGCCACCCCAAACACCCATGAAATTGATTCGATTCATCACCTTCTCCGCATTCTTCGTAGCGGTCATGTCGGCAGCTCCTGCACCCACGCCCCTTTTTAATGGTCGGGATCTCACCGACTGGGATATCTGGCTCGAAAAGGGCGTAGAGCCCACGGAGGCAGCCAAGATTTTCACCGTGGCCGACGGCGTGATCCACGTGTATCCACAAGCGAAGGCGGGGTCGCGCCAACCCTTCGGCGGGTTGGTCACCAAGCAAAGTTATTCCCGCTATGTCTTGCAGCTCGAGTATCGTTGGGGCGAACACAAGTTTGCACCTCGGGCCGAAGCGGTGCGCGACGCCGGCGTGTTGTTTCACCTGCACGAGACCAACGTTATTTGGCCTGCCAGTGTGGAATGCCAGATACAGGAAGGCGACACGGGAGACCTTTGGGCCATCCAGACTCGTGTCACCTCACCCGTGCAAAACGTCATCCGGAATTACAGCGAACGTGGCACGCCGGAAACACGTGGAGGCAAGGATGCACGTTTCGCCCGCTTCCACCGCTCCTATTGCCACGAGCAGCCGGGATGGAACAAGCTGGAGCTGACCGTCGATGGCGCTACCGCCGTTTTTCGTGTTAATGGCTATGTCGTCAACGCGGTCACCTCCATGGAAAGGTGGGACGCCGCTACTCAAACCTACGTTCCGCTGACTTCCGGCCGTATCCTTCTACAGGCTGAAGGAGCGGAGGTTTTCTATCGGAACATCACAATCACCCCTTTGACCCCCTGAGTCGCGCACTTTCCCGGCACTTAGCCGGTCCGGTTCACCGTTTGCACACGGACTGTCGTCCCATCAGTCCATGTGGCACTAACCTGCATCGCGCGGGCATAGACCGGCACACCGGATTCGCGGTTGAGAAGCATGGTGATTAGCATGTCGAGAGCGCATTCACCCGCGATGTCATTGTGCTGCTCCATTCCTGCCCAGTGCATCACTGTGCGATTTCGCTCCAAATGCACCAGTCCAAGGTCTCGCGGAACCCGGTATCCAAGATTCTCTAGCCATCCGAAGGTCTCATTGTGGATGGTAAGGACTACGTCAGGGGTCTCACGCCTCATCCAGCTCTCCAAGGTTTCTAGAAATCTCTCATGTTTGACCGATGTGTCGAGAGGGCGCACACGGTCGGATTGCGGTAAATCTGCCACTCCGGTCATGAAGCCCGCGGTAAACCTTCCATCAACCAAGCGATCAATTGCACCGTCCAACAATAAGCCAGGGCGACGATACCCCAAGGCACGCACTCGCGCCACTGCTTCAAGCACACATTCGTGATGATCGACCGAGCAAAAAGAAAGGGTCGGTGCGTGTGTCCGGACACCAGCGACGATTGCCGGATATCGGCGCCAGATGGGATCATATTCCCGCGGAAGCCAGTTTTGCTTAAACAAGCCAAACACGATCACGCCGCGAATCCCCCTGGCTTGGAAGATGCCCTCGAGTCTTTCCGCCGTGAGATCGGGATCACGCAGCCAGAATTCGTCGAATCGATATCCCTGCGCCTCCCCGCGCAGCCTGCACCCTTTTACCCAGGCGGGAATTGTAGCATGACGCTCAAAGGCAAGTCTGTCCTCGTGAGCATTCAGCAGGGCAAGCGTGCGCTTGTAGCGCACCGGCCGGCATCGCTGTATCTCTGATAACAGTTCCGCCATAACCGGATTCTTCACATAGCCGAGCGCTTTGGCCACGCTATGCACCCGGCTTCGGGTGTCCGGGGGGATGCGCTCATCCTCCCGTAGCGCCAGCGAGACTGTGGCTTTGCTGCATTTCGCCTTAGTCGCGATCATTGCCATGGTGATCGCACCATTCGCCGAAAGTTTGGCAACGCTCCTGGTTTTCTTCCGTTTCATTAAACAGTTAAATGCTGAGGGGCTTTTCTTCGGGCGGCAAATCGAAATCCTGCCGGCACCCCATCACCGGTCCGGCCATTCGGGCTGGCCTTTAACCCACGCCATGACCACCCCACACTCCCTCCGAATCCCTGTTGGTTTGCCCAGGAAGGCTTCTCGGCTGACCCGCTTGGCCTCACTCGCGGCACTCCTCACGGTTCCATCCTTCGCTCAACAATCCGCTCCCTCAAGCGGAGTTTCAACCGGATCGCAAGAAACGCTGCGCCTCTCGCCCTTTCAGGTCACGGCCAGCACTGATCTCGGCTACCTTGCCCGCAGCACCCTGGCCGGTTCCCGGCTAAATACGGACCTGCGCGACGTTGCCTCTCAGATCAGCGTCATGACGCCGGAGTTTCTGGCCGACGTCAGCGCCACCACCCTTGATGATGCGATGCGCTACTCCCTCAACTATGAAAACCCTTGGGAGTTCACCAATGCCACCGCCAACAACGGCGATTTCCACCGCGGCATTATCCAGGACAATGCCGCCACCCGCACTCGCAGCCTCTCGGAGTCCGTTTACATGCACGATTTCTTCGTGACCTACATGCCGATGGACACCTACAACACCGAACGCTTTACAGTGGCCAGCGGTCCCAACGCCATCCTGTTCGGTCTCGGCAGCGCTGCTGGCGCCGTGGACAGCACCTACAAGCGGGCCCAACTCGCCAAGGATGCCTACGAATTTTCCCTTCGCGTCGACAACGAGGACTCCTGGCGCACGATTCTCGACGTCAACAAGGTCCTAAGGAAGGACAAGCTTGCCGTGCGCTTCGTCGGCCTGGGGCAGAACCTGCACACCTTCCGCAAGCCCAACAACAACGAGGCAACCCGCTTGTTCACCGCGGTCACGTTCCAGCCGTTCAAGAATACCCGCATCCGCGGCTGGTATGAGGATGCCGAGTTGCTGCGCCAACTGGCCCGCAATGCCATCATTGTTGACCGCGCCACCCCTTGGATCAGCGCCGGCCGTCCCGCCTTCAACAATGCGCCCGGCTTCACTCCTCCTGCAGCCAACAACCTCATTTTCGCCCTCAACGGCAACCAGGGGATGACCTACCTCTTCGGCCAAACCGCGCCCGGCACGATCCCGGTGCAGAATCTCCGCAACACCACCATCCTGACCCGCGGTGTCGAAGCCATCCGTCCATCGCCGGACAACGTGGATGTCACGCTCACGGACCCATCGCTCTTCCCGATCGACGTGAATTACCAGGGCAACGCCACCAACAACGATACCTTCGGTCACATTGCCGGCGCCGCCATTGAACAGACATTTTTTGACAAGCTCTTTGTCGAGGCCGCCTTCAACAAGGAGGTCTATCAGGCCAACTTCTCCGACCTCATCCGTGGCGTCGAAACCGAACTCTACGTCGATGCCAACCAGTTTTTGCCCGGGACCACGACCCCCAATCCCAACTACGGACGATACTTCATCGAGGGCAGCGGCCGCGCCGGCATCTGGTGGGGCGCCCGCGACGACCTGCGCCTGAGCGCCTCCTACGAACTGGACCTCAGCGATCGAACCCCGAGGAAATGGCTTTCCGGCCTGCTCGGCCGCCACCGAATTTCCGGCCTCCTCTCCCGCGAGGATCTGCACGGCGGCACCAACCCCACCCAGACCCTGCAGGGCCATGATGCCTACATCATCAACGACACACCCCTCACGGTCGGTCGGCCGCAGGACAATACAAACCGCACCCGCCAGCTCCGCTTCCGGGCTTACCTGGACGACCCCAAGACTGCCGGGGCCGATGGCGTATACCACGCCAATCTGCCCTTTTATGCTTTGGGCAACACCACCCTCCCGGATGGCACCCAGATCGCCACCATTGGCAATCCCTACGGTGCCACCGCCTCCGCCACCCGCAGCCTCACCCGGATCGACAGCAACGTCGTTGCGGTCCAAAGCTATTTTTGGGATGGCCGGATTGTCACCACATTCGGATTCCGAAAGGACAAGCAACGTCGCGCCAACGTGACCACCGCACGCGTGGGCGTGCCCACCCCCACGCCCACCACCGCCTACACCGGACTCTTCCAGCACTTCTGGGAGGTGGATCCGGGTGAAAACTGGAACCCCGCCGACCATGTCGTCGATCATTCCCGTTCCCGCGGTATCGTGTTCCATCCCAAGAAGTGGCTGTCGCTCTTCTACAGCGACGCCGACACCTTCGGGCCTTCGGGCAATTTTCATCAGCCCGACAACTCCGTGATCCCGGGCACGCGCGGCGAAGGCCGTGACTACGGCTTTACTCTCTCCCTCTTTGATGACCGCCTCCATTTCCGCGCCAACAAATACCGTAATACCAATGCGCCCAACTCATCCGCTTTCCGCGACAGCGTGCGCGATTTGTTCATCAACATTGAACGCGTCATCCACGCCCGCTTCCCGGCCGACAAGGACGGGATCTACGATCCCAACCTTCCCCGCGACTACTACAATGTCACCTCCGACCAGGTCGCCGAGGGCTACGAGTTTGAATTGACCGCCAATCCGACTCCCCAGTGGCGCCTCACGCTCAACGCCAGCAAACCCGACTCCGTCGAATCTGGTATCGGGGCGCATTGGCTCGAAGCCCTGGACCGACGCCTCCCCGTGTGGTCCAAGTATGGGAACGAGCTTCTCGAGGGTAGCACCACCCGCACGGTGCGGGACGAATTCCGTGATCGTCTGAACAGCCTAAATACCATGAAGGAGTCGGACGGCACGGCCACGCAGCAACTGCGCACTTGGCGCATGAATCTCGTCACCCGCTACTCGTTCACCGAGGGACTCCTCAAGCGCTTTCACGTTGGCGGAGTCTACAGCTGGAGAGGGAAGAGCGTGCTCGGTTACAAGAACAAGACCATCGCCAACCAGTATCCCTTTCCGGGTATTGATGCTCAGATCGTCGTGCCCGATCTTGCCCAACCTGTTTACGGCCGCGCCACGACCACGATTGATTTGTTCGCCGGCTACGGTCGTCGTCTCTTCAAGGACCGGGTCGATTGGAGTGTCCAGTTGAACATCCGCAACGCCCTCGACGACAACGATCCCATTGTCCAGCGCGTGCTCTCAGATGGAACCACCCGTTTCTACACTATACCAGAGCCCCGGGCGTTTATTCTCACCAACACATTTAAGTTCTGATTCTGGCACACTCTCATCCACAGCGAACTGCGGATTGAGATATTTGGGTGTGGCGACTCGATCGCCACGAAAATCCAAATAAGCGGGACGGTGAAATTCAGGGCACCGTCCCGCGTTTATTTTACCCGGGCTACGTTGCGAATGTATGCAACCAGCGCACAGCCCAAGAACCGGCATATAGGGCAATCCGAACCGAGAAGTCCCGCCGGCATGCACGCCCGACCGGAGGATCGCTGCGGCTCAATACTCGCGGGAGGCAATCATCTCACGGGCGTTGGTGGCGTCGAACAGCAGGTCCTTGTTATAGGCCTTGCGCTCGACCTTTTCTCCGCGCTTCAGGCGCTCAATCGTGTCGTAAACCTTGGGACCGAACATGGGATTGCACTCCACCGTGCAGTTGAGCCTTCCGTCGATGATCGCCTGGATGGCCTCTTTGATGCCGTCGATCGACACCATGATGATTTCCCGGCCCGGCTTGAGGCCGGCCTCCTCAATGGCCAGCGTCGCACCCAGCGCCATGTCGTCATTGTGCGCATAGACGATGTTGATGGCTCGACCGTGCTTCTTCAGCATCGCCTCCATCACCTCCTTGCCGCCGGCGCGCCGGAAGTCGCCGCTCTGCGAGTCAATTATTTTAAGACCAGGATGCTTCGCGATCCCGTCGGCAAAGGCCCGGCGACGCTCGTTGGCCGGAGCAGAACCCGGCGTGCCCTGCAATTCAATGATATTGCCCTGACCATTGACTGCCCTGGCCACCCAGTCGGCCGCCATGCGGCCCTCTTCATAAAAATCTGATCCGATGAAACACACATACAGGGACTCATCGGCGGTCTGAATGGAGCGATCCGTGAGGATGACCGGTATTCCTGCTCGCTTCGCCTCTCTCAGGACAGGGTCCCAGCCTGTCTCGACGATCGGCGCGAGGACGATGGCATCAACTCGCTGCGCCACGAAGGACCGGATGGCCCGGATCTGGTTTTCTTGTTTGCCCTGCCCGTCGGCAAACTTGAGCTCAATTCCGCGCTTTTCCGCCTCGGACTTCATCGAGTTCGTATTGGCCGTGCGCCAGGCGCTCTCCGCCCCGGTCTGGGCAAAGCCAACGCGCAATGGTTTACCGGCGGCGGCGACTTGCGCAGCCGCCACGAGACTAATGACCATGAGGAAGAGTCGGTTGATTTGGGGTAACATACTGAAGGCATTCATAGCAGAGGTGGGTTTTGTCCGCCCCAAGAAAGGGAAGACTCGTAAGAAAAGTAGACCTACAATGGGACGATGTCCGCCAAAGTTTATCGTGACGGTCATACACCCCATCGCGTGACCCGGCCAATGGTCCATGATGAATTCCATGGAGATCCATGCGCATCCTTTGCCCCACCCCTCCACTCGGCTGGAACAGCTTCGACAGTTTTGGCGGCTACCTGCACGAGCAGGCTGCCTTCGCCCAGTTGGAGGCATTCGCAGAAAAACTCGCGCCAGCCGGCTACGACACCTTCGTCGTCGATATCGGATGGTATGGCGAATATGCCTTCAAGCCCGGCACCAACTACCCGTCACCAACCACCAAGCACGCCCTCGACATCCATCTCGACCCTCACGGCCTGCCCCTGCCTTCAACGTGCTATTTTCCCAACGGTTTCGGCGGGCTCATTGCGCGAACCCACCAGCTTGGGCTGAAATTCGGTGTGCATCTCATGCGCGGCATCCCGCGCAAGGCCGTCCAACTGCGTCTCCCGATCAAGGGTGCCCCGGCCGGTGTGACCGCCGCAGACATCGCCGACCCCACCTCGACCTGCCCATGGTGCCACTACAACTACGGCGTTAACATGGACAAACCCGGCGCCCAGGAATGGCACGACTCGCTGGTCGCACACCTCGCTGCGTGGGGTGTGGATTTCATCAAGGCCGACGACATCACCGGCTACCCGCTCGAGATTGAGGCATTCGTCAAGGCCATCGCCAAGTGCGGCCGCCCCATCGTGCTCTCCCTCTCGCACGGCGGCGAAGCCGATCCCGCTTTGCTCCCCGTTTATCGCCAGTCCGACCTCGTCCGCATTACCAAGGACATCTGGGACGATCCGGAATCCATCGAACGTTCGTTCAACGCCTGGGAACATTGGGCGCCGCACGCTCGGCCCGGATTCTGGCCCGACCTCGACATGATCCCATTCGGTGACCTGCAGACCATGAGTCCGGAGCCGGCACCCGGGGAACTTCCCGAGGGGAAAAATCCCTCTCTCTGCGGAAAGGGCTTCAAACGCACCTGCCAGTTGACCCCGGACCAGCGCCGCACCTTCATGACCCAGCGCGCCTTGGCGGCCTCGCCCCTCTTCGTCGGAGGCGACCTCACCACGATGGCGGTGGAGGACCTCCGGCTGCTCACCGACCCGCGCCTGCTGGCCTGCAACCAGAACGGCATCGCCGGCACCGTCCGCTACATGCGTGGGGACGTGCAGGTCTGGCATGTCCCGCATCGCTCCAAACTAGGCCATGGCTGGCTCGGGGTGTTCAACCGCAATCCCGCACGTCGCGAGGAGTCGCTCGTCCTCACTGCGGACCGGCTTAATCTTCCGGCTCACACCCGCCTGCACAACATCTGGGCCGGCTCCGACCTCGGCACCTTGGCCGCGCGTCCTCACTTGATGTTGCCTCCGCTCGGTTGCGTATTTCTGGAATACGCCGGGGCTCGTCACGAGTCGGCCGTGGTCTCGCCCGAACACCCCACCGACTGATCGCCATGACCCTGCGTCACTGTCTCTGCTTCTGCCTTATTTTGCTCACGGTTGGCGCGACGGCCACGGCCGCAGAATGGACCCCGGAGCCGGTCCAGGGAACGATGCACCCGCGGCACGAGGCCGCTTTCGTCGCTGTTGGCGGAAAAGCCTACCTGCTCGGTGGGCGGCGCCTCCAACCGGTGGACATCCTCGACCCCGCCACCGGGGTCTGGACGCAAGGCGCCACCCCGCCAGTCGAAGTGCACCACTTTCAGGCAGTCGTCTGGGAAAACAAAATCTGGCTCGTCGGCGCCATGACCGGCCGCTACCCGCAGGAACGCGCCCTCGACCACATCCCGGTTTACGATCCCGCCACCGACTCCTGGTCCCGCGGTCCCAGCCTGCCTGAACACCGCCGCCGCGGCGGTGCCGGAGCCGTCATCCATGAGGGGAAACTCTACGTCGTGTGCGGCATCATCAATGGCCACTGGGATGGCCACGTGGCCTGGCTCGACGAACTCGATCTCTCCACCGGCATCTGGCGGGAACTGCCCGATGCTCCCCGTGCCCGCGATCACTTCCAAGCCGCCATCGTGGGCGATAAACTCTACGCCGCCGGTGGCCGACGCTCGTGGGCCGCGCGCAAGGAGACTTTCAACCACGTCGAGGCCCGCGTGGATGTCTACGACTTCAAGGCCGGTATCTGGGTCACGCTGCCGTCACCCGCCGGAGATCTTCCCGTGCCCCGTGCCGGAACCATGAGCATCGCCGTCGGTCGCCACCTTATTGTCGCCGGAGGAGAAAGCCTGGCGCAAAGCACGGCCCACGCCGACAACCATGCGCTCGACACCGTGACCGGCACTTGGGTGGCTTGGCCCCCATTCGCTCGCGGTCGGCACGGTAGCGGCGTCATCCGACTCGGCAAAGGACTCTGCGTGGCGTCCGGATCAGGCAACCGCGGCGGCTCACCGGAACTCGATTCCGTCGAGATGCTCGATCTGACCGACCTGTTCCCAATTCGGCCATGAGCGATACCCGGCCCAATTTTCTGGTCATCATGACCGACCAGCAGAGGGCCGATTCGGTGTCGCTCGATACTGCCGGCTGGACACCCCACCTCGCCTCCTTCGCTCGCGAAGCCGTCAACCTCTCGCAGACCTACTGCCCGTCGCCGCACTGCTGCCCCTCCCGCGCCACCTTCTTCACCGGTCTCTACCCCTCGCGCCATGGTGTTTGGAACAACGTGCTCAACCAGCACGCCCTCAGCCGCGGTCCACGTCCCGGCGTGAGACAATGGAGCACGTCACTCGCCACCGCCGGCTACGACCTGCACTTTTCGGGCAAGTGGCACGTGGACGCGGACTCCAACCCCGCGGACCATGGCTGGACCGAACAACACACCTCCGCCGCTCACGGCCAGGACCACCACGGCCCGAAATGGAACTTCTACGAAAAGCTCGCCCGCGAGCCCGCATCTTCCGGGTCACGTCCACCCGGCCTGATCCGCCGTCCCGGCTACGGCGACCAAAAGATTTACGAGACGCTTCCCTCCGGCGCCAAAATGGTGCACGACGACGACGCGCTCGCCGGCGCCTTGCGCGCGCTCGACCGGGTGAAGGACGGCGGCAAACCCTGGATGCTTTACGCCGGCTTCATCGGGCCGCACGATCCCTTCGCCGTCCCGCCCGAATGGCTCGCGAGGATCCCGGACTCCGCCTGCGACCTGCCGCCGAGCTACGCCGACGACCTGCGCGACAAACCCGTCATCTACCAACGCCTGCGCGAGCAACTCTGGGATCAGCTTACTCCTGACGAAGTTCGCGAGGCCCGCCGCCACTACCTTGCCTACTGCGCCTACACCGACCACCTCTTCGGCCGGCTCCTCGCCCGGCTCGACGCCATCGGCGCGCGCGAAAACACCGTGGTCGTTTTCCTCTCGGACCATGGCGACTACGCCGGGGAACACGGCCTTTTCTGCAAGGGCATCGCCGGTTTCCGCGCGGCGTATCACGTGCCCTGCTTCGTGCGCTGGCCCGCAGGCAGGCTCGCCGCGGGCACCACGGGCGACGCGTTCGTCTCGCTCGCCGATTTCGGCCCCACCTTCCTCGAACTCGCGGGACTGGCCGCGCCGCCCGCCGGTTTCACCGGCCGCAGCCTTGTGCCGCTGCTCCGCGGCGCCACTCCCGCCGACTGGCGCGATGCGCTCACGACCCAATGCAACGGCGTCGAACTCGCCTACACCCAGCGCATCGTCTTCACCAAGGAGTGGAAATACATCTACAACGGTTTCGACCGCGATGAGCTCTACGACCTCGTCAACGATCCGCACGAGATGACCAACCTCGCCGCCCGCCCCGATCATCGCGAGATCGTGCGCGCGATGTGCCGCCGGCTCTGGCAATTCGCCCGGGCCGAGGGCGATGAACTCCTCAGCAACTACTTCACCATCGGTCTCGCTCCTTTCGGCCCCGCCGAGGCCTTCCGCGACTGACCAGCTTCTTCCCCGCCCCATGAAAATCTTCCTGCCCTGCGCCATGCTCTTCGTTGCCGCCACCACCTTGCTCCCCGGCGGTGAATCCATCGCCGCCGCCGATCTCCGCGTGCGCGATCCGTTCATTCTGCCCGATCCGGCGACCAAGACCTACTACCTCTACCGCCAGATCGCGAACGGCCGGCGCGACACGACCGAGGGCGTCCGTGGCGTCGAGGTCTTCCAGAGCAAGGATCTCCGCACGTGGACCGGTCCTCAGACCGTGTTCGTCCAGCCGCCCGGCTTTTGGGCCGACGCCGAGGTCTGGGCCCCCGAGGTCCATGCCTATCAGGGGAAATATCATCTCTTCGTGACTTTCACCGCCAACCGCCCCCTCCCGGGAGAGAGCGCGGCAGGTGCCCCGCCGATGCGCCCGCGCGGCACCCAGATTCTCGTGGCCGACCAGCCCACCGGGCCGTTTCGGCCCTTTGCCAACCGGGCGCACACGCCGGGTGACTGGATGTCGCTCGACGGCACGCTGTGGGTCGAGGAAGGCGTGCCCTGGATGATCTTCTGCCACGAATGGCACCAGATCACCGACGGCACGATGGACCTCGTGCAGCTCAAACCCGACCTCAGCGCCCCGGTCGGACAACCCCGGATGTTGTTCCCCGCGACGGCGGCCCCGTGGGTGAAGAGCATGAAGGAGTCGATCGGGCATCACCACGGCTATGTCACCGACGGCCCCTTCCTTTACCGGACCAAGACCGGCCGGCTCCTCATGATTTGGTCCAGTTTCGGCACGCAGCGTTATGCGATCGGCATCGCCGAATCCACCTCGGGCAAGGTGACCGGCCCGTGGGTGCAGCACCCGGAACCCCTCTTCAAGGCCGATGGCGGCCACGGTATGATTTTCACCACCTTTGAGGGCCAGCTCACGCTCTGCTTCCATCAACCCAACTCCCCCCGCTCGGCAGAGCGCATGCGCTTTTACCCGCTGGAAGACACCGGCGACACGCTCCGGCTTCTACACCAGCCATGAGTTCCCTCGTTTTTTTCGCGGCGCTTGGCCTTTCGGGCCTGCTAGTCCTCTCCGTCCCAGCCTCCACCGTCACCATCCCCGCCCCCGCCCGCGGAACGACACCGTATTCGCGCACGCCCGACGACTATCCGCCCAACCCCGACGCAACCTATCGCGACGGTGTTCCTCGCGGCCGAATCGAAGAACACGACTGGAACAACTCGCGAATCTTTCCGGGCACCACGCGCAACTTCTGGATCTATGTGCCGGCCCAATACACGCCAAACCGCCCCGCCGCCGTGATGGTGTTTCAGGACGGTCAGGGTGCCCTGAACCCGGAACGCTTCCTGCATGTGCCGGCGGTGTTCGACAACCTGATCGCCCGGGGCGAAATGCCCGTGACCATTGCCATCCTGATCAACCCCGGCCAGCGGCCGCCGAACGACGAGGACAAAATCGGCGCCCCACCCAACATAAATCTGCCACTCAATCGCCGCTACGAATATGACCGACTGACCGACGACTACTCCCGCTTTCTGATCGAGGAAATATTGCCCTTCGTCGGGTCGCGCTACCGCCTGACCGATAACGCTGAAGAACGCGCCATCTGCGGCAACAGCTCCGGCGGCATCTGCGCCTTCACCGTCGCGTGGCAGCGCCCTGATGCCTTCCGCAAGGTGGTCTCGCATGTCGGCAGCTTCGTCAACCTGCGTGGCGGTCACGTCTATCCCGATCTCGTGCGCGCCAGCCCCGCCAAGCCCTTGCGTATCTTTCTCCAAAGCGGCGTGAACGACCTCGAAAACGAGTTTGGTCGGTGGTTCCCCGCCAACCTCGCCATGGCCTCCGCCCTCGAAACGAAGGGCTACGATCTGCGCACCGTCTGGGGCGACGGCGGTCACAACCCCCGCCATGCCGGCAGTATCTTTTCCGACACCCTCCGCTGGCTCTGGCGCGATCATCCCGACGTGATCAATCAGGCATCCCGCTGAGGTGCATTACGGGCATACTGCCGGCCCGTTGCCCAGTCCGACTCGCGTTTCCGTAAATCTCGGCTCGTCGGCGTTGTTTTCGCCGGCATTATAGCCCCACCCTACATGCCCTCGCTCAATCGCCGCGAGTTTATCCGTCTATCCGCCGCGGGCTCGGCCGCGGCCTTGTTCGGATCAGGCTGCAGGCGCGGCGACTCCGCCCACCGGGACCGGATCCACCTGACCTATTGGGAAAAATGGACCGGCGAGGAAGGCGAGGCGATCCGCAAGGTCGTGGACGACTTCAACCGGTCGCAGGACCGTATCTATGTCGAATACCTGAACATGTCGCACATTGACCGGAAGGTCATCATCGCGACCGCCGGCGGCATGGGCCCCGACATCGCCGGCGTGTGGAGCCATACCCTCTCCACCTTGGCAGACCTCAATGCGCTCATGCCGCTCGACGAGCTGATGGCCGCCGAGCCGGAGGGCCCCGCCTGGATGAACCGCTTTTATCCCGCTGTCGCCGAACTCATGCGCCACCGCGACCGCGTCTACGGCCTGCCCAGCATGCACATGGTCTCGGCGCTGTTCTGGAACAAGACCATGTTCCGCGAAGCCGGCCTCGACCCCGAGCGTCCCCCGCGCACCCTGCAGGAATTTGACGAGTTCAACCGCATTCTCACGCGCAAGGACCCGCGCGACGGGCGGTTGAAACAGGTGGGCTTCCTCTCGAGCGAACCCAATTTTGTAAACTGGCAATACCTGAACTGGTTTGGCGGCCGATCCTGGGACGGCGAGAAGATCACACTCGCCACCGATCCGGCCAACCTCGCGGCGCTGCAGTGGATCCGCGCCAAGACCGAGGAGGTCGGCCTGCAAGAATTCCGTATTTTTGCCAGCGGCGCCGCCGGCTCGTCTTCGCTCAGCTTTTCCTCGCCCAACAACCCCTTCTACACGGGAAAGCTCGGCATGACTTTCTACGGGGTGTGGTTCTACAGCTATCTCCGCCGTTTTGCGCCGGGTCTCGAATGGGGTTGCGCGCCCTGGCCCGAGGTCGTCCCCGGCATCAGGGACTACACCTACGTGGAGTCCGACATCCTGGTTGTGCCCCGCGGCTGCCGCCACCCGGAAGCCGCCTGGGAGTTTCTCCGCTACGTCACCAGCGCCAATCTCGCCGCCCGCAGCGAGACCGAACTGCGCGGCGTGGAAAAGCTTGGCTGGCTGCAACGCCGCCCCTCCTCGCTGCGGGAGTGGAGCCCGTTCCTCGCGCAGAATCATCCCAACCCGCAGATCGAAGTCTTCCGCCATCTCTCCGACAGCCGTAATGCCGCGCGGATCATACCGCTTGGAATCGCCCGCGAGTATATCGGCGAAAACCTCGCGATGTTCGAGCGAGTGCGCAATCTCAGCCAGAAACCTGAGGACGCGCTGCGCTACGTCCACGGCCGGATCAGCGAAAGCTGGGCCACCCATCAACGTAGTCTCCGCCGGCACGGACTGCTTTCCTGACCCATGAGCCAATCCCGCCGTCAACTCCGCGCCGGCCTCGGCTTCACCGCCCTCTGGGTGGTCGGCCTCGGTGTATTCACCGCCTACCCCGTGCTCGCCTCGGTCTATTACAGCTTCTGCGACTATTCCGTGCTAACCTCACCCGTGTGGATCGGCACTGAGAATTACCAACGTCTTTGGCAGGACGATCTGTTCTGGCGCGCGCTGCGTAACACGCTGTATTTCGCTGTGTTTTCCGTGCCCCTTGGAGCGCTTGTTTCGCTATCGTTGGCCTTGCTGCTCAATCAGGAGGTCCGCGGTCGGCCCGTGTTTCGCGCGCTCTTTTATCTGCCCTCAATCGTCCCCGCCGTCGCCAGCTCCATGCTCTGGCTCTGGATCTTCAACGGCCAATACGGCCTGCTCAACTTTGTGCTCACGCCGATTCTCGGCCTCATCGGCCTGCAACCGCCCATTTGGCTTGCCGATCCCAACTGGGCTAAACCGGCATTGGTCATGATGAGCCTCTGGGGCGTCGGCAACTCCATGATCATCTACCTTGCGGGCCTGCAGGACGTGCCCAAAGAACTCTATGAATCAGCGGAGATCGACGGTGCCGGTCCTTGGCGAAAGTTCTGGCACATTACCCTGCCCAGCATCTCGCCGGTCATCTACTTCAACGTCCTTATGGGCACCATTGGTGCGCTGCAGGTCTTTACCCAGGCCTTCATCATGTCGGGCGGAACCGATGACGGCAGCCCGGCCCGCTCGACGCTCTTTTACGCCCTCTACCTCTTCGGCCAGGCGTTCTACCAGCTGCGCATGGGCTACGCCTCGGCCATGGCCTGGATGCTCTTCGTGATGATCGTCACGCTCACCTGGCTCGCGACAAAACTCTCGGCCAAGCACGTCCACTACAATCGCTGAGCATGCCGCGCCCCGCCACCACCCGCTTCGTCGTCTACGGCCTGCTGTTCACGCTGGGCACGCTGTTCGCCACGCCCTTCGTGTGGCTGGTGCTGACGGCGTTGAAGCCGGTCGAGCAGACCACGAAATTTCCGCCCGTCTTTATCCCGCGGGCCTACCACGCCGAGCTTAATGGACGCTCCGTTGAGGTAACCAAGGATTACGCCCTCACTCAGGATGCCGTCATCGTCGAGGCCGCCGGCCTGCGTCATGTGGTGTTGCTGCAGCATTTCGATGAAGCGGCCTCCACGGCCCGACTTTCACCCGACAAGCCCCCCATGCCTGCCCGTCTGCTCAAGCGCGTGCAGGCCGGCGACTGGCGCGTAACCGAACGCGCCGAGGGCTTTGGCCGTGCTGGCAGCCTCGAATGGGACATCGTGCCTGAGTCCGCCATCGATGCGCGCGTGAAACCGCGCTGGGAGAATTTCGCCCTCGCCATCGCCACCATCGGTGGCCGCTCCGTCGAGGAAGTGCAAGGGACCGTCAGCACTGTCCACAGCCACGGCGCAGATTCCGATGTCACCTTTTGGAACTTCCTCTCCAACACCCTGCTGGTCTGCGTGCTCGGCACCGTCGGGGCAGTCTTATCCAACGCACTGATCGCCTACGGCTTCGCCCGGCTGAAATGGCCTGGTCGCGATTTCCTCTTCGCCATCACGCTCGGCACCATGATGGTGCCCTTTCCAGTGCTCATGGTGCCGCTCTATGGCGTCTTCAAGGAGCTCGGCTGGATCGGCACCCTGCTCCCGCTCTGGGTGCCCGCGTGGTTTGGCAGCGCCTTCAACATCTTTCTCATGCGGCAGTTCTTCCGCACCATCCCCGAGGATCTCAGCGAGGCCGCCCGCATCGACGGTTGCAGCGAATGGCAGATCTTCTGGAAGGTCATCCTCCCGCTCTCCAAGCCCGTCCTCGCCGTCGTCGCGCTATTCCACTTCCTGCATGCGTGGAACGACTTCATGGGCCCGCTGCTCTACCTGACCAAGCGCTCCACCTTCACCCTCGCGGTGGCGCTCCAAAACTACCAGACGCAGAACGGCGGCACCCCCTGGCACTTCCTGATGGCTGCCAGCACCATCGTCATCGTGCCCGTCATCCTGCTCTTTTTCTTCACCCAAAAAACCTTCATCCGCGGCATCGCCACGACCGGCATGAAGGGCTGAGCCTCTTCTCCATATTATGTCCGTCTCCAAGCGTCCCAACGTCATTGTCTTTTTCACCGACCAGCAGCGCGCCGACACGACCGGTGCCCATGGTTATCCGCTCGGCCTCACGCCGAACTTTGACCGCATGGCGGCGACCGGCACGAACGTCGCGCACAGCTACACCTGCCAGCCGGTGTGCGGCCCTGCCCGCTCGTGCCTCCAAACCGGCTACTACGCCACGCAAACCGGCGTCTGGAAAAACGGTTTTTGCCCCGACCCCAAACTGCCGACCCTCGCCCAGCATTTCAACGCCGCGGGCTACCACACAGGCTACATCGGCAAATGGCATCTCGCCGAGCACAAGTATCACGGCGCCGTTCCCCGCGAGCTCCAGGGCGG
>JACCDR011546690.1_pt1 | contig 26814 bp, 60 predicted proteins | sample 7446431 | NCBI WGS metagenome assembly JACCDR01 (sample SAMN15323443, study PRJNA562643) | freshwater metagenome | isolation source: river surface water | place: USA:Blue River Watershed | collected 2017-08-17 | reverse complement strand
GGCCGGATTGGTTTGGGTGACCGGCGCGGCAGGGGCCGGACGGGCAGGGGCCGCGGGTGCGGCCGTTTGGGCGGGCGCCGCGGCGGCCGGCTGAGAGGCGGCGGTGGCGGGGCGTTTGAAGCTCACGGAGGAAGCCATGATGTCTTGTGTTTTGTTGGTTTAGTATCCGGCGTAACGATACGCCGAAATTGGGTCAGGCAGCGGGCAGGGCCGCGGCTTTCTTCTTGCGACTGCGCTGAAGGACGTGGAATGACGCGCCTCGCGACATGGCGCCCTCGTCGGCAAGGCGGTCGCTGAACGAGGCCGCGTACTCTTCCTTGGCGCCGTGCGGGGCATGCTCCTTGACGCTCGTCTCGAGGCTCGTGATCGAGACCTTGGCGGCCGCGATGTACTCGGTCTCGGTGACGCCGAACTCCTTCGCCACGTTGTAGGCCGCGACGGTGTTCGTGATTTCGCGCTTCGCGCGGCGCTCGATCAGGTCGTAGCCGGGGATTTCCTGGCCGAGTTCGAGGCGCGTCGACAGGGCGAAGGCCTTGAACTTCTGGGCCCAGTCCTCGGCCATGTTGGCGAGGTTCAGGCCGTAGGCGATCTGCTGCGGGTCCGTGATCTTCGTGATGTCGAGCGACGCGGGGACGGGCAGACGATCGGCCTCGACGACGCCGTTCCGGATCGGGAGCATCTTCGCGAGGACCGCCGGGCAATCGGCCTTGGCGCCGCAATAGAGGCAGTTCGACTCGACGAGGTTGTGCTCCTTGCCGGCGAACTTGCGGACGCGGTCCGCGATCGTGGACAGGCGGAGCTGCAACGCCGGCAGATCGGCGCGGGTGAACGTGTGCTCCAGCACCATGTCGAGGCGCGGGATCAGGAACGCGAAGTTGATCTCCGTGACGTCGCGGTACTCGAGGAACGTGGCGACTGTGTACGCGACGGCCTGCGGGTTCACGTCGGGGAGGTCGACGGGGTTCCACCCCATTTTGTAGTCCCGGATGCGGGCGCGGCGCGTGCCATCCGGGCGCACAGGCTCGAGGACCAGACGGTCGGCGAAGCCCTGAACGTCCGCGTCGTGGGTCTTCAGGTGCGGTTCGAGAATGACGGTCTCGCCCGGGACGGCCTCCGCGGCTTGGAAGTCGCGGCACATCGTCACGAGGCGCAGCTCCTCGTTGTCGAGCTCCGTCAGGAGCTTGGAGTCGTCGCCCGTTTCCAGGGCCTCGTGCATGGCCGTGCCGCGCAGCGTGACCGGGTGCGGCGGGTTGGTCTCGTCGCCCTCGTAGCTCGGGCAGATTTCGAGGTTCTTCAACTTCGACGGGCTGCACCGGGCGTGCTTGCGGACGACGTGGTTGCCCGTGGCGGTGGCGTCGACGGGGACCGGAGTTGAAAGCTGTTGCGCGGCAACGGGCGTGGCGACGACGTCGATGGCGTCGGCGATGATTTTGCGCGGCGGCATCAGAGGGCCCTCCATGAGCGGGGGAACGGCGACGGCGCCCGAGTGGGCGTCCGCTCGGGTTCGTCCGCCGTCAGGTGAACCAAGGCGGTCACTTCCACGAACCGCACCATCGACCCGCCCTCCGAGATCGAGGCGTCCCGGGCTTGAATCTCGATGATCGTCGTCGGCGTGTACGGAGACTGCGTTTTCAGCATCTCCCCCAGTTGTTTGTGCGCTTCCTGAAGAGTCAGCGTCGGTTGTGATAGCGGGGCCATGAGCGTATTGGTTGTTGTCGTTGAGGTCCGCGTCGTTGAGGGCGGAGAGATTGTTGAGCTTGGCTTCGAGCCGGGCGCGGATGCGGCGTTCGACGGGCACGCCGCTCGCGAACACGATGTAGTTGACCGCGGGCGAGAGACTGCCGGCGCGATGGATGCGCCCGAGACTCTGCTGGAACTCGATGACGTCGTGGCTCGGGCAAATCAGGCTGGCGCGCGGCTTGCCGTTCAGGTCGTGCAGGCTGACGCCGGTGCCGCCGGCCCCGTTCGTCAGGACGATGATGTCGGTCTGGTTCTGTTGAAAACTGTTGAGAGCTTCGCGACGCTGCAACGGGGTCTGCCCGCCACGCACGACGGCCGCATGCGGGAAGGCCTCGACGAGCGCGTCGACGGTGCCGAGGAAATTGACGAAGATCGCGACCGCGAAACCCTCGTCGCGGAGCTCGTTGGCCTTTTCAATGAGGCCGGGGACTTTCTCCAGTTCGACGAGCCGGCGCGCCTCGACGCCGAAATAACTTTCGATCTCTGGCAACTCGTCGGTCGCGACGAAGGTCGGGATGATCTGGTTGTCGGGGAAGCCGGGGACCTCGGACTTGCGGATGCGCGTGAACCGGGCGCCCATCGCAAGCCGGATCGACTGCATGACCTCCTCGCACGTGCGAGGGGTCGGCTTCAACTTGTGCGGGGCCCACTCGGGTCCGTAGAAGCCGTCGACGACGCCGTTGGCGCGGGCCCACGGCCAGAAGTTCACGAGCCGGTGCAGGTCCAGGGCGTAGCCGAGAGCGTAGCCCTTGAGCGGGTTCGCGATCATCGTCGCGCTCAGGAGGACCATCGGGAGTTGCTGGCGCTTGGCGGCGATCAGGAGCCGGCTCAACTGCGTGTCGAGCCCGCCCAAGCGATGCGCCTCGTCGAACACGATGCGGGCGTTCGGGGCCGGGGCCCACTCGAAGACCTTGCCCTTGACCTGCCACTTGCCGAACGGGGTTTTACCCGTGCGAACGCGCTCGTAGTTAATCGCGACGCACGGGACGTTGAACAGGGCCGCGACCCGCTCCCACTCGGGAACAAGACTCTTCGGGCACACGACGCGCAAGGACCAGCCGTGCTCACGGGCGACCGCACAGACCTTGTAGGTCTTGCCGGTGCCCGTGTCGCTCCCGTCCGCCGCGACTCCGTACGTGGAGACAGCAGCGGCGAGAGCCTGCGCGGAGGCGACTTGCCAATCGTGGAGTTGGGTCACGATCAGCCCTCGATCAGGTGCTCGGGTACGTCCTGCACGCCGTCGGCGCGCCGGCCGGTGTTCGGGATCATCTGCACGGCGCGGTCGTCCCAGAGCTGGACCATGCGGTAGTCCTTCTCACAGGTGATGGGCAGCGCGACGCCGATATGTTCGATGCACCATTGCTCGATCGCCTGACGGATGGCCGGAATGTCCTTGGCCTCCTGCTCGGTCATGGAGCTGACGCGGGCCGTGAAGATGCGGACGTCCTTGCCCTCCTCGAGCATCTTGCGGACGCGCCACACCATCGCGGGAATGGGCTTGCCGATGACGGTCGGGCCGGCCCACTCCCCGTGATGCGCCAGGGTGCAGTCGAGATCGACGCCGATCCAAGACAGGGAGCGACTCATTTGCCGCCTTTCTTCGAGGCGCGGGCGGCCTTGGTGCCCGACGCGAAGGCATGGGCCGCGCCGGCGCCGGCGGCAATCGTGCCGGCAACGCGGGCGATCGTGGCGAGGCCGGAGATAACGCGCTCGCCGCGGTCGGGCCGGGCGAGATTGACGACGCGGGTGCCCTTGGCGGGCTGGGACAGATCGGTGACGGGCATGGATGGGTCAGGCGTTGATGATGAGGGTGATGGTCTCGACTTCCGTGCCGGAGTCGCTGAACGCGCCGGGCGCGTTGTTGAAGACCTGATGGCGCGGGTAGCGGCCGACCAAGTCGCGAAACTTGCGGCGCTCGACGTTCGGCCACATGACCGCGACCAAGCGGCCGCCGGGCGCCAGCCACTTGAGGGCCTGCTCGACGTGCTCGATGTCGCGGTTCCCGCTGAACGGCGGGTTCATGATGATCCGCTGGAAGTCGCCCTTCTTGAAGCGCATCTTCAGGAAGTCGTCTTGGTAGAGGGCGAAGTCCTCGTCCCACGCTGCTTCGAGGAGCTTGCGCGCCTCGCCGGCAGCCGTCTCGTCGATCTCGACGGCGGTCAGGCCGCCGAAGTCGCGACCCGAGTCGAGGATCGCCTTCAGGATGGCGCCGTTGCCGCAGGAGGGCTCGAGGACGAAGTCGCCGGGCTGGATGTCGGCAAGCTCGACGAGCTGCGTCGCGAGCTCGGGCGGCGTGAAGAATTGCTGGAGGGCCTTCTTCGTGTTCGTGATGGTGCCGGTGCTCGTCGCGAGGCCGAGCTTCTCGGTCGGGTCCTCGGCGAACAGGAAGCCGGCTTGCTTCTTGCTCCAGACGCCGCCGCAGTTGGACAGGACCTTCGCGACCGCCTCGTAGAGGGGCCGCTCAAGCTGCCCGGGCGGGAGCGTGAAGAGTTTCTTCTCGGCATTGTACGTGCCGGCGTTGAGGACCGCGAGGGCCTCGGGGGAGATGTCGGTGGTGAACTTGGCGGGCATAAAGCGGTGCGTCGAAGGGTGTTGAAAACTGTTGCCAATCAGCGCGGCCACAGAACCGGAGAGAATCGGCCGTAGGTCGCTGGGAGGGTGAGTGGGCGAACGAGCTTCACAAGGCGCTTCCGGAACTCGGCGCTCGCGGTCGTCTCGGCGAAGAAGTCCATCCAGCGGACGACCTTCGCGCCGGAGTAGGTGGCGCCGGCGTTGAGCGCGTTCTCGTAGACCATGAAGGGGCCGTGGATGAAGCCGTCGACGACGAGGACTCCATATCCTCCGTGCGCCGGCTCGACGGGCCGCCTCGTTCGTTCGGTGTGGCCGCCGTCCTGCGGGTTGGGCTCGTACGGCGCAAGGAAGAACGCGCGATCGTGGACGGCGCGGACGCGCTTGGGCTGCTTTTTCGAGGTCATGCGCGGCGGGTGATTTTGCGGATGTAGCCGCCGGTTTTGCCGAGACGGAAGGTTACGGGGGCCGGGACCACGACCTTGCCTTTGGGGCCGTACCAGTGAAGGTCGGCCTGGTCGATCGACGAGGTGCGTCGGCTGCCCGGAGAAACGAGGGCCCACAAATAACGGTCAGTCCGTTTCAGGCGCTTGCGCGGCCAGACCCAATCGTAGCCCCTGACGGGGCAGGGAGGAATTTTCGTGGAGCAGCTCATGAGTAGATGACGGTCAGCACGAAAGCGGGCATGATGAGCCAGGGTTCGCGGAGAAGGGCGGCGAGGCCACCGCAGACAATCCAGGCGGCGATGCAGACGTTGCGGTTGTTGGAGTTCATGCGCGGCGGTTTCGGTTGTGAAAGTAATGGCCGATCAAGAGGCCGTCGGCGTCGCCGTGCTTCTCGATGTCGTCCTTGAGTTCCGGATACAGTTGGATGCCCCGGAGTTTGCTCGCGAGTTTCAACTCGGCGCTGCCCTTGACGTTGCCGAGGACCGGCCGCTGCCAGACCTGGCTGTCGACGACCTCGTACCCGAGCTTCATGTCCTCAAGGGCGATGATCGTGGCCTCGAAGAAGCGATGGGCCGGGACAACGGTATTGATGAACTTGCCGGAGAACGGGCGCTCGACAAAGACGCGGACCGTGGGGCGGACGGGCGGGCCCTCGACGCCGCCGGTGCGAACCGCGCAAAGGATCAGTTGGATGACGGCCGAGAACTGCTCCCGGTCCAGACGCTTCCCGATGCTGCCCTTCTTGCCGTAGTGCAGGTAGTCCTGCACCGGGACGGGGCCGAAGTACGGCTTGTCGTCATCGGGGAAGATGCCGAGGCTGCCGCTCGCGCCGTTGTCGATGCCGATGGTGACGCGGCTCATTTGGCGACGCCCTCCCACTTATCAAAGACGTCGGTGACGTCTTCCAAATCGAACGGGATGACGCCTCCGTGTTTGATTTCGTGCCGGCAGGAATCGGCGACCCCTTGCAAGGCCTCGCGCATCTCCTTGATCGCCTGCCGGTGCGAGAACAGCGGGCTCCGGGCTTCCGCGTCCTCGCGGAACTTGCGCAGGACCTCGAGGGCGTGCTGCGTGACGTTCGGGGCGTCGGCCGGGGCCGAGAAGATTTGGGCGAGGCATTCCCGGTCGAGGGGATGCGATTCGGGGAACTTCCCCGCGAGTTGGATGGCCGGGGGCATGGCGATCAGAGGTCGAGGCCGAGGGCCTTGGCGAGGAGATGGTTCGCGAGGGCGCTCGTGCTCCGGAACTGGGTGCCGAGTTCCTTGCGGCGGGCCTTCAGTTTGCGGAGGACGCGCTTCTCGAGGTTCAGGCTCGTCGTCTTGTAGGGAGACGAGTCGGCGTCGTTTTCGGATTCGGTTCCGGGATTCGTTTTGGCGGGCATTGCGTTGTTGGGAATTGTTGAAAGCTGTTGCGGCAAACAAGAAAAATCTTCGAAAATCTTTCGTCCGAACTTTCAGAGGAGAAATCGGCAAAGTTGTTGACTCTTGTTGAAACTCAACAAGAGTTCACGGCATGCCCGCCAACAATCGCCAGCCCGCCACGCTCACCCGGAGCCTTAGCTTCCGTTACGATGTCCTCGCAGCCGCCGACGTGCGGGCCGAGGCCCTGCGCACCGACCGAAGCACGTTTATCAACGGCGTCCTCGAACATATGCTGGGCATATTCGCCCATCCCGAACTCGTCGGGCGGAACGTGGCGTTCGTCGAGGACCACGAGCAGGCGTGGGCCGGGCGGGCGCGGGAACTGGAACGGCTGGCGCTCAAGGAGCGCGCGGCAAAGCGCGACCATCAGGTCGTGGTGCGGGCCGGGGCGACGCCCGTCGGCGGGATCGTCAAGCGTCCGGCGCGGGGGCGCTAGGCCGACTCGACTTCAACGATCTTGGTCGCCCAAGCCGGGAAGCGCAGGGCTGCGCGTTCCGCGGCGACGCGCGTCTTGAAGCCCTTGAGCCGCTGCCACTTTCCGTGGCGCTCGTTCGGGTGCCAGAGCTTCAGGTGGAGTTCGAAGGGGCTCATGCGAACCGGTCAATACCGTCGGGTGTAGCCGCAGCGGGTGCAGCGGAAGTTGTTGGTTCCGGGGATGTCGACGCACGTCGATCGCTCCTCGTACTGCCCGCTGTAATGGAGTTCGCCCGTGTAAGGGTCGGGCGAGCTGGTTTCGACCCACACCTGCTCCATGTGGGTGCATCGCGCCTGTTCGGCGGTGGGCTTCGGGACTCGGCAAGGCAAGCCGTGAAGGTCTTCACCGCGCATCTTCTGTTCGGTGGTGTATTTCATGACGGCGGCAGCCCGAAGCGCCGATCAAGCGCCCGGATGAAGGCCTGGAAGCTGTCGACATCGACCAGCCGGACGCTGAACGGGTCGCGGACGCCCATCACCCAGAGCTCCGCCGAGAAGGTGAGCCGGTCGAAATCGACCGAGACGATGCGGTGAACGGCGATCCGGAAGTCGCGGCTCACGAGCCACGTGCCGTAGGGCCCGCAGACGGAGTCCACGAACCGGAGGTCGTGGCGCTCCGCGAGGAGCGCGTCGTCGGCGTGCGGGAGCGGCGGAGTGGTGGGCTGGGTCGGTTCGGTGCTCATATTCAGCCGGTACGATCGTACCACTTGCGCAGTTGGGCCTGCGCCGCGTCGGTGCGCGGGGCGCGGGCGAGTTTGACGAGTTCGGTCTTCTCGATGAGGACGGTGCGCTCGCCGTCCTTGGGCGTGAGGAACCGGACGCGAAGCGGGGCCGGGACCTGCATCAGGCGCGGCGAATCGCGGTTGGCGTCGAAGGCGAGCGTCCCGGGAGTTTCCTTGGACGGGTAGATGTGGATGGGGATCATTTGAAAGAAGCGCGATACGAAGCCGGAGGCAAAAGGCCGCGAAGACGTTCGTTGTCCGGCAGGAAATAGCACCATGTTCCGGGGACGGCGGCCTCCTCGAACGAGAGGACCTCCATCGAGAACAGGTTGCCGGTGCCCTCGGAGCCGTGTGCGAAAGGCGCGCCGTCGTCATCGAAGCCGACGCCGAACCAGCCGGCCTTCGCTTCATCGACAAACTGTTTCTCGAGGTCGGTCAGGGCGCGGGAGGGCATGGTTGCGCAGGGAGTTCGATTTGGGCAGTGACGATGAGCTCGATCGAGTACCCGGGTTTGGTTTTCTGGGCGTAGGCGACGGCCGCGCCGCGGGCTGCGTCTTCGGATACGTCGCTCCGCCACGAGATCGTCTGGGTCAGTTCGGAGCCGTCCGCCGTGCGACGGGTCAGGACGATGCCGACGACCCAGATCGTGCGGAACGGGCGCTGCGGGCGCGGCGGCCGGCGCGCGTAGTCGAAGACCAGCACGATCCCGGCACCGATCGCGCCGAAGACCGCGGAGAGGCCGATGATTTCGAAGAGGGTCATTGGAGAATGCGGTCGACGAGTGCGGCGAGCATCGCGCAGACCCAGAGGACGATCGTAAACTGCCACGCCCGGCGGGCGCGACGGGAGGCCGTCCAGCCGCCCGTACCGGAGACCGTGCCCACCAACCAGACGAACGACGCGCCGCCGAGAACCCCGCAGGCCCAGGCGACGACGATGGCGAAGGAGGGGTTCATTTGGCGGCGTGAAGGGCGAGGAGCGTGAGTAGGCCGCCGGCGGACGCGACGAAGACGACGGCGCTAGTGCCGATCAGAACGCCCTCCGATCGACTGTACTGGACCGCGTGCTGGCGCGAATCGACGAGGAAGCTGGCGATCACGCCGCCGGAGAAACAGACGAGGCAGGCGAGGATGTTGGAGATCATTTGGCGAGGGAGTCGCGGTTCATGGCGTAGGCGTTGAAGTCCTTGAGAGCGTGCATCCAGGCCTCCTGCCGTTCGGCGGTGACGTGGATGACGGGAATGTCAGAATCGTAGGTGCTGATCGCGTCGGAAAGGGCCCGGGCAAGCGGGCCCGCGACGTCGAGGGCGTGCTCCTCGATCAGGCGGGTCAGGTCGGCAATGGCCGACGCTTCGTCCGGATAGGACGTGCGGGCGAACTTTTCGGCGGCGTTGCGGGCTCGTGGGCTCATAAGGGCTGCCCGTAGTTGGGCGCGGGCTCGGGGATGCGGTCGATTTGGACCGACTCGGAATAATAGCCGTTGCTCGTACCGAACCAACGGATACGGAGCAGCGCGTCGGCGTTGCCGAACTCGTAGACGGTCCAGGTGAAGCTCTCATAGCTGTCGCCCGGGACGTCCGGAGGATGCGTGTTCGACGTTTCCTCCCGGGCGATCGTCAGGGGACGGTTGAGGATCGCCTCGAAGTCGCCGGACAGGTCGTGGATTTGGACCAGCTCACAGCAGTCCTGATGGTGGGACATCAGGTAGCGCCGGCCCTTGGAGTCGGTGAGGGTGATCTCGGCGTTTGCCTCGTCGATCTCGATGTCCGTCAGCGTGCGGCCGCGAAAAGCAGCCGCGTCAAGGTAGTGGCCGTTGAGCTCCGTCTCCGCCTCCAGCTCCGCGTGGATCGCGGGCAGGTCATCTTCGTAGTCCGGCATAAAACGTCAGGGATGACGTGTTGAAACCTGTTGACGGCGTCAAGGCGCCAGTTTCGGCGGGTTGTCGGGAGGCAAGAGCGGACCGGACCATTGGCCCGGGTACAGCGCGACGTCGTGGTGCGCCTCATCCCCGCCGCTCCGATCGAGGTAGCGCCACCGAAGGTCCATGCGTTCGGGGTCGACCCAGTCGGGTCGGAAGACCTCCACGAGCCACCACTTCCCTAGGCTGAAGGGCGTGCCCCAGAACCAGTAGTACCCCGGCTTCGGCGGAAGGCCGCCCGCGGGCAGCGCCCACTCATAGTCCGGGCCGTGAATGTCCCGGAGGAGCCGGTTGTCGGCGTGGAGGACGAAGTGGGTGCTGCCCTTGGTGCGGACGTAGAACGGCCCCGTACGGGGCGCCGGGGCCGGTTTCCAGGGCCCGGGCTGGGTCGGGGTGGTCATGGTCAGCCGGCGGGGCTCGGGACGAGCTCGCCAGCGAAATCGCGAGACATGGAGGTAACCCGGCCGTCAGGGCCAAGAACGAACGAGGCCTGCGGGTGCTCGAGATTGACGTACTGGGTGTGCCCGAGCCAGTCCGAGGCGATGCCGAACTTGCCGAGCGATCGTTTGTTGGCGTCCCGAACCTCGAACAGGTTCAGGGGTGTGACGGTGAAGGCGTTCAGGCCGCCGGGCGGGAACACGTCGAGTTTGGTGGAGGGTTGCATGATGAGAATTGGTCTCAGGAGAGGCGCCAGAAGCGGACGCTGCCGTCCGGCTGGGTCCGGCGGCTGAATTTGCGAGGGGTGGCAGGGTTGTAGCCAGGGAGGGCCTGATCGTGGCCCCAGGACCGGGCGAAGTCGGCCCCAACGGGCGCGGGAATCAGGATGCTTTCGCCCGGGTTCAGGGCGGCGAGCCGGTAGCGAAGGGCCCGGCGATCCGCCGCAACCTGCGGGTCGGTCGGTTTGCGGGGACGGGGAGGGCCATCAGGCAGCCGGACAATCACTAGGTCCCCGGTCTTGGGACCGGTGCGGCGGGAGAAGCGGTAGGGTGTCGGCTCGTTCTGAACGCCGGTCCGGAACCGCCGCTGATCGGGCCCGGGAGGCACGCGCAGAGCCTCCCCGGGCGTGAGGGCACGCAGGGCCCCGCGAATGACCCCGAAGGCCGGCGGAAGGGCTTGGTCGCGGCTCCAGACGTGGGTTCGGCCGGGAGAGGCTTGCGGGGCGAAGGTTTCGCGTGCCGGAGGCGGAACGTGGGTATCGGCGGGAAGGAGGCTCAGGGACGAGTTCATGCGGTCAGCGCAACAGATTTCAACATAAAGTGTCAAGCTCCACCTTTTTGCCCGAAAAGGTGGAAAAAAGGTGGGTGTAAAATCGCAACTCCTTCATCACCCTTCTCTTATCCCCTAGCTCTTACACCTTTATTGATAAATTGAAATTTTATAGGAATAGCAAGAAGGAGGACAAATACCATGAGATGCCGGGGGTGAAAATAAGTATTTGGGTGCTCCGGTGGAAATGGGAAGGAGATGAAAATCGGCAAAAAGGTGGAGAAGGTGAAACGGGCGTTGCGGGACCAATGACTTACGTTACTTCCACCTTTTCTCCACCCTTTCGAGGGGTTTTTGCAATAAGGGATGGGTCAAATGGGGCGGATGTACAGGTCGAGCCCGCTCACACGCTCGCCCGCCCATTCAGTCTCGGCCCAACCCGTCTCGGCGTGTTGGTAGAGGTCCTTGGGCCTCAGTCGGGCGCCCTTCTTGACCTTCCGGAACCCCTTGGGGAGGGGCTGGTCCTTTTCCGGCAGCTTGCGGATGTAGGGACCGCGGACGCCCATCGCAATCATGCTGGCGAGGGTTTGGCCGGGTTGGGACGTCGGCTCCCAGAGCGTGCCCGTGGGGTCCGGCTTCAGGTCGCCCTTGCGGAGCGTGGCGGTGCTCGGGAGCTCGCAGTAGCCCTGCGGGATGCGGTATTCGAGTTTGGGGAGTTCGGTTTTCATGCTTGGAAGGGGTTCGGGATCAGGAGGCGAAGCTGGTTGGCTTGGGCGAGTTGGGCGGACTTGACGGCGGGCCGTTCCGTGGCCGCCAAAGCCCGGACGGCACTCAGCGTCTCCTCGGCAGCGTAGCGGGCGGCGTAGGCCGGGTCGGGGTGGAGGGCCGTTCGAGCGGCTGAAAAAGCGGCCAGTTCGGCCGCTTTGCCCTGCACCCAGAGGTCGTAGCACTTGCCTCGGTCGAGCTCCTTCTGCGCGTCGTACTCCTCCCGAGTCAGGGAGATGCGCTCGAGACGTTTCAGGTCGGCTTCGCCGAGCAGGCTGCTGATCGGGTCGCCGCCGGGGAGAGGCGTGTTGCGGGCGCACCAATGGGCGAACCCACGCAAACCCGCATCGCCATCGAGAGTCCGACGCTTGAGCCGGGTGAGAATCCAGAGCAACCAGTCCGCCCGGTAACAGGCCTCCCAGACAGCGTGCATCGTGGGGTACTTGACCGCGAAGCTGGTACCTTCGAGGCAGGCGGAGTGGTGGTTGCAGAACCGAAGAGGATCGCGATGTGCGTAGTGCATGTTGAGATATGTTGAGATATGTTGAATCTTATTAAGAAAACGACCCACCGTGGAGGAAGGAATCTCTTTGTTAATAGCTCGGGACTCGCAGGTTACGAACCGCGTCAATCCTCTGTGACAAGTTGTTGAAACTCAGTCTCAGATGAACAACTTGCGAGGCCCGGCGCGCAGGGCCGGAGTCGCGACGACCCGATCCTCGAGCCGCCACACCCGGATGATCGGGACCTTACCATCGAGTCCGTTCGGGAGATCGCGCAGCGCGAGCCGGACACACTTGGCGGGGAACTCTCGGCCCCCGTCGCAATCGCGAGCCAGATCAGGGGCGTCCAGGTAGCCAACGGGATCGGCTGCCTCCCGGACCAGCACCGTACCGGGTTGAATACCCCGCACGTGCGCGAGGCGTTTGACGACTGTAAAACTCTTACCTAAGAGCCTCTCCGGCCGGAACTTATAGTTCCCGATCGCAAGGCCGAGAAGCGGACCGACGTACAGTTCGACTTCAACTTGCTGTTTCATAAGGAGTTACCCGCCGAGGGCGCGCCTGAACTTGCCCAGCGTTCCGGTTCGGGGGCTCCAGCCCCAGGCGTTCGTCAGACGTGTCGCGGACCCGGGGAGGCTCGGGGATGGCGGACGACCGTCGCCCCACCGTGCGGAGTCCTCGGTACGCCGTACGAAGGCCAGCGTCGCATTCCTGAAAGCGTCGTAGCCCCGCGGCTCGCACACCCACCACGCGCCGGCGGGGTACACATACGAGCGCGGCAGAGCCCAGAGGACCTCCCCGTCGGCTGCCATCAGGTAGGGGAGCGCATCCTCGAGAATCTGATACCGGTTCCCGGTCGGCTTCGGGCGCGGTCGCGCGTTCTCCCGAAGCAGGAGCCGGGGCGCGTTCCGCGGGTTCAGCGCCGGGGGCGGCACCCAGCGGCCGTGCAGGTCAATCGCCGCGGAGGTGTCCCGCAGGTCGATGACGATCATGTCAAACTTGACCCCGGCCGTGAGGAGCTGGTCGAGGGCCTGCAAGACCGGCCGCCGGACGACCGTCGCGCCGGGCACCGGATCGAAGCGCGCGTCGGGCTCGGCGATCCCCATCAGGTTGCCGTTCGGGGCGAGGGCCTGGGAGCTCAGGCCGTAGCCGCGGAAGTTCAGGTCGAGGATGTTCTGGCACCGGGCCGGGCACAGGCTCGCGCGGAGCATGCCGTTGAAGCCGTCGCTGCCACCCCGGAAGGTGCCGACGGCGGGGCTGACCTTCTGCTTGGCGGCGAGGGCCGTCTTGACCGCCTCGACGGAGGCCTCGTGGGCCGGGAGGTCGGGGGCCTGGGCGAGGAGCTGCTCCATGAAGGCGCGCTTGGCGGCAGCCTGAGCTTCGAGCGCCTCGGTCACGATGACGTTTTCGACCGTGTCCGGAACAGGGAAGGCGAACGCGCGGCGGTACGCAGCGAGTTTCCGGGCTTGGGTGCCGTAGAACGTCCGGGCCGAGGCCTCCAACGCCCCGGGCGTCGGCGTTTCGACCGCGGCTATCGCTTCGACCGACATCTTTCGCTTCGTGCTCATCGGAGGGTGACCCCGACGGAGGGCGCCGTCGCGACGCGGTGGCGCACGGCCGAGCGGACGGAGGCCTCGATGTTGTCGTAGAACTCGCCGCTGACGCGGGTGAACTTGCGCGCCCGTTCCTGAGCGCACGCGAGCGCGAACGCTTTGACTTGGGCGCGGTTGATGAGGCGGGCGGTTTTGGGCATCAGAGGCAGCAGTTGAGGGTTTCGGACTCCGGCTGGAAGGAGGGTAGGTAGAGCCGCCGCGGGCTATCTGCCACCCAGTCGGGGGCGACGATTCGCAGGGCGGCGCGGAGCGCGTGGTACGTGTCCATGCGCTCCTCGAAGGGGAATTGCCGCAGCCACTCGTCCAGGCGACGATCGACCTCGCCCGAACCGAGGCGCCGGTTCGGGAACGGGAGGATGAGGGGGCTGCATGCGCGGAATAGGTCGGTCCGGTTGCATTTGACCGTGCCTTCCTCCGGGTAAAGCGAGGCGTAGAGGTTGAAGGGTTCGCGGCCCGGTCGGGGCTCGGTCTGGACGATGACGTGGGTCGGTTTAAGCGCGGGAGGTGCCGGGAACGAGTTCATCGGGTGTATTCGAAGAGGTGATACATGAGGGTGTCGATGCGGACGGTGCCGCGGAAGACCGCGTGACCGGGGACCTCCTGGCCGGTCCAACACTGGTTGAAGCGGCGCGGCCGTTTCTGATGGGCCTCGACGGCGGACTCCCGGACCCAGATCGCGAACCGGTTCTGCGGATCGAGCCCGAAGGACAGGACTTCGGCGTCCTCGGCCATCCAGACGTCGAACTCCGTGCTCGGCCCGCAGCCGACCGGCAGATTGTATTTGTGAACGTACTTCATGGGATTATTCGTCAACGACTACGCGGTATTCACTCCGCGAATACTCAAGCCCGGCCTCGGCGGCGTCGGCGATGTGCTCGTCGATCTCCGCCTCGGCCTCGGCGACGCTGGTGAAACGCTGCGGCTCGCCATCGACGGTCCACTCGGCGTCGTCCCAGCCGTGGGCGAAGAGGCACTCGACTTTCCAGCGGATGTTCGGGGTGCTCATCGCGACTGTTTCGGGACGTTTCGGCTCACCTCGGCCGCGCATCCGGCCACGCTGTTGATCGCCAGCGCGAAGCTCACGAAGAACACCGACACGGCGATCCAGCCCCATGCTTCGGGATGCTGCGGGAGCAGGTTGATTACGGTCTTACGGGATTCGGGAGAGCTCATGGGTGGAATTTTTACGCGCCGCAGCGCACGTAGAGGGCCTCGCCCTCCTGCGGCTTGAGCCGCTCGCGGGCCTCGTCGGCGGTGGCGGCCATGCCGCGGCGAAGGACGGTGCCGCCCGCGCCGATGACGACGTACGGGCGCTCGCCGAAGCCGATCATGCGGACGCCGTCCTGTCTGGTGATGATCTGGGTCGGCTGGCCGGGTCGACGGATGATGGTGGTTTCGGGTTTCATGATTCGTGTTTGGCGAAAGGGTCGGCGAGGAGCCGGTCGAACGTCGGGGTCCGGCAGAAGGCAAGGGCCTCCTCCGTGCTGGAGAAGGCGAGGAAATGCGGCGGGTTCGCGTCGTTGTCGTGGTAGAACTCCTCGATCGCGTGGGCCGTGCCGCCGATCCGAGCGGCGAGCTGCTCGATCTCGAGCTTGCTTCCGTTGATGTCGGTCCACTGCTCGGTGGAGTCGCCCATGAGCGGCCCGCCGGCGAGCCACACCGCCTCGCCCGGGGTCGGCGCGGCCCGGCGCGTGAAGTGCGGCCGCATCCGGACGTAGGTCCGCTCGTGGAAGAGCTTCACGCCGCGCACCGAATAATTGCAGCTTTGCCAGCGCCGCGTCTCGTGGCCGGGCTCGATCACGATCTCTTCGTCGGTGAAGGTCATGCTAGCGTCCAAATGTAGTGGATACGGGAGTGGAAAAGGCACACGGCGCGTTGTCCGCGCCATTTGCCGACGGCGAAGCTGACATGCCAGTCCTTGCGGAGCGGAAAGCCGAACCGTTCGTCGAGCTCGCGCACGGTTTCCCGGCCGACGTGGCGGAGGAACGTGCGGTACGTGACCGGGCGGCTGGACTCGTCGAAGTCGTGGAGGTCGTCGGCCTCGAGTCCGAGGCAAGTGCCGACCCAGGTTGCGCTCACAGCCCACCTTTCAGCAGCACCTCGCGGGCGAGGAGCAGGGCGAGGATGCGGTGTTGGCGGGCTTTGTCGGGCGTGGAATAGTTGTGGAAAACGCCGAACGTGAAGCCGGTTTCGTTCCCGATACGGAAATGCGGTTTCCCGTTCGAGGTCCCGGAGTACATCTCGAGGAAGAACCGGACTTCCGGAACGTCGACCCACTGGGCGTGGGTTTCACCGGCGACCGCTTCCCGGTCGCGGCTGGCGTAGGCGAGCGCGTTGCAGGCGAAGGTCTGCTTGTCGTCGGCGAGCAGCTCGGCGGCGCGGAGGAAGACGTCGGGTTTCGGTTTCATAGTCAGTAGAGATTCTCGCTGAAGAGCGTGCCGGGAACACTGACGTGTTCCCGGATTTGCCCGGTGATGACGGCCCGGTTCCAAGCGGCCTCGCGCTCGAGAAAACATCCGCGCGTGTCGATGAACCCCTGCTCTTTCACTCGGCGGTGGTAGCCGTCACCATAGATGCGGTGCAGCGTCGCCCGCATGTCCGGCGAGAAGTGCCGGACTCCGGGGACGACAAGCCCATCGTCCATGAGCATCGCGGCGGACACGATGCGCGCGAGCTCTCCGCTCACGACTGGTCCCTCCCGTCCCGGAACCCGAGGAACACCGGGATGCGCGGCTTATCCACGGTCCCGATGGCCTGGTACTTGAACTTGACCTCGCGACCGAGAAACTCGGTCCGGTTCGCCCAGATGTTCGCGCGGGTGAAGTCGTCGAAGCCCGTCCCGATGTTGAAGGTCTGCCCCGGCCACAGCAGTTGGTTCGTGACGACGAGGGCGCCGAGCGTGCCCATCGGCACGAGGTTCTCCTTGTGCGAGGACCGTTCGGTGCGGCCGAGCGCGTTCGTCTTCGCCTCGTTGGCGTTGTGCATGCGCTCCTCGAAGCCGATGATCGTGGCCTCGGCGTCGGCGAAGGGCTTGATCTTCGTGAGGTAGCCCTCCCGGAACGTGGCGCGGCCGTGCTTGTACGGGCCGTCGGGGCGGCGGATCATGATGCCCTCGTGGCCGGCGGCGAGCTGCTGCTCGCAGTAGTTGTCGAGCGCGGCGCGGTTGTTGATCTCGACGGGCAAGAGCCATTTGATCCGGGCAGCATCCTTGAGGTCGTAGGCCGCGAGACCTTGCAGGTGCGACATCCGGTGTTTGTAGACTGCCGGCAGCGCCCCGGAAACGACATCATAGGCGTCGAACACGTAGAACGTGAAGTCCGGTTCACCGTCCTCGCTCATGATGCCGGATGTGGCCTGTTGGAAGGTGTCGCCGACGAGCAGCTCGCCGTCGAGGCCGTTGAACTCGGGCTTGCCGATGACGGACTGGATGAACTTGTTCGGGATCGGCTTGAGCGACCGGGACATCGCGACGCCGTCGATGATGAGGCAGCGGATGCCGTCGATCTTGGGCGTGGCGAGCACCGGGTACTTGAGCGTGTTGAGGTCCTCGCCGTCGCTGGGCGCGGCGAGCATGGGTTTGAATGCGGTGGACATGGTCGAACGGTTGTTGATAGCTGTTGCCTATGAAGAAAGAACCCATCCGGCTCTACGGTCCGCGCGGACAGGTGGTAGAATTTATCGCCCTGAAGGGCGGCGGGAACCTGACCCGCGACGACACGGGGCGCGTGTTCTACAAGCACCCCGGCACGGACATCACGGTGCGCGGTTTCATCGAGCCCCGCACGCCGCGCGCCCCGGGCAAGGGCCTGAAACCCCGGGCGGCGAAGATCGCCCATATTACGGCGATGGGCTCGAAGTCGCGGCTCGGGATGAGCCCGGATCGGCCCGATCCGATGCAGCTCCTCCGCACCGGCCGTGGGCTTGGTCGCCACGCGGACCGCGCCGGCGTCGACATCACCGCGCAGGCCGGCTGGTACGCGAAGACGCCGTCGCGCGGCACGGGCGAGATCAACTACCCGAAGGAGAACGGCCGGCTCAAGAAAGTCTACGGTGCGTTCGGGATGAAGCCGGACGCGGCGCAGATCAAGAAAGAGCTCGCGTCGGCGCGGACCCTCACGGAGCGCAAGATCATGGGCCGCCTGATTCGCCAGTCGACGCCTCTCCTGCGGAAAGCGGCGAAACCATGAGGCTGATGTACCGCGGCGCGACGGGGAAGTAGCACCCGAGCGCCGGGCACAGCCAAACCTTGTGGCCCTCGAACGGCGGGTTCTCGACGACGTAGTCGGTGCCGCCGTTCGACTCCCCGGTCTTGTAGAGGCCGAAGCTGAACCGCCCGGGCGTGTCGCAGAACTCGAGCCAGAACCGATCGCGGGCCTGCCAGCCGAAGAACTCGACGATGCGGTCGACCAGGGTGTCGGCGCCCTCGATCAGGGCCTCCGCCACAAGGCCGTGGCGGAAGTCGTCGAAGGCCCAGCCGTCTTGATGGCGGTAGAGTTGGACGCGGTGGACGTTCATTGCGGTGCGAGCAGCGGTGCGAGCAGCGGTTTGCCGTCCGGGGCGACCCGCACGTGCAGCCCGCCGTCGGGCGTGCTGACGTACTGGACGCCCGTCCGGGCATCGGTGTGGACGGTCAGGCCGCTCCGGTGGTAGGCGTCGCGGTCGCTGTCGTCAACGCCGAGGCCGAGCGCATTCCGGCCGAGGTTGAGGGTCAACTGGAGCACCACCGCAATCAGGACCAGGATCGCGACGGCCTGAATGGCGCCGTTCGCGAGATCGTAGCCGAGGCTGCGGGCGCTGCCGCGGTAGTTGGCCTCCAGGGCTTTTTCGGGCGTGTCGTTGGGTTGGTCGTCAGGCATGGGTTAGGATTTGGTGAAGCTGATCTTGCGGACGCCGGCCGCAGCGGCCGGCGTCTTGGCGGGGGACTTGGCCGGCACGCCGCTCGCCAGCTTGGCAACACCGGCGAGGCGCTGCGTGCGGCGCTGGATGTCGGCGGCCATCGTCTTCGACATCGGGCTGAACGTCTCCATGATGCGGACGGCGTCCGCGGTCGTGGGTTCGCGCTTCCCGTCGGCGTAGGCGTAGTAGAGCGTCTGCGCCACGCACTTCTCGATTTCGGCGCCGCTGTAACCGTCGCTCAGTTTCGACAACTGGAGCAGGTCGAAGTTCTTCGGGTCGCGTTTGACGCGCTTGATCTGGATCGCCCAGATCGCGGCGCGCTCGACTTCGTTGGGGAGCTCGACGTTGAAGACCTCGTCCATGCGGCGCATGAGCGGCGACGGCAGGTTGTCGACGTCGTTGGCCGTCAGGACGTAGAAGATGCCCTCGCTGTGGTCCTGCATGTCCTGAAGGATCGACTTGATGACGCGGCTCGTGGTGCCGCCGTCCGTCTGGCCGCTGGACGCGCCGCCGGACATCGCGCCGTCGACTTCGTCGATGTGCAGGATGCACGGCGCCATCGCCTTCGCGGTGGCGTGGCAGGCCCGCCAGTTGCCCTCGGACTGGCCGACGAGGCTGCCGAAGAGCTTGCTGGCGTCGAGCCGCAGGCAGGGCACGCCGAACACGCTGCGGCACGCCTTCGCCGTCATGGTCTTGCCGGTGCCGGGATTGCCGACCGCGAGGAAGCCCTTCGGGGTGGGCAGGCCGTACTGCTTCGCCTCGTCGCTGAACGCATCGCGGCGTTCGAGGAGCCACGTCTTGAGGACGTCGAGGCCGCCGATGTCGTCGAGGGTCATGTTGGTCTCGACGACTTCGAGGAGGCCGTTGCGGCGCACCGCCTGGCACTTCTCGCGGAACACGATCTCGCGGGACACGCGGCCGAGCTCGACGACGGACAGGGCGAACGCCGCCTCGGCCTCGCCGGTCGTCAGACCGGACGCGGCGGCAAGGATGCCGGCCTCGTCTTCGAGGGACTCGACGGTGTGGCCGTTCGCCGCGAGCATCGTGTGGAGGACGGCGCGGAGCTGCTCGCGGTCGGGGAGCGTGAAGTCGACGACGACCATCTCGCGCTCCAGCTCGACGGGCAGCGTGAAGCGGCAGCCGAGGACGACGAGCGTCTTGCTGTTGGCCTTGCCGTGGAGCAGGCAGTCCTTGACCTTGCGCCACACGAGCGGGTTGCGGTCCTCGAGGATCACGTGGAAATCGCGGACGATGTAGATCGTGCGCTGCGGGGCCTTGATGAAGGACTCCAGCATTTCCATCGGCTCGCGGTTGCTGCCCTCCTCGTCGGCGGACGCGGACACTTCGAGGAGGCCGTCGGTGCAGGACCACGCGAAGAGCTTGAAGGGCTCGTCGCCGGCCTTCTTGTTGACGGCGGCGAGGACCTCACGCATCGCGGCTTCGACGCGCTGCTCCTCGCTGCTGGTGATGTAGATGCCGGAGTGACCGGCTTTGACGTAGTTGACGATGCGGTCGATCATGTTGAAACTTGTTGAATCAATAGGTGCGGGCCAGGGGGCCGAAACCCTGTTGCGGGTCGCAGATCGGCGGGCGCCAACCGTCGCGGTTCAGGATTTCAGCCGCCTTGGAGGCAGCGTCGAAATTCATGAAGAGACTGCTCGCGCAGTCGGAGTTCGGATGCTCGCTCGGCAGCCACTTCGGCGGAAAACTGCCGGTGACGTAGCAGACTCCGTAGCGGCCGCCCGGCTTCTGGTTCGGGTTCACGTCCGACGCCAGTTTCAGGAGCCGGGCGAAGTGGCGCTGGTGGGCGAGGGCGGCTTCCGCGGCGGCGCTGGAGGGGAAGCTGCGCCAGAGCGCGGGGTCGGACAGCGGGACCTGCGTCGCGTAGGCCTCGCGGGAATAGACCCGCTGATCGAAGCGAACGGGGATCATCCACTGGCCCTTCGACGGGCTGTAGCGGGACTTGGCCTCGCGCTCGGCCTTGAGTTTGGCTTCCAGCTCGGCGAGCTGCTTGGTGGCGGTCTCGACGTTCTGTCGGATGCGTTCGATTTCGGCTTCGGTGGCGGACTTCATGATTTTGCCTTGGTGGGTTTGCGGAGGAGCGGGAGTTTGAGTTTGCGGGCGATGCGGCGGAAGCTGCGGTCGACGGAGGGTAGCAGGATCGGCAGGCGGAAGACCGAGGTGTCGGGCAGACCGGCGAAGCCGAACTCGTCGAACACGTGCGGCCCGAGCCGGTCTTCGAGGAAATAGGCCCAGCAGTCGTCGACGCCGATTTTCCAGTCGACGTGGCGGCAGCACCACGTCTCGAAGGCTCGCGCGAGGGTCATCACGCGGCGCATGAACTCGTCGTGCCCTTCGTAGACGTCCGACAAGTTCGGCTCGCCCGTCAGGTGCGAGTTCACCTTCAGGTAGGCCTCGTTGATGGCGAGGGCCGCTCCGAACTCGGCTGCTGGATCGTTAGCGAACCCGCGCGTCCTTTTCTGTTTCTTTCTCATGATTTCACGAAATCGCGGCAACCGGCAGCGACACCCCGGGCGTCGGGGTTTCGCCGGCCAGCATGCGGTTGAAGAGATCGCGCTCCCAGGCGAGCGCGTTGTCGTAGTCCGCGTGTGAATACAACGTGAGCTTGCGGTCGGGCGTCAGCACGTCCCACTCGTTCGTCGCATCGTTGAACTCCAGGTGCGACGCGCGGCGGGTGGTGCGGACGCCGAGATCGGCGAGGCTGATGAGACCGCCGGCGAGGGCGGTCACGGTGCCGCCCCCGATGACGAGAACGGCGCAGGGAGTGCTGGTTTGACTCATGATCCGGTGGATTCGGGGGCGTTGGGTTTCGACTCGGACTGGCCGGGGCGGATGTCGACCTTGCGGTGAATCTTGATCTTGCCGCCGGTTTCGAGGTCCTGAAGCAGGCCGCGGAAGTGCGTGTCGAGCCCCTCGATCAGGTCCTTCGGGATTTCCCCGGAGAGCACGATCACGCTCGCCATGTTCTTCTCGTCCTTGGTGCCGAGGCACACGTGGGTCGCCACGCCGCCGCCGAGCGACGCCATGTCGAGGGCTCGCTTGGCGAGCATATCGGCCATGCGGTTCAGGACTTCGGACAGAAGGGGGAACGCGATTTCGCGGACGCCGGGCGGGAGATCGCCGAGGGGCGACTTGTCGGATTCGTCGGGTTGGTCGCTCATTTGGCCCCCTGTTTGAGTTGGACGGGCGCGGTCTTGTAGAACTCGGCCTTGCGGGCCTTGGTCTTGACGCTGCCGCCGAGGACTTCCTCGAAGGCTTTGGTCGCGGCGTCGCACGCGCCGCCGGTGAACCCGGAGGCCTCGATTTTGACTTCGCCGTCGGCGATGATGAAGGTGACTTCTTTGCTCATGGGAATTTGATCTGGGTGAGGTCGATGCCGTGTTTCTCGAGCGCGGCCTTGAGGTCCGCGACCGAGGGGTGGTTTTGCTCCACGAGCAGCGCGACGTTGCGCAGCCGGAGGGCTCGGGTGATCGGAATGTCGAGGGTGACCTTCACGGCCGCGGTGGGTTAAAAGCCGCGGACCGTGAGGTGGATTTTGCCATCGACCGTCTTGGTCGTGGTCGTGAGGCCCTTGGCCCGCGCCTTCCGCGTCAGCGCGGCGAGCGAGTAGGCGTCGACGAGCTTGGTCAGGCCGTTGCCGAACTTCTCGCGGAGCTTCTCGCCGTCGTGGGCGGTGCTGCGGCCGTAGAAGTCGTACAGCATGGTGAACCCCTTGACGGGCTCACCGGTCTCGGTGCGGGCCTTGGCGAGGCCGATCTCGTAGCGGACGCCGGGGACGCGGATCACGTGCTCGCACGTGCCGAGCTCCTCGCGGGTGAAGCCCTTCGGGAGCGGGTAGTCGCCGACGCTGCGGCCGTACCAGTTGTAGGTCTTTTTGTTGGCGACGAACTCGACGCCCATCGCCTTGCAGGCGTCTTTCAGGGCTTCGAGGTCGGTGATGCTTACATTTACCGTCTCAATGTGACTCATAGGTTTTGTTGGTTCGGTTGATAACTGGGGCATTAGCGCGCCGCCGCGGGAGCGGCTTCGATGAAATGGTCGGCGAGCGGGGTGAGGCGCGTGCCCGCGACCGAGACGAGCCAGCGGTCGTTCTCGAAGACGTAGACGTAGCCGTTGTGGCCGATCTGCGCGGCGACCTCGGCCCAGGTCGGGCCGTCCGCGACGTTGAAGTCATCGCCGTGGTCGCGGTGGTAGGCGCGGCAGACGCCGTCGCGGTTTTCGTTGAAGTTGTGCTTCTCGCCGATCTCGGCGCCGAGGCTGCTGATGTCACCGAGGGCGATCAGTTGCTCGACCTTGGCGCGGTCGCGGAAGTGGGTGTGCAGGACGTGGCCGACGCCGTGAGGCGCGTCGATATAGCCGTCGTTGTGGCAGTAGATGCCACGATAGATGTTCGTCGCGGGGAGGTGGGCGATGATGGCGGAGCGGGTGGACATAGATTGGGTGGGCCGATGGAACGAATGAGTCCCGTGCTCGGCCCGACACACGGGCGTATGGAAGCCGCGATTAACCCGTCGCGGCCCGGACAGGGGCCTTCGTTCCCGAAGCGCGTACTGCGCGGTGATTACCGGGGCGGGACCACGTCCCGCGAAGGTGGATACGGTCAGCCGCGATCGAGGCCGTAGGCGCCGGGGTCTTCGGACCGGCTCGGGAAGCGGTCACCGCGGAGGAGCTTCAGCCAATGCTGCCGCTCCGTGTCGGTGTAGAAGCGGGCGTGAACCTTGCCGTCGACCTTCACTTCGTAGGGAAGGTGCAAGAGATCGCCCGTCGTCAGCTCGATTTCGGGGAGGTGGAAGTTCGGGTGCTGCCACAGGGTCCGTCTCGCCGTGTCGATGCGGATAATGCAGTCGGTGAGGATGGCAGGACCGTCGCGGTGTCCGGGCGGGACCAGCAGCGGCACCTTGATTTGGCCGCACGAACGGCCGATCGTGCCGACGATGTCGTTCTCCTCGAGCCACGAAGCCCCGTCTTCGTGGCCGAGGAAGATGCGCAGGAGGGTCTCGGAACCGCGGTAGCGGTTGAGGATTTCGATCACCTCGTCCGGAGCGGCCCGCTCATCGGTCGTGCCGTCGGCCAGGTCCATGCGGACCCGGAACGCCGTGCCGTCGACAGTCCGATAGTAGATCGCGTTGCCGTTGGACAGAGGTACTTTCGTGAGAGCTTCGAGTGCGGGATTCATCGGGTGATTTAGCGAAACCGACGTTTGGCGGACCGACTTCTCGGGCGTCGGTAGGTGAGGACTGAATACGCGAGGCAGAGCGCCATGACGCGGACGTCGGGACGGAATTCCCCGAGGGCGACGTACTCGGGGAACCAGCCCTCCCGTGTGGCAAGGCCTTCGAAGACCTCGTACGGGGTCAGGCCGAACACGGCCCGGAACTCCGAGCAGATGCCCGGTACGGGTCCGTCGAGCGTGAGGGCCGTGCAGCAGCAGATGCACGTCTCGCGGTCGAGGTATTCCGCGGCCGCCTCGTAGATGGCGCGCCGTTTCATGCGACCAGTTTCCGGGAGCCCATCGCGCCGAAGCGGGACAGGATCGCCTTGGCGTTCGCCGCGGTCTGCTCCTTGAGCACCTCGGACTCGCGGACGACCTTCATGGAGAGGTTCAACTTGGCCGACGCTTCGGCCCGCATCGCCTCGATGACGGGGTCGTTCGTGATGTTGAGCTCCTGCACCTTGTCGAGGTACTCGCGGAGATTCTCGAACGTGCTCTCGCGGTAGACCTTGGCGTCCGGATTCGACAATTTGTCCGCGACGTTCTGGATGAGGTCCGTCATCTTCTTCATCACGTCGTTGCGGGCGGCCACGGTGACCTGCGTCAGCATGGCGTCGTGCTCCTGCCGCATGCGCTCCCGGGCGGTCTCGTCGAGGCCGGCGATGCGGGCGTAGTCGCCGGTTGGCAGATCAGTGACGATGAGCTGGATGTCGAAGTGCTGGCCGAGCGCCTCGGGCGCCGGGTAGAGGCTGACGTCGAAGCGGTCGCCGAGGGCGGCGCGGTCCTTCTCGATCTCGGCGGCGTAGTTCTGGAGGAGCTTGCCGAGGAGCTCGGCGTCGCGGCTCCGGAACTCCGTGATCTTGGCCCGGAGTTTCTCCAGCCGCGCCGACGGGATGATCCGCAGGTCGTCGCTGATGCCGGGGAGCGTCTCGCCGTTGAAGAACCGGCGGGCCTCGCTGCGGAGCTTCTTGAACGGCTCCAGGGCGTCCTTGAGCCGGGTCTTGGTGACGCGCATCGCGCCCTTCTGGGCGTTGTGGCGGGAGAGGACTTCGTTGGTGACGTCCTCGTCGGTGAGCGTCGTGCCCAAACACGAGGTTTTAAGCCCCGTGCAGAGTACGCGGTTGGCAATGTTGGTGGACATAAGTTAGGTGCGTTTGAAGTCTTTGAACAGTTCGGTGGCCGCGGTGTCGTAGGCCGCGGCGGCGTCCTCTTTCCGGAGGAATCGCCCCAGCGCGCGGGCGCGGCCGTTGCACATGATGGTCGCCACCCACCGGCGGCGTTTCTTATGCCACGAGACCCCTTTGAATCCGCTGGAGTTGTTGCGCGGGAGTTTTCGGTTCTGCGAATTTTGTCGGCAGGAGGCGTCGCGGAGATTGGCGATGCGGTTGTCGTCGGGATTCCCGTTTCGGTGGTCGATTTCGTCCGCCGGCCACTCGCCGTGGACGTAGAGCCACGCGAGGCGGTGCGCCAAATACCGGCGCCCATCAATGCGGATGATCCGGGCGCCTCGGCTGTACGCGGAGCCGGCGATGCGTCCCGGGAGCGCCCGGCTGTTTAGGGCGGACCTCCAGCGGAAAACGCCGGTCGTCGGCGCATACGAGAGGACTTGTTTCAGGCGAAGCAGGAACGGAGAGGGCATCGTCGGGATGCTGAAACCTGTTGGCGGCGGGAGTTCAAGTCCTCATGTTGAAACTTGTTGATTTAGCGAAACCGGCGCCGGCGGGGCCGACACCTCGGGCTGGGTGCGGACGAACTTGAGGAGCGCGAGGACGCGGTCCTTCGGGGACCGGAGGCCGTTTATGACCGCCAAGCGCCCGTCAATGCCGTTCGGGCAATCGTTGGCCGTGACCACGTCGCCGAGGTCGTAACCGCGCACGTTGAGGAGGACGCCGAGGGCGATCGACTCCTCGGTCTTGATACCGCGGAGCGTTTCCGGGTGGCGACGGACGCCGAGGTGGCCGAGGGCGCAGCAGCAGGTTCCGTCGGGCGACAGGTACGAACCCGTCGTCCACAGGGTCTCCGGAATCGCCTCGAACTTGGCGATGAAGTAGTCGAGGGTGTATTCGACGGGTGCGGTGGGCGTATTCACGGCGAGAAAATGATTTTGTCCGCGGGGACGGGGATGACCTCCCAGAGGGCGAGGCCGAGGCCGTCGTGGGTGGAGAAGCCGCAGTTCATCCACGCGCCGCCGGCCATGAACTGCTTGTCGTAGGGGAGCTGGGCGTTGCGGCGGCGGTCGATTTCCATCACGAGCTCGCAGATCGCGCGCCACGTGGCGGTGTTGCAGGTCGGGTAACCGTCGAAGCGGGCGACGCGGTCGATCTCCGGGTGGACGAGCCGGTAGAGCTCGTTGATGGCGATGCCGGAGCGGTCGGTGTTGCGGAAGATTGCCGTGACGGCGTCCGGGTCGAGTTTGACGCGCGGGAGCGCGGTATCAGTTGTCGGCATACGGAAGGCGGATTTTGCGGGGCGTTTCGATGTGATGGAACTCGCCGGGCTTGACCGGCGTGGTCCCGTAGTGGCGGCGCCGGCGACGGGCCAGACGCGAGTAGGCGGTCGTGAGGGTGGTGCCCGTCGAGGCGGCGAGCTTGCGGGCGACGTCGTGGATGTTCATGTGACGTGGAAACGGATGTTGCGGCGGCGCAGCCCGAAGAAGTAGGTCAGGTAGTCGAGGGCTTCGCGGGCGGCGCGACGGTCCCACCGATCGCCGTCGCGGTTGTGGCCGACGTTGAAGGGTTGGACCCGTCCCGCCTTGGCGGAGACCGGGCGGACGCGGAAGTAGTGCCGGGAGGACCCGGCCCAGCACCGTTCGACGGAGAAGGTCACGGGAGGTCCGGGACGATGTTGCCGGTCGCGAGGTCCACCCAGCCGACGAAATAGTAGGCCCAATGGGTCGGCGCCGCGGTCGTGATGCAGGCGACACCGCGGTCCGGACCGACGGCGACGAACTTCAGATTGCCGAGCCAGGGAGACCCGAGGTCGATGTTTTGGACCGCGGCCCAACGGGTCGCCTCCCAGCCGGGCCGGGCGGATCGCTCGCGCATCGTGGCGAGGGCCTTGGCGTCGATCAGCGGGAACTCGCCGCGCTTGACGTCATCGGGGACCATCAGGCGGGACGGGGCGACCGTTGCGTAGCAGTAGCCGTTAAGCGTTGCGTTCATTTGAAAACTTTCGGTTTAGCGAAACCGCCGCTTGGCGGTCCGGGTTTTCGGGCGACGTTGCGGGGTGAAGGGGTTCGGGACGACGCGCCGAAATTCGTCAGCTTGGGCGCTCCGCGCGGCGCTCCACGCGGCGCTCCCCGCGGCGCTCC
>JACCDR011180997.1_pt1 | contig 26838 bp, 28 predicted proteins | sample 7446431 | NCBI WGS metagenome assembly JACCDR01 (sample SAMN15323443, study PRJNA562643) | freshwater metagenome | isolation source: river surface water | place: USA:Blue River Watershed | collected 2017-08-17 | reverse complement strand
TCATCGACGTGCTGGAAACGGTGGACTTCCACAGCGAAGAACTGCGCCCTGAAGACTTTGTGTTTGAAGGCTACAACGGCGTCATGTGCGTGGAAGCCGGCGGCCCGCCGGCCGGCACCGGCTGCGGCGGTTACGTGGTGGGCCAGACGGTGAAGCTGCTGAAGGAACACCACCTGCTGGAAGACACCGATGTGGTCATCTTCGATGTGCTGGGCGACGTGGTGTGCGGCGGTTTTGCCGCCCCGCTGCAACACGCCGACCGCGCCATGATCGTCACCGCCAACGACTTCGATTCCATCTTCGCGATGAACCGCATCGTGCAGGCCATCGGTGCCAAGGCCAAGAACTACAACGTGCGGCTGGGTGGGGTCATTGCCAACCGCAGCAAAGACACCGACCAAATCGACAAGTACAACAACCGCACTGGCCTGAAACTGGCAGCGCACCTGCCCGACCTGGACGCCATACGGCGCAGCCGGCTGAAGAAGTGCACGCTCTTTGAGATGGACACCACGCCCGAGATCGAGGCCGTGCAGAAGGAATACCTGCGCCTGGCCGCCGCCATGTGGCTGGGCCCCGAGCCCCTGCCCGCCGTGCCGCTGAAAGACCGCGACATCTTTGATCTGCTGGGCTACGACTGAAAGCGGCCGCCATGAACTCCGCCGCTTACGAACAACGCCGCAGCAAGATCGAAGACTACTTCGACCGCACCGCGGTCAAGGCCTGGGAACAGCTGACCTCCACCGCACCGGTGGGCCACATCCGCAGCACCGTGCGCGCCGGGCGCGAGCGCATGCGCACACAACTGCTGGCTTGGCTGCCGCAAGACCTGAGCGGCCTGCGCATCCTGGACGCCGGCTGCGGCACCGGCGCGCTGGCGCTGGACGCGGCGCGGCGCGGTGCCGAGGTGGTGGCCATCGACCTGTCGCCGCAGCTGGTGGACGTGGCGCGCCGCCGTGTCGGCGAATTGCAGGGCGCGCAGCCGCTGGCCGGCCGCATCGACTGGCGCAGCGGCGACATGCTCGACCCCGGGCTGGGAACCTTCCACCACGTGGTGGCAATGGATTCGCTGATTCACTACGACGAGGCCGACATGGTGCGCATCCTGGCCAGCTGGTCGCTGCGCACACGCGGCAGCATGCTGTTCACCTTCGCGCCACGCACACCCTTGCTGGCCGTTATGCGGTCGGTGGGCCGCCTCTTCCCGCAGAACAACCGTGCCCCGTGGATCGAGCCGGTGGCAGAAGCCTCGCTGCGCCGACGCATCGTCGACACCGTACCGCCCTGGCAGACCCAGCGCACGCAGCGCGTATCCAGCGGCTTTTACACCTCGCAGGCATTAGAGCTGACACGCTGAAACGTGTTCAAAACCCAGCAACGATGAACGCCTTGACGAAAGCGCTGATAAAGGCCCTGCACAGCAGGCTGCCGGCGCGCGGGCTTAACGCCCGCGCCGCGCTGCTGTGGAAGAAGCTGGACGGGCGCTTCCTGCCCTTTGCCGATGCTGCCAGCCCCGGCCTGCCGCTGCCCCGCCTGTTGCGCCTGGCGCTGTTTCAAGTGTCGGTGGGTATAGCCACGGCCTTGCTGGTGGGCACGTTGAACCGCGTGATGATTGTTGAACTGGGCATGGCCGCTGGGCTGGTGGCGCTGATGGTGGCGCTGCCCATCCTGGTAGCGCCGTTTCGTGCCGTCATCGGCCACCGCAGCGACGTGCACGCCTCGGTCATCGGCTGGCGCCGCCTGCCTTACCTGTGGCTGGGCACGATGATGCAGTTCGGCGGCCTGGCCATCATGCCCTTTGCGCTGCTGCTGCTGACCGGCGAAGGTGAACTGGGCCTGGCCTGGCTGGGCTATGCCGCCGCAGGGCTGGCCTTCGTGTTAACCGGCGCCGGTTTGCAGACCACACAAACCGCCGGCCTGGCGTTGGCCACCGACCTGGCGCCCGAGGCCACCCGACCCCGCGTGGTAGCGCTGATGTACGTGATGCTGCTGCTGGGCATGGTGGCCGGCGGACTGGTGTGCAGCTTCCTGCTGTCCAGCTTCAGTCCCACCCGGCTGATACAGGTGGTGCAAGGTGCCGCCGTGTTGTCGGTGCTGCTGAACCTGACAGCGGTATGGAAACAGGAAGCCCGCGACCCCACACGCCGCCGCAGCAAGGAAGAGCCCAGCGAGGCCTTCGGCCCGCGCTGGCGCCGCTTTATCGGCCAGGCCAAAGCGCGGCGTTTCCTGTGGACCGTGGGCCTGGGCACGGCCGCCTTCAACATGCAAGACGTGGTGCTCGAACCCTATGGCGGCGAAATCCTGGGGCTGAGCGTGGGTGCCACCAGCGCACTGACGGCCATCAGCGCCAGCGGTGCCTTGCTGGCATTCGCGGTGGCGGCGCGCTGGTTGTCGCGCGGCGCCGACCCCTGCCGGGTGGCGGCCACGGGCGCGCTGCTTGGGCTACCGGGTTTCGCCGCCATCATTTTTTCGGCGCCATTGGGCGCACCCGATCTGTTCAGGGCCGGCACCGCACTGATCGGTTTTGGTGGTGGCCTGTTCGCTGTGGGCACACTCACCGTGGCCATGGGTATGGACAAGGTCGGCACCTCGGGCCTGGCGCTGGGCGCGTGGGGCGCGGTGCAGGCCACCGCCGCCGGTTTGTCGGTGGCTGCCGGCGGCGTGGTGCGTGACCTGATGTCAACGTTGGCCACACAGGGCCATCTGGGTCAGGCGTTGAACGACCGCGTCACCGGCTACAGCTTTGTTTACCACATCGAGTTGTATCTCTTGTTCGCAGCGCTGGTGGCCATCGGGCCGCTGGTGCGACCTTTGGGCCAACGCGCCACCGTGCGCACCGAACCCGCGCGGTTCGGCCTGGCCGACCTACCGGGCTGATAAAGCCCAAAAAAATCAGGAGCTTCCCATGGGAACCGGTGCCATCACCTCCTACGTCGACGTTGCACAACTGGTGCTGTATCTCTTCTGGTTGTTTTTCGCCGGGGTCATTTACTACCTGGTGCGCGAAAACCACCGCGAGGGCTACCCGATGGACGTGGACGGCAATGCCGTCATCACCGGCTGGCCGGTGCCGCGGCCCAAGACCTATCTGATGCCGCACGGCCCCGACATCCAAAAGCCCGACTACCTGCCCGAGCCCGTCAACTTCGTCGCCCATCCGGCGCACGGCTACAACGGCGCACCGCTGGTGCCCACCGGCGACCCGATGAAGGCCCACGTGGGCCCGGGCTCCTATGCCCAGCGCGCTGACGTGCCCGACCTCGACCACGACGGGGTACCCAAAATCCTGCCGCTGCGCGTGCTGCCCAAGCACCAAGTCTCGCACCGCGACACCGACCCGCGCGGCCTGCCCGTGGTGGGCGCCGACGACGAACAAGGCGGTGTGGTGGTGGACCTGTGGTGCGACACCTCTGAGCAGATGTTCCGCTACCTGGAAGTGCAAACCGGGCCCGCACACGCCCCGCGCAACGTGTTGCTTCCCATCCCATTTGCCCGCATCACCCGCGACCGTGTGAAGGTGCAGGCCGTGCTGGGCCGCCAGGTCGCCGGCGCACCGGTGCTGCGCCAGGCCGACCAAGTGACGATGCTGGAAGAAGAAATGGTGGCCGCCTATTACGGCGCCGGCACCCTGTACGCCACACCCGAGCGCGCCGAGCCGCTGGTTTGAAGCGCTGACCAGCGCCGTCAGGAACTGACTGTGAAAGCCGTTATCTCCAACACCCCCAGCCTTGCCCCCGGCCTGAAGGCCCAAGGCCATGGGCATCGCCACACCAGCGGCCACGAACACGACTTCGAACCCGTGCGCGGGCTGCCCGAAGACCTGCCCGCTGGCGAAAAACTGTTGTGGCAAGGCAGCCCCGATGTGCGGATGCTGGCCATCCGCGCCTTCCACTTGCGCAAGATCGCCATCTACTTCGGGCTGCTGCTGGCCTACCAGGCCGCCTGGGTGATGGCCAGCGGCGGTGGCTTCAAGTCCGTGCTGATGGCTTTGGCCTGGCCCACGGGCCTGGCCCTGATGGGGCTCGGCGCGGTGGCTTTGCTGGCTTACTTGTCAGCGCGCACCACGGTCTACACCATCACCAACCGCCGCGTCGTCATGCGGGTGGGCATCGTGCTCACGCTGGCCTTCAACCTGCCGTTTTCGCGCATCACAGCGGCGGCGGTCAAGCCTGGCCGTCGGGGCAGCGGTGACATTTCCTTGTTATTGGACGACCGCGACCACATTGCCTGGCTGACCCTATGGCCACACGCAAGGCCTTGGAAGGTGGCCAAGCCGCAGCCCACGTTCCGTTGCATCAAGGACGCCGGTGCTGTGGGCCAGCTGCTGGCCGGCCAGTGGGCCCAAGCCACCGGACGCCCCCTGATTGCAGCCGCAGTTCCTGACACCGCGGCGGTGCCGGCGGTACAAGCAACGCACCCAACAGCCAGCGCAACGTCACAAGGCCGGTTGATGGGCCAAGCCGCCTTCACCACCCGCTGACACGCCGCAGCCCAGACCGCAAGAGCACCCCGCGAGCGACCCGCATGAACACGGCCCTGCAAAAACCTGCTGCTGTATCGCACTTTCCACGCCTGCCCCTGATGCTGCTGGCGGGTGCCGTCCTCAGCACCGTGCTGGCCGTTTCCGCTGTACGCGTCAGCGGTGTGCAGATCCGCGAACCCGATGCACCCACCGTATCTGCGCGCCTGCTGCGTTTTCAGGACGGCCCACAAGGCAGCGTGGTCGCGGTGGACGCAAAAACCGGCCAGACGCTGCAACAGTTCCAGGGTGAACAAGGTTTCCTGCGCGGCGCATTGCGGGCCCTGGCCCGCGAACGCCGCATGCGCAACATGGGCCCCGAGCTGCCCTTCGAATTGAACGCACGTGCCGACGGCCGCCTGACCCTGACCGACACCGCCACTGGCGCGCGCCTGGACCTGGAATCTTTTGGCCCCACCAACGCCGCCGTGTTCGCCGGATTGCTGGACCCCACAGCCTTCGCGCAGACATCCACTCGCCCTGCCGTGCGCACCCCCTGACACCAAGGAAAACATCCCATGTCCACCACCGCCCACGCCATCGACAGCAGCGCCTCGGCAGCCGCCTTGGCCAAACAGCAGACATTGCTGACGCCGCGCTTTTACACCACCGACTTCAAGGCCATGGACCGCATCAATGTCGAGCCCATCCGCGCCGAGTGGGACAAGATGATGGCCGAGTACGAAGGCGACAACAACCACGACCACTTCCAGCGCGACGCCAGCTTCGCCGAAGAAGCGCGCGCGCAGATGGCTGCGATGACGCCCGAACTGAAACAGGAATTTCTGGACTTCCTGGTCAGTTCACTGACGTCGGAATTCTCGGGCTGCATCCTCTACAACGAGGTGCAGAAGAACATCAGCAACCCCGACATCAAGGCGCTGATGCGCTACATGGCGCGCGACGAATCGCGTCACGCAGGTTTCATCAACCAGTCGCTGAAAGACTACGGTCTGGGCATGGACCTGGGCGACCTCAAGCGCACCAAGGCCTACACCTACTTCAAGCCCAAGTACATCTTCTACGCCACCTACCTGTCAGAGAAGATCGGTTACGCGCGCTACATCACCATCTTTCGCCAGCTCGAACGACACCCCGACAAGCGCTTCCATCCCATCTTCCGCTGGTTCGAACGGTGGTGCAACGACGAGTTCCGCCACGGTGAAAGCTTCGCGCTGATCATGCGCGCCAACCCGCACCTGCTGCGCGGCGCCAACACGCTGTGGATACGCTTTTTCCTGCTGGCCGTGTACGCCACCATGTACGTGCGAGACCACACGCGGCCGCAGCTGAAGCAGGCCATGGGCCTGGAGCCCACCGCCTACGACTACGAGGTCTTCCGTATCACCAATGAGATCTCCAAGCAGGTGTTCCCCATCAGCCTGAACATCGACAGCTCCGCCTTCCGCGCCGGCATGGACCGCCTGTTCAAGCTGTCTCAGCGCATGGACGCGGCCAAGGCCCGCGGCGGCGTGGTGGGCAAGCTGCAGCAGGCCGGCCTGGCCGTGGCCGGCTTTGCCGCCTTTGCGCGCCTGTACCTGCTGCCGGTGCGCCACCACAGCCTGCCGCAGCAGGTGCGCATGGCGCCGGCATGGTGACGCCACCCGCGCTTTGATGCCCGGCACACCGCATGCTTGAAGCCCTGCTGCCCATCGCCTTTGCCATCTTCATCTGGTGGTTTGCCACCGGCATTGTGCTGTTGCTGGACGGGCTGCCGCGGCATACCTTTCGCTGGAGCCATCTGCTTTCCAGTTTGATCGCTTTGGGGGCACTGGCAGGCCTGGCGCAGTCGGCCCACGTCAACACCACCGCCGGCGCTTACTGCGCCTTCACCTGCGCGCTGCTGGTGTGGGGCTGGCATGAGCTGAGTTTCCTGACCGGCTGGGTAACCGGCCCACGTCGGGCCGCACTCGAGCCCGGCACCCGAGGCTGGAAGCGCTTTGCGCAAGCCGTGCAGGCCATCCTGTGGCATGAGCTGGCCATCCTGGCATCGGGCCTGACCATCGCGGCTCTCACCTGGAACGGCAGCAACATGATCGGCTTGGTCACCTTTGGGGTGCTGTGGGTGATGCGCATCAGCGCCAAGCTCAACATTTTCCTGGGCGTGCGCAACCTCAGCACCGAGCTGCTGCCGCCGCACCTGGTCTACATGGGCAGTTACTTCAAGCAGCGCCCCTTGAACCTGCTGTTCCCTTTTGCTGTTAGCACCGCCACCGCCATGTCGGTGTGGATGGTATGGCTGGCCCTGCAGGCACCAGCAGGCACGGCTGCAGCGCGCGGCGGGCTGCTGCCCGCCACGCTGCTGGTGCTGGCCATCGTCGAACACTGGCTGCTGGTGTTACCCCTGCAGTCCACAGCGCTATGGCGCTGGGCCATGCGCAACCATACCGCTGCGCAGCCCGAACCAGCCCCCGACGGCAATGCCGCTCAACATGCAAAACTACTTCACGCCCAGTAACCTGCAAGGGGCTGACCCTGTGCTGCCTTCTGGCCCGGGCGCGCGCCCTGCGGGGCTGGCGGTGGCCCATCCGGCACCCAAGGCCATCGTCATCGGCAGCGGCTTTGGTGGCCTGGCGGCGGCGGTGCGCCTCAGCTGCAAGGGCTGGGACGTGCAGGTGCTGGAAAAGCTGGATGCACCGGGCGGGCGCGCCTATGTGTGGCGGCAAGACGGATTCACCTTCGACGCCGGGCCCACCATCATCACCGCGCCCCACCTGCTGGAAGAGTTGTGGGCGCTGTGCGGGCGGCGCTTGTCTGACGATGTGGTGTTGAAAGCGATGGACCCGTTCTACCGCATCCGCTTTGACGACGGCAGCCACTTTGACTACAGCGGTGACGCCGAGCGCATGCGCGCCGAGGTAGCCCGCTTCTGCGCTGCCGACCTGCCCGGGTACGAGCGCTTTTTGGCCGAGGCCGACCGCTGCTGCAAGCTGGGCTTTGAAGAACTGGGCGACCGCCCTTTTGACACCATCGGCGACCTCATCGCCGCTGTGCCCTCGCTGACGCGCATGCGCGGCTGGCGCAGCATTTACCGCATGGTGTGCAGTCATCTGAAGGACCCCAAGCTGCGCGTCGTGATGAGCTTTCACCCCCTGCTGATTGGCGGTAACCCGCTGGCAGTGACCTGCGTCTACAGCCTCATCAACACGCTGGAGCGGCGCTGGGGCGTGCACTGGGCCATGGGCGGCACTGGCGCGCTTGTGCAGGGCCTGGTGGGATTGCTCAAGCAGCGCGGTGTGGCCGTGCGTTGCGATGCCGAGGTCAAGCGCATCACGGTGGAACAGGGCCGCGCCACTGGCGTGCTGCTGGCCGACGGCAGCCACTTGAAAGCCGACATCGTGGTCAGCAACGCCGACACCGCCTGGACCTACCGCCATCTGGTAGAGCCGCAACACCGCCGCCACTGGACCAACCGCCGCATCGAAAAAGGCCGTTACTCGATGAGCCTGTTCGTCTGGTACTTCGGCACCAACAAGCGCTTTGAAGACGTGCCGCACCACATGATGGTGCTGGGGCCGCGCTACGAAGGCCTGCTCACCGACATCTTCAAACACCAGCGGCTGACCGACGACTTCAGCCTGTACCTGCACCGGCCCACCGCCACCGACCCCCTGATGGCGCCGGCCGGGCACGACACCTTCTACGCGCTGTCACCGGTACCGCACCTGGACAGCGGCACCGACTGGCCCGCCCAAGCACAGGCCTACCGACAGGCTATCGCCCAGCGGCTGGAAGCCACCGTGCTGCCCGGGTTGCGGCAACACATCGTCAGCGAGCGCATCACCACGCCGCAAGACTTTCACGACCGGTTGTTGTCGTTCAAGGGTGCAGCCTTTGGCCTGGAACCGCTGCTGCTGCAAAGCGCCTGGTTCAGGCCGCACAACCGCAGCGAAGACGTGCAGGGTTTGTTCATGGTCGGCGCCAGCACGCACCCCGGTGCGGGCGTGCCGGGGGTTTTGATGTCTGCAAAGGCACTGGAGAAAGTAGTTCCACATGTCCACAGCTTCGTCTGAAGTGCTGCGCCTGCAGTCGCCGCTGGCTGCGGGCCCGATGCCCGTAGCTGCATCAAGCTCCCTGCCCCCGCCCACGCTGCCGGCCTACGACGCGCAGGCCTGCCAAGAACTGATGCGCGGCGGCTCGAAGACCTTTTTTGCAGCCTCGTTGATGCTGCCGTCCCGCGTGCGCGCACCGGCCTGCGCGCTGTATGCCTTTTGCCGCCTGGCCGATGACGAGATCGACCTCGGCGTGGACCCGCTGGCGGCGCTGCGCGGACTGCACGGGAGGCTGGACGACATCTACGCCGGTCGCCCACAAGCCATCGACGTCGACCGCGCGCTGGCCAGCGTGGTGCACCGCTTTGCGATACCGCGCGAACTGCTCGATGCCTTGCTCGACGGCTTCCTGTGGGACGCCACCGGCCGCACCTACGAAACGCTGGAAGACGTGATGGACTACGGTGCGCGCGTGGCCGGCACCGTGGGCGCGATGATGGCCCTGGTGATGGGCACGCGCGGCCATCATGCACTGGCCCGCGCCTGCGAGCTGGGCGTGGCCATGCAACTGACCAACATCGCGCGCGACGTGGGCGAAGACGCCCGCAACGGCCGCCTGTACCTGCCCCGGGCCTGGCTGCGTGAAGCCGGCATCGACCCGCAGGCCTGGTTGGCAGCGCCACAGTTCAACGACGCCTTGGCGCGCATCGTGCAGCGGCTGCTGGCGGCCGCCGACGACCTGTACCACCGCGCCGAGCAAGGCATCGCCGCCCTGCCCCGCGACTGCCGGCCCGCCATCCACGCGGCGCGCCTGGTGTACGCGGAAATTGGCCGTCAGATTGAACGCCAGGGGCTGGACTCCGTGGCACAGCGCGCCGTGGTGTCGCGCAACCGCAAACTGGCCCTGCTGGCACGCGCTGCCGGCACCGTGCTGGTGCTGCCGGCCAACGGCCAGTGGACACCGGCACCGCTGCAGTCCATTGCATTCCTGGTTGATGCAGCGGTGGCCGCCACACCCGTTGCCACCGCCACGGCACCTTCTTCTGACGTCATGGTGCGGCCGCGCGGCCTGGATGAACGGGTGGGCTGGGTGATCGAACTGTTTGAGCGCCAACGCGAGCGACAGCTGCAGCAACAACGGGCCACACACTGAGCATGGAAACCACCGGCGCAAAGCCAGCCGCAAGGGGGAAACACCTGTGACTGATCAAAGTCAAATCGGCGTCAATTGCCCTTGACACTTGTATGTGTAATTCGATAATGACACCGATTGGCAAGGAACCACCGTGCGGGTTGCGCACGGGCCCTCGTGCGGGTTGAGCACGCAAACGGTAAATTCATTGAGGAGCAACACCATGTCTGACCCCAGCAGGGTAGGGCCAACCGGCCTGACGGAGACGGAGGCAGAAGACCTGCACCGCCACCTGATCCAGGGCACGCAGATCTTCGGCGCCATTGCAGCGCTGGCGCATCTGTTGGCCTACATCTATTCACCTTGGCTTCACTAGCCGCAGGAGAGCACGATGATCTACGGAAAAATGTGGCTTCATGTCAAGCCTTCGGTCGGTATCCCGATTTTTCTGGGTGCCGTTGCCGTCGGCTCGTTTGCAGTGCATGTGGCACTGCTGACGCACACCACCTGGGTGCCCCAGTACCTGAACGGCGGTGCCGTGAAGGTGCAAAAGGCCGCTGAGGTGAAGTCCACTGCGCCAACACCCGGCTAGTGGTTGGTGGCCGTTTCGTCATGGCCTGCAACCGAGCACAACGCGCTGCCGCGTGCCCCGGCTGCGTCCATGACGAGCAGCCACTCTTCTCATTCACTTCCCCCATTTTGATGACCGCACCATGCGCAGCCTGACCGTGCGATTGGTGTCCGGCTGGGCCAGCCTGGGTTCTCGCTTTTTGCCCTTCGCAGACGCTGCAACACCCGACCTGCCGCTGGGCCGCTTGCTGCGGCTGTCGCTGTTCCAGGTGTCCGTCGGCATGGCCATGGTGCTGCTGGTGGGCACGCTGAACCGCGTCATGATTGTCGAACTCGGTGTACCCGCCTCGCTGGTGGCGGTGATGATTTCCATACCGGTGCTGTACGCACCGTTTCGCGCGTTGGTGGGCTACCGCTCTGACAACCACAGCAGCCCGCTGGGCTGGCGGCGTGTGCCTTTTATCTGGATGGGCACGCTGGTGCAGTTTGGCGGCCTGGCCATCATGCCTTTTGCGCTGCTGGTGCTGTCGGGCGGCGGCAATGCCGCGCAATGGCCTTCCTGGATAGGCCCTGCCGGCGCCGGCCTGGCCTTTTTGCTGGTGGGCGCGGGCCTGCACACCACACAGACCGCCGGCCTGGCCCTGGCCACCGACCTGGCGCCGGTGCAGTCGCAGCCCAAGGTGGTGGGCTTGATGTATGTGATGCTGCTACTGGGCAGCGTCATCAGTGCGTTGCTGTTCGGCGCCGCGCTGGCCGACTTCAGCCCGGCGCGCCTGGTGCAGGTCATCCAGGCCTCGGCCGTGGCCACCCTGGTGCTGAACACGCTGGCCCTGTGGAAACAGGAAACCCGGCGCCCGCCGCACCGGGCAGGCAACCGGCGCCCTGAGGCCGCTTCTTTTGCCCAGTCCTGGGCCGTGTTCAGCCAGGTGTCCAAGGTGCGGCGGCGGTTGCTGGCCATCGCGCTGGGCACGATGGCTTTTGCCATGCAAGACGTGCTGCTCGAACCCTATGGCGCCCAGTTGCTGTCGATGTCGGTGGGGGCCACCACGCGGTTGACCGCCAGCCTGGCCATCGGCGGGCTGTGTGGTTTTGCCTGGGCTTCTTACATACTGGGCAAAGGGGCCAATCCTTACCGCATGGCCATGTGGGGCGCCACCGTGGGGCTGCCGGCCTTTGCCCTGGTCATTGGGGCGGCAACCTTCCAGTCCACGCCCGTGTTTGCGCTGGGTGTGTTTTTGGTGGGGCTGGGTGGCGGCCTGTTCGGCCACGGCACCCTGACCGCCACCATGAACAGTGCGCCCAAGGAACACACCGGCCTGGCGCTGGGCGCGTGGGGCGCTGTACAAGCCACAGCGGCGGGCGTGGCCGTGGCGATGGGCGGCGTGTTGTCGGACCTGGTAGGCGCCGTGGCCACACGCGGGCTGCTGGGGCCGGCCCTGGCCGTGCCCAACACCGGCTTCGTGGCCGTTTATGGTCTGGAGATGCTGATGCTGGTGGCCACGCTGCTGTTGATGCGCACCTTGGTGGACGACAAACAGCCGCCCAAAACCACCCCCAACAACGAAGCTGACAGCTTGTGCACAATAAGCAAGAGTTCGGCGGTAGAACTAGGCCATTGATGGCGGGCGAGCCGCGAGAAACAGCCCGCTGAATGACAACCCCAAAAACCGGAGAAACCCGTGAGCGTTACCACCATCCTTGTAGTGGCTTGGTTTGTTGTAATCGTGTTCTGGCTGGCGAACTACTACCACCGAGAAAATTACCGCTACGAACTCGAGTACCGCGCGGGCAAACGCCCCCGCTGGGACAAGCCTGACGATTACGACGATTAACCTTGTGGTGTTGGTGATTCTGCGCCAACGCCGGTCTTGCGAGACAGCAGCCGGTCGACAGCAAAGTCGATCAGCAAAGCGCTGATGACGGCCATGTTTAAAGCGGCCGCCAGACCAAGCAACACGCCAGCCAATTGGTAACCGAAGTCAAATCCCATCTTCAGGGCCACCGGCACCACCACCAAACAGCACAAAAGCACCCAGCGCCGGTGCTGGGCTTCGACAGGACGGGTCGTCTTGGGCATGGATCGCTCCTTTTTCATGGGGATTGGGTTCGGATGGTCCCAACGACCTGGGTGGCCCGTGATTTCAAAAACCGGCCCGGCGCGGCATGCGCCAGGGCAACATCAGCTGTGTTGAACGGCTGACCAGGCGAGGCACGTCCAGCGACTCGTGCACCGAGGTGAGCTGTTCGCCAAGCAAACCTGAACGCACCACCGAGCGTGCATAAAACGGCGTATCTTCCAGGGTCTGCTGCAGCAACAGTGGGCGCTGTGGCTCGCTGCGCATGTGGCGCTCCACCCGCCAAGCACTGCGCGGCAGGGCCTGGCGCGGCGGCGGTTCAAAGGGTTCGTGGCGGCCGTCAGGGTAAAAGCGCTGCGCAATCACACGGTCGGGGCCCTGCTTGGGGCGCACGTCGTAGACCACGGCAGAACTGCCGTCGCGCAGGTTGCCACGCGACCAGTCCCAGCTGGAAAAAGGGCGGTCAATCGGCTCGTCGCCCTCGTTGGAATCCAGGTAAGCGTGGCCGCTCCACTTCAGCCCTGGGCGCAACAGGTCGACCTCGATGCGCGAACAAGGCGCTATCGGGCCCCAGCGGTGGCGGCCCTGCTCATCAAGTGCGGCGTTGAAGGTGCTCAAGGCGGCAGGCCACACCCTCACCTGGCCCAACACCCGCTGCGGCAGCGGCACCGACAGTTCATCCAGTTCCAACAACAGCGAGCGGCCGTCCCAGTGCAGCTGGCTCGGACCCACTACCAGGCTGCGTTCGCTGCGCCGCAGCTGCGCCGCACCCCGCTCGGTCATGGTCCAGCGCCGGGCGCCGCCACCGTAGAGCGCCACGTTGATGGCGCAGTGGTCCTCGGCGGGTGTAGCTGGGTTGCGCTTCAACGCCCACGCGTAGTAGGGCGAGAAAACACTGCCGACAAAAGCGATGATGGTCAGGGCGTGGCGGCCGTCATCGCTGATGGCGTCGACGTACCACCAGAGATAACCACCCGGCGCGACCGGTTGGTTGAATCGAGGCTGGCCATCAGCGCTGCGGCCGCCCGTTGGCCCGACAGCGCCGCCATGGGCACGCCCGGCCCCGGGTGCACCCCACCGCCCGCCAGAAAGAGGCCCGGTACTGCCGTCGCCGAGCCCGGGCGGCGGAACGCCGCCATCCAGCCATGCGTCACCTGCCCGTACAGCGCCCCGCCCGTGGCCGGGAAACGCTGGGCGTAGTGGTTCGGTGTCGAGCACTGTTGCTGCCCCTGGCCCGGGTTGAGCACCAGGCCACAACCGCGCAGCAGGTCCACGCTCCGTTGGTAGCATTTGTCGATCTCCTCGGCATCAATGGGGCCCAGGTCGCCGTCGGGCGGGGCGTTGACCAAGCACAGCAAGCGGTCCTTGCCTGCGGCGGGTGCCAAGGCCGTATCGTCACGGTCCTGCGCACACACATAAACAGTGCCGCGCCGGGGCAGGCGGCGCCGGTTGAAGATGTCGTCGAATTCCGATGCGTAGTCGGCGTCGAAAAAGACGTTGTGCCGCGTCAGCGGCCATTCGGGCGCCTGCACGTTCATCGCCCAGGTCACGGCCGACAACGAACGCCGCCGCCGCGGCACCGGTGGCACAGCGGCCAGAACATCGGGGCCCAGCAGGCCCTGTACCAGCGCCTGCGGGTCGCCATTGAACAGCACCGCGTCCGCGGCCAGGCTTTCGCCGCTGGCCAGGCGCACACCGCTGGCGCGGCCGCCGTGCGTCAGCACCTGGGCGCAGGGGCTGGCATAACGAAATTCCACGCCGCGCGCAGCCGCCAGATCGGCCATCGCGCGGGCCACCGCCTGCATGCCGCCCTGCACCGCCCAAACGCCGTCCAGTTCCACTTGCGCCACCAGCATCAGCGTGGCCGGCGCTTGCCAGGGCGAGGCGCCGCAGTACGTGGCATACCGCCCAAAGAGCTGCCGCAAGCGTGGGTTTTGAAAGTGACGACCCAGCGACTGCCACAGGTTGGCAAAGGGCCCCAGCCGGACCAGCACGGCCAGGCCGGGCAGACCCAAGTCGCGCCCCATCGACCACAAGGTGGGCCGGCCACCGCGCATATAAGGCGCCTGCAGGTGCGACAGCACCTCACGGGCCTGCTGGCAAAAGGCGACAAACCGGGCCGCTTCGGCGGCACCTGCAAAGTCGCCTATGGCCTGGGTGGACTGAGCCGGGTCGGCGAACAGGTCAAGACGCTGGTCATGCCCACGCCAAGCATGCCGCGCCAGCCTGGACAAGGCCGTCATCGGCGGAAGGTCGGCCATGCTGGCACCGGCCTGCGCCAGAATCTCTTCAAACACCCAGCGCATCGTGAACACCGTAGGCCCGGCATCCACCGGCGCGCCGTCCACCGTCACCTGATGCATTTTGCCGCCGGGCGCAGCGGCGGTTTCCACCACTGTGACCCGCACCCCCTTGCTTGCCAACAAGAGCGCAGATACCAAGCCACCGATGCCGGCGCCCACCACCACCACCTGCGGCTGCGCCAGTGGGTCAGCCGACATGATTTACTCCGCTGGCTGCGGCATGCGGGCAACCACTGGAAAAGACGGGGGCCGGCGCAAAGCCCGCGTCAGCGGGGGCCGCGCCGATTTCAGAACGCAGATCCACTCCCTGCCAATGCCCCTCGCCCCACAGCGGCGCGAAGCGGACAAACATCGATTCGCTGAAGTGCCCGCCGCCATAGGCCGCGCGTATGGCCTGTAGATGGGCTCCGCTGCGTGCATAGGCCTCCATCGCTGTGGTGCTGTGCCACAGGCTGAAAGTGGCCTGGCGCAGCAAAGGGGCTTCACCCAGACCCATGGCCAAGCTGCAACCCGGTGCCGCAGCCAGCGAGGCCTCAGCCGCTGGTGACAGGCTCCAAAAAGCATGCACCTTGCCAGGCTTGATGGACGCCCGCGTGAGCACCGCGACTGGGCCGCTGCTGGGCGCAGACACGGTGGCCTGCAGCGCATGCCCTGACCAGGCACCACGGCTGGAACTGGCACGCAAGCCCAGCACCGCCAGCGCCCGTGCGCGTTGCCGGTAAGCCACCAGCAAGGGGTGGCCGCGCACAAACTGCAGCGCGCTGCTGTCGTCGTCAAAACCCAGAAACAGGCCCTGGTGGGTGCCACTGGGCTTGACACCAAAACCACCTGCTGCACCACTGCCCAGCACTTTGGCAAAGCGCAAGCCCGCCACACCGCGCAGCGGCGTGGTCTGCATCACCAGGCGCGACCAGGCCCAGAGGCGGTGGCGACGTTCGAAGTCCACCAGCAACACCACCGCCACCGCGCCAGCACTTCGCAAGCCAGTCTGTGGCGCCAGCGCAGGCGTGGGCAGCGCGGCAGCCACCGCAGGCGCAGCCTGCCGTGGCGGTGCTGCCGCCCGCACCCCGGTACCGCCTGCCGACGCAGCCCGCGAACCGGCGGCCACCTGGGGTCCGTTCATGCCGCCCTTTCGATCAAGGCCAGCGGCAAGCGGAAGCTGATTCTTTCCTCTAGGCCGGGCAGTTGCACCACGGGCCCCGCGCCCCACTCGCGAAGGCGCTGCACCACACGCTGCACCAGCACCTCGGGTGTAGAGGCACCGGCGCCGACGCCGATGCGCCTGGCGCCGCGCAGCCAAGCCGGGTCTACGCCCGACTCATCAGCCACCAGAAAGGCCGGGACCCCAGCCTGCTGTGCCACTTCGCGCAAGCGAGCACTGTTGGAACTGTTGTTGGCGCCGACGATGAACACCACGTCCACCTCGGCCGCCAGGGCCCGCACGGCGGCCTGCCGGTTTTGCGTGGCGTAACAGATGTCGTCGGTGTCGGGGCCTTGCAGATCAGCAAAACGTTCGTGCAGCGCAGCAATGATGTCGCGTGTGTCGTCCAGACTGAGCGTGGTCTGTGTCACATAAGCCAACGGGGCATCAGGTGCGAACTGCAGTGCCTGGACTTCGGCCACACTGCTGACCAGGCGTGCACCGGGCACACGGCCCAGGGTACCTATCACCTCTTGGTGGCCCGGGTGGCCGATGACCAGCACCGCCCGTCCCTGCTGGGCATAACGCTGAACCTGCTGGTGCACCTTACTGACCAAGGGGCAGGTGGCGTCGATGACCTGCAAGCCGCGTGCGGCCGAGCGCGCCACCACGGCATGCGACACACCGTGGGCACTGAACACCGTAGGCGCCCCAAGCGGTATGTCGTCGACGCTGTCGACAAACACCGCACCGCGTTCGCGCAGCATTTGCACCACATGGCCGTTATGTACGATCTCGTGGTGCACGTAAACAGGTGCGCCGTACAGTTCGAGTGCACGCTCGACGATGTCGATGGCCCGCACCACGCCGGCACAAAAGCCGCGCGGCTGTGCCAGCAGCACCTGGGCCTTGACGGCCTGCAGCGCCGGTTCAGGCAACAGTCCCGACGTTGCGGCACTCAGCCTGGGCTTGGAAAAGGCCACCGGCTGTAGCGTCAAGTTTGACGGCGGCATAACTGCTAATGACCGGGTTCTGGCCGTGTAACTTGGGCAGCGCTGCGCGCGCAGCCTACTTGACAGTGACTTCGACGCGGCGGGCAGACGGGTCTTCACCCGCCAGGTTGGCCTCGGTCTGCTGCGGCTTTTCCAGCACCACACGGGCCGGCTCGATGCCGCGCGCAGACAACGCGTCGCGCACAGCAAAGGCGCGGCGCTTGGCCAGGTCCTGGTTCTGCGCCAGGGTGCCCGAGGCCGAGTGGTAGCCTGAGATGACCGCTTGTGTGGTGGGCGCCTGCTTCAAGGAAGCCACCACCCGGTCCAACTCAACGGCCTGGTCGGTTTTCAGGGCCGGTGAGCCGACGTCGAAGTACAGCACGGCACGCAGCGGGTCAGCAGCCGCAACTGTCGGTGGTGCCTGCACCGCTGCAACCGTCTTCAGCAGTTCCGGGTAGTCCTTGGCCATGGCTGCGCCGTACAGCGGTTTGTACGCACCCTGGTGGCAGGTGGCGCAGTTCACTTTGGCCACGTCACCCATCGGGCCTTTGCGGTGTGCAGGGAACACCGGCGCCAGCGGGTCAAGGTAGGTTTCGTTCAGGCCACCCACCATGCGGATGCCATGCCAGGCCGTGGTGCGCTTGGGCGTGCTTTCGTCCCAAGCGCCAAAGTTGCGGGTGTTGTGGCAATAGGTGCAGTTCACGCCCAGCGAATCTGACATGTGCATCATCAGGCCGTAGGTGCCTTCGGTGGCCTGCAGCGACGCCACATGCCCCGTGGGCAGCGCCGTGTCGGCGCCCACCTTGATCGTGCGCGCCAAGCCCTTATTGGCCAGGTAAGACGTGAACGGGTCGTTCGGCAACGACGCGTAGGCCACTGACTTGGCCGGTGCATTGCTCTGGTTCAGGTTGCCGATGAAGTCGCTGCGTTTGTCCTGCGGCACGGCCTGGGTCCAGATCTGGGCCGGCACGTTCAGGCCGCGATGGCAGGTGTAGCAGGTTACACCGGTACCCGCCACGTGTGTCTTCCAGTTGGCGTTGATGTCCTGTGTCATCTGCAGCATACGGCGTGCCACCACCTTGGTGTACTTGCTGTCGTCGCTCATCTCCGCCAGGTTGTGGCAGTAGGCACAGCCTTCTGCGGGTGACACCCAGGCCGTGATGGCCGCCATATGGCGTGTGAAAGCACCCACACTCAGGTCACCCAGTACCTGCACGTTCTTGAAAATGTCACGCGCCCGAGGTCCGGCATCGGCCGCTGGTGGCGCAGACTCGGGCGGTTGGTTGTTGGGAATCTGCTGCACCACGGTGCGCGGGTTGTACACCTGCACCATGCCCGTGCCGCGGTAACCACTTTGCACCGAATCCACAGGCGGGCGTTCACACGCAGACAAACCAAGAACCAGGGCCAGCGCACCGGCCAGAGGAAACCATCGCCGGTTGAAGATCATGGCTTGACTCCTTGCAAAACTGAGGGGTCGACCATCGGACCGAACACCTGCGGATAGGGCGGCGCAACACCGTGTTTCATGGCCCAGAGGTACCAGTTGTCAACCACCGTGCCGGTTAACAGGATGCCGATGCCGCCGCACAGCGGGCACAGCACGGCAAACCACCACGCCCAGCGGTGTATCGACTCCATCGTGGCGTTGAACCCCATGGTCCAGCGCCAGAACAGGGCAGCGCGTTCGCTGGCGGTACCTCGGTCGGTAATCTGCTCCAGTTCGCGTTCGCCGCCAAAGCGGCTGACGGCCAAAATCGTGGCGCCGTGCATCGCAAACAGAAGCGTAGAGCCATACAGGAAGGCGATGGACAGGGCGTGGAATGGGTTGTAGAACAGGTTGCCGTAACGCAGGGAGAAAGCGGCCGTCCAATCCAGGTGCGAGAAGATGCCAAACGGCACCGCCTCAGACCAGCTGCCCATCAGCAACGGCCTGATGAAGCCCAGCACCAGAAACAGCCAAATCGCTGCTGCGAAGGACCAAGCCACGTGCGTGCCCAATCCCAGCTTGCGTGCACGGGTGTACATGCGGGTCCACCACAGCAACAGCGAGATGGTGATGAACAGGCCCGACAAAAGCCACCATCCACCATCGTTCAGGGGCGGCAGGCTCAGGCCGTAGGCCGGTGATGGTGCATCCAGCGACAACCAGAACAGCTGACGGATGAACTGGATGGGGTCCCAGTTGACCGAGGCCAGCATGTTGAAGCCGATGATGTTGAAGCCAAGCGTGCCAAAAACAAGCGATGCGATTCCCAGCGGCCCCAGGTAGATAGGCCCTATCTGCGCATTGCCCAAGCGGCCGGCCAGGTGCCACAACGCAGGCTTGCGCCCGGTGCGTGGGCTGTTGCCATGCCTTAACGGTATGCCCTTTTGCGTGGGTCCCACGACCTGCACGGTGGTGAACAGATTCTGATAGTCAGCCATGTTTGCGTTCTCCTGTGCCCATGACGGCCAATACGTCCATTGCCATCACTTCAAAGGCCATTGGGCCCAAATTGGCAGATTCAGCCACCAACCCCACCATTCGGGCCAGCCCCGGGTCCAGAAAGGCCCGCTGATGATGATGCACACCGCGCTGAAGAAAACCGCTGCCAAGGCCATAAACAAACCCAGCCGGTGGATGCCCAGCGTGCCCACCGAATAACCGATGGCATCGCGGAAAAAGGTGTCTTCGTGCTCTGGCGTCTTCACCAATTGGCCTGCTGGCGGGTTCGATGCCGACAGGATGAGCGAGCCGTGCAGCGCCAACGCAAAGGTGGTCGCGAAGAAGAAGCTGATCGCGATCATGTGCGCCGGGTTGTAGTGAAAGTGCAGGTACTGATAACCCACGTTGGACACCCAGTCCAGGTGGCTGAAGATGCCGTAGGGAAAACCGTGTCCCCAAGCGCCCATCAAAACCGGACGTATGACCACCAGTGAGAAATAGGCAAATATGGCCACGCTGAAGGCCACAGGCACGTGCAGTTGCATGCCCAGCTTGCGGCAAATCTCAACCTCGCGCAGCGCCCACGAGCCAAAGGCCCCCAGTGCACACACCGTAACCAGTTGCCACAGGCCCCCTTCCATCAGCGGCGCCATGCGCAGGCCATAAGAAAGGTCGGGCGGGGCAATGTTGATCTGCCACAGATTCCAAGTCGGCCCCTGTGAAGCGCCCCACAGTATGAGTGCAGTGCCCAGGAAGCTGAAGAACAGCGTCGTGACACCAAAGAACCCGACATAAAACGGGCCCACCCAAAAGTCAAACAAGTCGCCGCCCACCAGGGTACCGCCCCTGACCCGATACTTGCGTTCAAAACTCAACATGGCCATGGTCAGATGCCTCCGATCGGCGCTGAAAAAGCCGGCGCCAGTTCATGTGAACCCGGTCGCCGGTGGGGCGGAAAGGACGCAGCACTTGGCAAGCGCATGGCCTTGTTCCGCCGTATTGCAAACAAACTTACTTTGGTGCGGTGACTGAAGCCACTGCGGCCGGCATCGGGGCATTCAATGAAGCCACCGTGGCCTTTTTCGGGCCGTCCAGCCAATTGAACTTGTTGGTACTGAGCAGCACGAGGTGAATCATGGCCGCCAATGCAAACAAGAAGACCCCTTGAGCCACCATGGCCCGAAGCGGGTCGAACAATCTCCAAATTCTCCACATGATTCCAAGCTCCTAAGATATGTGCGACATAAAGGTGTAGACCGCAGCCTTGACGCCGCCAAACGCAGATTTCGCCCCTTCGGCGCCGGGCAGCCAGTTGCGCCAGTGCAAGCCCAGCAACTGCCCGAGCAAGGCAATCGGAACGATCACCAAAAAGGCAGCCCACAGAATCAGGCGGTCGCCGTGCGAACCCGGTTGCAGTGGGTGCTTGTGCACCAAGATGTTGTTGTCAGGCATGGCCAAACTCACTTTCCGAACGTCAGTTGGGGTGACTTACAGCCAGGGGCGCCAAGCCCAAACCAGCACGTGTGCCACCACAGCGATGACCGTGAAGCCAACGAATCCCTGTACCCAGTACTTGTGGAACTCTTGCGCTTCGTCGTCGGACAAGCCCGAGATGGAACCTTTTCTCTCAGCCATTGGAAGACTCCTTTAGCTTGGCCTTGCGGCCAACCGCGCGTAAAGCCCGCGCAGCAGTGGCAGACGCAGCCGGATGCCGCGACGTGGGGGTGCAGCCTGCCAGAAGGGGCAGGGCTGCAGATGGATGAGGGCCTGCCTGCGCACGGCAACCGGGTCGGTGTTGCATGTCAAGACCCTTGCAGTGCACTGTCGCGTGCACGATGCAGCCGCTCGGCGGTAACTTGTGTTTCGCCGGCCTTGCGTGCCTCGCGCTCGGCACGGTCGCGCAACTGCTTGGCGGCAGATATCTGCACCAGCACCGGCTGGCTGCTCACCAATTCGGTCAGCAGGCCCTGCGCGGCCTCATCCCAGGCCAGCGGCGGCTCTGCCAGCCTAGACGGCGTAGCGTCCACACGGTCCAGATCAGTGCCCAGCGGCAGGATGTGAAACAGCGCGTCAAACAGTGCGTTGCAGAATTCCTGCACCACATAAGTGGCGCCGGCGTAACCCATGAACGGTGTGCCGGTGTGGCGGCGGATGATGGCGCCCGGGAACGAGGCCGGAATGTAGGTCGGCTTCGGCCCGTGGCCACCACCGCCCAGCTCAGCCAGGTACATGCGTTCGTTGTAAGAGCCGAACATCACCAGCGGCGGTTTTTCGTGCGTGAGCCGGCGCACGGTTTCGTTGTCGGTTTTTTCACCCGCCTTGCGGGCGATGGCAAAGTTGCAGGGCAAGCCCAGCTCTTCTTCCAAAAAATGCCGCAGGCCCCGGGTGTAGGTTTCGTTGGCCACGACGGCAAAGTTGGCAGTGCCGAAAAAGTCTTGCGTGACGCTGCGCCACAAGTCCCAGATGGGCTTGATGGTGGTGTGCTTCTCGCGTTCTATGAAGGGCTCGGGGTCCAGGTGCAGCAATTGGCCCAGCTGGCGCAAAAAAGCCGTGGTGCTGTGCAGCCCGATGGGGGCTTGCAGGTAGGGCCGTTCCAGCGCCTCGCACAACATGCGGCCGTATTCGCGGTACATGCAGATGTTGACGTCGGCCTCCACCAGGCGCGAGACATCGGCCAGGTGGCTGCCCAGCGGGAACACCATGTTCACTTCGGCGCCGATGCCTTGCACCAGGCGGCGGATCTCGGCCAGGTCGCTGGGCATGTTGAAGGTGCCGTAACAAGGGCCGATGAGGTTGACACGCGGCTTTTCGCCCGCCGGGCGTTCTTCAAAGGGCTTGCGCTGCGGCACCTTGCGCAGGCCGTACTGTGTCCACAGCCAGTACATGGCGCGGTTGGCACACTGCCACTGGTCTTCGTCGATGGTGCGCGGCAAAAAGCGCTGGATGGTGGTGCCTTCGGGGGTGACACCACCACCGATCATCTCGGCGATGGAGCCCGTCACCACCACGCTGGGCAGGTCGGGGTCGAGCGCAGCATGGGCACGTTTCATCGCACCTTCGGTGCCTTCGCGGCCCAGTTGTTCTTCGGCCAAACCCGTCACGACGATGGGCAGTTCGTGCGGCGGCAGTGCGTCGGTGTAGTGCAGCACGCTGGTGACGGGCAGGTTCTCGCAGCCCACCGGGCCGTCGATGATGACCTGCAGGCCCTTGATGGCGGTGAACACATACACCGCGCCCCAGTAGCCGCCGGCCCGGTCGTGATCGATGACATAGCTCATCAGATCATCTCCTCTGCCTTGCGCTTCTTCAGCAGCTTGATGACCTGGCGCTTGGTTTCGGCGCGGAATTCGGGCCGCTCTTGCGGCACACCTTCCCACACACCGGCCCTGTCACCGCCGCCCACGTCGCCGAAGAAGTTGCGCATCTGCTCGAAGCGGGCTTTGTTGCCAATGGCCGCGTTCACCACCTGCGCCAGAGAACCGGCACCGGCAGGGCCCATCAACGGGCGGGCTGAAATCAGGTTGGTGAAGTACAGCGATGGAATGGTGGCCGCCTTCGCGGCCTGCACCACTGGCGTGGTGCCGATGGCCAGATCGGGCTTGAATTCGCGCACCGCCGCGATGTCCTGTTCCAGCGTGGCGCGGTACTGCACATGCACGCCCCGCGCCTGTAGCCATTCCAGGTCGGGTGCGCTCCACGGTGTCTTGGGGCAGGCACTGCCCACGTAAGGCACCTCGGCACCGCTTTCGATGAGCAGGCGCGCCACCAGCAGTTCGCTGCCTTCGTAGCCGCTGACGGTGATGCGGCCCTTGATGGGGGTCTTCGACAAAACACCGCGTATGGCAGGCAGGAAACGGTTCTTCGCCGCGTCGATCTGCGCCTGGCCGATGTTGCAGGCTTGCCCGATGGCCTGCAGCCAGGCTTCGGTGCCGTCATGGCCCACCGGGGCCGAGGCCACCACGGGGCGCCCGGCGGCAGCGAATTCACGCACGCTGGCGGTGTAGAACGGGTGCACGGCGGCCACCGCAGCGCAGTCCAGCGCGGCATACAGCTCGCGCCATTCGCGCGTGGGCACCGCAGGGCCGGCGGCCAGACCCATGGGCTCGAGCATCGCGCCCATGATCATGGGGTCGGCCGGGAACATCTCGCCCAGCAGCGTGACCGTGGGCTTGCTGGAGATGCCACCGCGCGGCGCCGTCACCGGCCCGGCTTCGGCTTCGCTGCGGGCGTACTTCAGCATCGCGCCGGCCAGCACGTCTTTGGCTTCGGCATGCGTGGGCACGCCAAAACCGGGCACGTCAATGCCGATGATGCGCACGCCGTTGATCTGCTTGGGCAGCAACTGCAGCGGCACACCGCTGGCGGTGGGCACACACAGGTTGATGATGACGATGCTGTCGTACTTGTCGGGGTCGGCCTGGGCATGCACCGACTCGCGGATGTCTTCAAACAGCTTGCCCGTGACCAGGCTCTCGCTGTTGAATGGCACATATCCCACACTGCGCCGCGCACCGTAGAAGTGGCTGGTGAAGGTGAGGCCGTACACGCAGCAGGCGCTGCCGCTCAAGATGGTGTGGGTGCGCCGCATGCGCAAGCCCACGCGCAGCGAGCCAAAGGCCGGGCACATGCTCTGCGGCTGGTCGTGCGGGCCAGCACCTTCAGGCAGCGGGTAGTCTTGGGCGTACTGCTGCAGCACTGCCGTCTTGCCGGCACTGCGGGCAGCAGCCAGCATGGTTTCTTTGCCGGAATGGCAGCCATGGCCATCGCCGTCCAGTGCGGCGGGTACAGGCAGATCGTTGGCGCCCATGCTGCTCACCCGATCAAGCCGCGTCGTAGACAACTTCAAGCGTCGGCTTGACGATGTCATGTTTGCCCACCATGTCAAACACCGTGGCCGGCTCCATCTTGAAGTCGCGGCCGGTGACCTCGGCACTGAACAGGCCCAGCAACTGGTCTTGCGTTTGCGGCTTCGGGCGCACCGGCGGCGCTTCAGCGACGTTGGTGGCGAGTTCTTCAAACAGCGGCGCCCACTGCGTGCCCGGGCGACCGATGATTTCGTAGCTGGCGCTCTTGCGGCGGATGTCGTCGTTGGCCGGGATGGTGGCCAGCACCGGTATTTGCGCTGCTTCAGCAAACTTCTTCGCCTCGCCGGTGCCGTCGTCGCGGTTGATCACCACACCCGCCACACCCACGTTGCCACCGAGCTTGCGGAAGTACTCCACCGCGCTGCACACGTTGTTGGCCACGTACAGGCTTTGCAGGTCGTTGCTGGCCACGACGATGACCTTCTGGCACATGTCGCGGGCAATCGGCAGGCCAAAGCCGCCGCACACCACGTCGCCCAGGAAGTCGAGCAGCACAAAGTCAAAGCCCCAGTCGTGGAAGCCCAGCTTTTCCAGCGTCTCGAAGCCATGGATGATGCCGCGCCCACCACAGCCACGCCCCACCTCAGGGCCGCCCAGTTCCATCGCGTAAACACCGTCGCGCTTGAAACACACGTCGCCGATGGCCACCGCCTCGCCGGCCAGCTTTTTCTTGCTGCTGGTTTCGATGATGGTGGGGCAGGCCTTGCCGCCAAACAGCAGCGAAGTGGTGTCGCTCTTGGGGTCGCAGCCGATGAGCAGCACCTTCTTGCCCTGCTGCGCCATCATGTAGCTCAGGTTGGCCAGCGTGAAGCTCTTGCCGATGCCGCCCTTGCCGTAGATGGCAATGATCTGCGTGGTTTTGGCCGCGGGTGAGGTGTGCACCGGGTCGGGCTCCACCGCAGCCTCGGCGCGCAGCCGCTGCGACATCGAAGCGGACAGCGTGACTTGTATAGGCTGCACGTTCGACATTCCTGACGGGGGGTTCATGCGTGGTGTCTCCAGTCGAGAATCATCTTCAGGCAGTCGGCGTCGCCGAAAGCGGTGCGGTAGGCCGGCTCGGCCTGGTCAAAACGGGCCTGGTGCGTGATCAGGCCGTCCAGCGACAAACGGCCGTCTTCCACCAGTTGTTTCACCGCCAGCAGGTCGGCGCGTTTCCATTCGGCGGCCACCCGCACCTGCACTTCACGCATAAAGGCGGGTGCGAAGTTGAAGCTCAGGCGGTCGGTGTAAAAGCCCGCCAGCACGATCTCGCCACCCGGGCGCAGCCGCGACACCAGCGTGTCGAGAATGGCCGAGTCACCGCTGACGTCGTAGATGGCGCGGTAGTCGCGCCGCGTGTCGTCTTCGGGCTTGACCACGGTGTAGCCCTGGGCACCGAGGGCGCGCCGGTCATCCAGTTCCCACACCGTGGTGGGGTTGCCGGCGGCCACGTTCAGCCGCGCCAGCAAGCGGCCCAGCACACCGTGGCCGACGATCAGGTCGGGCGGCTGTATGTGCTGCCGCAGGCCACCGCCGGCCACGGCGTGGTAGGCCGTGGCGGCCAGCGCCAGCAGCACGGCGCGTTCACCCCAGGCCGGGTCTATGGTGACCAGGCGTTTGCCCGGCACCACCAGGCGCCCGGCAGCACCGCCAAACAAACCCTTGACCGGGCCAAAGCAGTTTGCCCCCGGCACAAACACGTGTTCACCCACCTGCAGGCCCGAGGCCGACCCGGCTTGCACCACCTGGCCGACCGATTCATAACCCGGCACCAGCGGATAGCCCATACCCGGGAAGGTGGGCATGCGACCGGTCCACAACAGCTTTTCAGTGCCCGTGCTGATGCCGCTGTAGGCCACATCCACCACCACATCGTCATGGCCCGGCGCAACCAGATCCAACTGACTCAGCGCCAGGTGCTCCGGCTTTTCCAGTACGACGGCCAACGTGTTCATACAAGGGCCCGCCAGAGCCCCGCAGCCGAGGCCTGCGGTCTGTGCGTTGTCGGAGTGTTGAAGGTCATGGGCTGCGCTTTGGGGTCTGGTTGTCACTTTACGTTTACTTTGCTAAGTGTCAAGTCATATTTACACTGATGTTGTCAATGTCACAGTCTGCGCAGGGTCTTGTCACCGGGCTGGGGGCTGCTGTGCAACCTGGGCCACCAGCAGGCCCACCTGCAGCGGCAGGCGCGAGGGCAAGGAACGTACCGCTTCAAAGCCGGCCGCTTGCAACATGGCCGTCAACTCGGCACGCCGACGTGGCCGCCCCCGGCCCATGGCCAACAAGTAAAAGCCAAAGTAGGCATCGCCCATGGGTTCAGCCCCTTCAGTGCCGCTCATGGGCTCGGCCAGCACCAGGGTGCCGCCCGGCGGCAACACGGCATGAATGGAGCGCAGCAGGTGCATCACGCGGTCGTCGTCGTGGTCGTGCGCCACGCGGATGAGTGTCACCACATCGGCCCCTGTGGGAAGCGGGTCTGACAAGAAGTCACCACCCACGACCTGCGCCCGCGCGGCCAGCCCTGCGCCCTGCAGCCGCTGCTGGCCGCTGTGCGCCACCGCAGGCAGGTCGAACAGCACCAGGCGCAGCTGCGGGCAGTGCTGGCCGGCTGCGGCCAGAAAACGCCCCTCACCGCCCGCCACGTCCAGCAACTTGCGGTGTTTGCTGAAGTCATAGGCGTTCAGGATTTCCTGCGCCACCAAGGGCTGCGAGGCTGTCATCAGCGCCGAGTAGGCGGCCACGTCCTGCGCCGGCAGTTCGCCGGGCCGCGCCACATTGGCATAAGGAAAACAGCGACCCAGTTCAGTGCCCTGGCCCCCTGCGCGCAGCAGCGCCACCGGGT
>JACCDR010650277.1_pt1 | contig 26839 bp, 37 predicted proteins | sample 7446431 | NCBI WGS metagenome assembly JACCDR01 (sample SAMN15323443, study PRJNA562643) | freshwater metagenome | isolation source: river surface water | place: USA:Blue River Watershed | collected 2017-08-17 | reverse complement strand
GTACCCCAATTGGCTATATTTTCGCAAGCTCAAATCTAGCGCAATCGGGCTTCGAATCCGTAAACAGTCTCCCAGACTGTTTACTCCTTGTTCACTACGTTCACTGCGGAGAGAGAGGGATTCGAACCCTCGAGGAGCTTTCACCCCTAACGGTTTTCAAGACCGCCGCCTTCAACCACTCAGCCATCTCTCCAGTCTATGTAGAACCTAGGGTTCGTTAGCAACAGATACTAGCAAATTAGTCGGCAGTTGTACACCATGCCTGTGATACAATTTTTGGTAATGGAACAAACACCCCGTGCGATCACTTGGGAAGCCCCTGAGCATAACCATACCGAGAAGGGGGCTGATTGGTTTTTTGCGTTTACGATTGTCTTTATCGCAATTGTCCTTGCTGCGATCCTGCTTGGGAATGTGCTTTTCGCGCTCCTCATGGCTATTGCTGGTCTCACTCTCGCAATTGCGGTTTCCCGTCGACCACGGATTGTACCGTTCGCTGTAACTGTGCGTGGAGTGCGAATGAATGATGAGCTGTTCCCGTATTCTACGCTTGAGTCATATTACATAGATGAAGATGATCCAAATGGTCCGCAGCTCTTGCTTCGTTCGCGTCGAAAGTTCATGCCGCTTCTTGTTATTCCACTTCCACCCGACAACGTTGATGACGTTGAAGATATACTTCGAGACCGTCTTCCTGAAGAACATCTTGAAGAATCTCTCTTCATCAAGATACTGGAAATTTTAGGATTTTGATGTATGATGTGCCAACGTCGTTTTTACCTCGACGTTCATCAACTGCTCTCGTAGTTTAATGGATAAAATGCTGGTTTGCGGTACCAGCGCTCCAGGTTCGATTCCTGGCGAGAGCACAAATGAAAACAACACCCAATTAGGTGTTGTTTTCATTTGTGCTCGAGAGAAGACGGAGTCTTCGCCCAGGAATCGAAGAGGCTGAATATATCGCACGGAGCGAAGCGATTATGGAATTAGTCGACACCTGACCGAACTTTCTCGCGAGCGCTATGAGCCCAACCTTTCTGAATTTGTACGGGCGGCTTTTAGGTTAGTTTGAGAAACTTAGCGACTGGCCGCTTTACTAACTCACTGACAATGAGATAGACGAAGGTGAGTGAAATAATGAGACCTAAATCCTGCCAACTTGGAGTAACAAACTCAAAGTAGTGCGCAGTAAAGGGGATTAAAGGGAGCGTAATGGTCATGACAAAGGCGAAGCCGGAGAGCCAAATAATGGTCGGTGCAGGCCAACCAGCTTTCCCGATTGGAAGCATTGAACGAATTGAGAATAGTAATACGATTTCAGTTATTACACTCGCAATAAACCAATTTGTTTGAAGTACCCCAGCTCCTTCTTGGAAGAAGATTCCAAACCACATAAAGTCAAAGATAGTACTGACGAGACCAAGGGTAATAAAAATTATATACAGTGAGCGAAAGTCATATTTTTGTGGTCGAGCAATTTCTCGTTTGTGAACTCGATCAAAGGCAATTGCCATCATAGGGAAGTCTGAAAGTAAATTGAGTAGGAGAAGCTGCTTTGGGAGCATGGGTAAGAATGTGACGAAGAGCGATCCGATAGCAACCGCATAGAAATTTCCGAAGTTTGATACCAAGGTTGCTCGGATGTATTTAAGGGTGTTTGCATGAGTTTCTCGACCGAGACGAATGCCGTCAATAATCACATGGAGGTCAGATTTAAGGAGTACAATGTCAGCCGTCTCCCGCGCTACATCTGAGGCGGATTGCACAACTAGTGATACATTAGCTGCTTTGAGAGCAGCTGCATCATTGATACCTTCTCCTAAAAAACCGACAGTGTAACGTTCTTTAAGGAGCGTAATTAAAGATAATTTTTGCTCGGGAGTAGTCCGGGCAAATACTCGAATCTCGCCGATACGTCGATGTTGCTCCTCGGTAGGTAGGTCAAAAAATGTATTTGCTTCAATTACCTGATCAGGATTTGTTACAAGTTCAACTTCACGACCAATAGCTTCTGCCACTATACGGGAGTCACCGGTAATAATCGTAACGGCAACGTTAAGTTCTTTGGCTTGGTGCAGTGTTCTTGCGGTTGATTGCTTTAAGGTGTCTGCGAACGAAATAAGACCGCCAAACTGATGGCCGGCACCGGTGTTGTAACTGACGCCTAGAACGCGACGACCGGCATGTTCTTCTTCATCTAACCAGGCTCCGATACGGTCACGATCAACGAGGCCCTGAGAAATAAAATATTCAGGACTACCGCGTCTAATGTGTATCTCGGTACCGTCTTTGTGACGGACACGGGCACCGTTACTTCGTAAGGCAGGATCAAAAGGTTCTTCTTCAATGAGGGAATAGTCGAGAACAGCTTGTTTTTGTTCTGCGGTCAATGCTTCTTCAGTTGCACGGTCAAATGGTTCAGGGTGTCGTTCGTTGATGTCGTGGGCTGCGAGTCGTGAAAGTATTAATGGGTGCCAAGGGGATTCAGGGATAAGGTATTCGTTTTGGTAGCGAAGTCTGTTTTCGGTAATGGTGCCCGTTTTATCTGTACAGAGTAGTTCAATTGAACCAAGGTCTTGCACGGCCGAGAGGCGCTTAACGATGACTTGATTCTTTGCAAGCTTCAGTGCTCCATGTGAAAGGGAGAAGGTCATCACCAGCGGTAGTGCCTCTGGGATTACTGAAATCGCGAGTGCGATAGCAAAAATGAGTAAGTGAGGAATATCAGTAGTGGCACCATCAATGAGTATATTTGCGAGCACTATAAAGAGGAGTGTGGTTAAGGTAGTCCGTAATATAAAGGTGCTAATACGGTCAACTCCTTTAGTAAGCTCACTGACGCTCTGTAGTGTAGTGGTTGAGCGAGCAATGTGAGCAAGTCTTGTGCGGTCACCGGTAGCCGTTACTTCAGCATAGGCTAGACCTCGAATGATGACGGTCCCTTGAAGGAGTTTGGCATTGTCTGGCGGGTTGTTCTCGTCAGTTCCAATTTTTGAAACCGGTGTTACTTCTCCCGTAAATGTCGTTTCGTCCACCTGGAGCCCCTGAGTGTGCCGGACAATCGCATCGGTGGGGACAATTTCACCTGATTCAAGCTTCAGAATATCTTCCGGAACTAGTTCTGATACAGCTATTTCCTCATCCCGCCCATTTCGTCGGACGGTGATGGTTTTTACTAGATACGATCGAAGTTTATCAGCCGCTGCGTTTGATTTATATTCTTGAAATAGGCTTAGTCCGATACCAAGAAGTACAAACAGAAGTATAAAACTGGCGTCGAGAGGTTCACCGAGCGCGAACGTGACTAGAGAAGCTAGTAATAAGAGGATTATAAAAATACTTTTAAATTGTCGGACGAAAAGTTTTAGAAAACGGAACCGTGGTTGTGGAAGTTCGTTTTTCCCATATTGTTCTTGTAATGCTATAACTGCATCTGTGTTTAAGCCGTGATACATAGTAAAAGTATAGCGCACCGCGGGGCTGTGCTCGGATTTTGTTACAAATGTACTCTTTATATACAGGATTGATGTGTATGGGAGGTGTCTTTGAAGGGGAGTTAGAGTGCTTGTTGAGGAATCGTGCTTGTTGGTGAACTTTCGATGGTTGTTGGGGTGTTTGTTTCAAAGAATTCAGTCGATTCACTCTGAGGTTCTTCTGGCGTAGTTTCGGTCGAAATCGGTATGAAGAGGGGTGTTGCTGATTGATTTTCTAGGGATTGACGAATTTGAGCGTTTTCTTCTCTGAGTTTTGTAATTTCTTCAAGCGCGCCCTTAATTTCGGCCTCACGGTAAACTTGATTGGTGGTTATGTTTGCTTCTGTTGTGTGCGGAGTGGCTTCGGCGTGAGTTGTGTAAAGGTTGAAAGACCAAGCGCTGCTCGCTCCGAGGGCAAGTATGGCGATACCAATACCAGCAAACCATTCTCGTTCAGGATGGATCAAATAGTGATCAGACAATCCTTGACTGCGTCTCAAGATTGATCTCAGTAACCGAGCTGTAAATTTTTTGTCGATCATGATGGTTTAATGGTGATATTAAGCGTGAGGCTTCCTTTCCAGATTCCATTCGAGAGGCTTTCAAGGGTAAGAGACTCAACCTTTGCATGGTAGGGGATCGTCTCTAAGTATTTAGTAAAGTCACTGACCTTGTCTTTACTACCTGAGTACACAAACCTCATGGTAATGTATTCAGTTGTTTTATCCGCAGCTTCTTTCTTATTGAGGTCTTCGGTTTTAAGCTCGATTTGTATTGATTTTGCGAAACGTTCCAGATCACCAAGGAATGAAATACTGTCACTCTCGTCAGCAAAAAAGGCGCTGGCAAGCGTGTTTCGATCCTGCTCAGTCTCTGCAACGAGACGCTTTACTTTGATGAAAGCCGCTTCTTGAGCCGTTTGTTCACTGAGAGCTGTAATGTAGCGATCAAGCTGGGCACCTTTAGTATTGATCTGGTAAAGAAGGAAGGTCAATGAAAGAACTCCTCCTAAAAAGAGACTTAGTGAAAGTATAAGAATTTTCTTGGTGCGTGAGTTCATAAGTTTTTATGAAGGAGTCTTCATAGTAATGGTAATAACAAACGAAATATCTTTATCCTGGGCGAGATTTGAAATTGGTAAGAAAACAGTTTCTATATCAGTGTCACTGAGGAGTGTCTCGCGAAATTGGGCGAGTGATTCTCGAGTGGTAGCTTTACCAGAGATACTAATCGGTTTTAATTTTGTCCCGTCAGATTGGAATTCAAATCGGTTAATGATAATACCGTCGTTTTGAGAGAATTCAATTTTTTTGACTAATTCCATGTAGCTCGGTAGGTCTCGATTTAAGAGAATAAACTGAGCTTGCTTATTGGCATCAACGAGTGTCACCGAAGAGAGGTTGTAGTTATCAACCTCTGATAAGGCAGCTTCAGCCGAGGTCGTGTACGCGTCGATCTGGGTTGAGACGGTTATAAAAGCGGGGAGGAGTAAAGTGGTTGCAATAAATAGAACAAAACTTAAGATGAAAAGCCAAACTGAAACTACCCGAGTCCAGTATTCTCGGACCACACTCCGTTTTGCCGTTTGGGGGATGAGATTTATCATACGTTAGACGGTATTGTTGAGTGCCAGTCCGATAGCGGTTGCATAGCCGTATGAATAGTTGCGTTCAATCGGTGGAATAATGAGATCGGCCGGAAATGCATTTTCCCATACGTTACCTCGAACACAGGGTATACCAAGCGCTTCGGTCATATATTCAGGTAGCCCCTTGAGGTTAACACTACCTCCACAGAAGATAATCTTTTTGATTCGTCGTTCGCTATCGCGGTTTCCTTCTTTAGTGTGCCAATATTGCATTCGTGTTGCAATTTCGTCTTTGATTACTGAAATCGTTGGCACGAGGCAGTCATACACTTTAGTATCTTCGGCCCCTCGAATAAGACCTTGTGTATTTTTTATCTTCGTCAGCTCACTTTCTGCAATCGTGTCGCCGAGTGCGCGACGCATGGTGGCAGAGAGTTGTCCGCCACCGATATCAATCGTGGAGGTATATAAGAGAACACCTGATTTGCTGATACCAACGCCGGTTCTGGTCTTTCCAAAATCAATAAGCATGACGGTGTCAGTCATGCGAGCGGGAACAACTGCGCGAGCCATGGCCTGGGCCTCTACTTCAAACGATATCGGTACTAGATCAGCCGCGAGACAAGCTTCGTAGTACGCCATAATCGTGTCTCTTTGGTAGGCCGATACGACGACATGAATAGTCTTACTCTCTTTCTTTGTAGGAAGAAAGTCATAATCAAAAATGGTATCTCTGGCTGCAATCGGGACATTCTCTTCCAGTCTAAATTCGAGGAGGCTCTGGATTTCTTTTTCCGGTACATCATGACGAACTTCTGTTTCAAATATGTATGCTCGTTCCTCAGGGAGTGATACTCTAATGAAGTCAGCTTTAGCTATCTTTTTAAATTCGCGAAGCGTCTCGGTGAGGAGTTTCGGATCACGCACGTCGCCTCGGTCGAGTGAGTTTGCAGGAATATCGATATCTCCCCAGGCTTTAAGTTTTCGCATCGAATGCTGGCGCAAGGTTGGTTCAAAGGCAACGTACTTCATTGAAGTATCAGAAATGTCGACACCTACGCTCGGTAGACTGATATAACTTGGTGGGGGGATTATTCGTGAAAGAGCAGAACGTACGTTCATACCTGAATAGTATACGCTGTGTAAGTCGTATTTGAGACCAACAACTCACATGGTGCTCTCGGAACTACCGAGGAGAAACATACTAGTGCACGAGTGTTCCTGGAGGAACAGGCTGGCCAGGTTCTAGGAGTGTAAAGGTCTCGTCATCGCCACCAGCGAGAATCATACCCTGACTTTCAAGTCCGCGTATGGTGCGCGGCGCAAGGTTTGTAAGAAAGAGCGATTGTTTTCCGACGAGAGTATTTGGATCTGAAAAAAACGCACGAATGCCGGAAATTATCTGACGTGGCTCCGCTTCGCCAACGTTGACCGAAAGCTTCAGAAGTTTGTCTGAATCAGGAACAAGTTCAGCGGTAAGTATGGTACCGATTTTTATCTCTAACGCAGCGAAATGGTCGTACGATATTTGTTCCATAAAGATAAAGCTATTTTTGTCTCGTAATAAAACTATTGAGAATTAATGTGGCAGCTGCAGCATCGGTCATAGCATTTCGACCTTGGATTTGTAGTGCTGCTTGGGTCGAGAATTGTTCTGGTTCAAGGTGGATCGGCAGGCCGGTTGCGAGCGTCAGGTCAGTCATTAATGCTTCAATCGCTGGCTGGACCTTGTTGGGTTTCCCGCCTTTATCGAGGGAGTGACCTATGACGATGCTACCAATACCTTCAGACGTTATAATATGTTCAAGTTCTTCTTGTAGGGTGGGTGAGTTCGCTAAGACTTTATAGGGGAAGGCCATAGAGCCAGATTCATCGCTTAGAGCGAGTCCGACTCGTTTTGTCCCGTAATCAATGCCAAGTAATCGCATAATTTTGTAGCATAGCATGGAAACTGACTATCGTCTGAAGCGTTAGCCGGCGCCCGATCGAATCCGTTCGGCCAATTTTGCGAGGGTAGTATCGTCTGCTCGCGCGGAGTCATGAGAAGACATATAGCCCTCATACTGTTCGAAGTAGGTTGTAATTTCCGATCGCCGTTTCTCCCAGGTCTCAAGCGCAGTACCGTGCATGGGGAAGAGTTTGGCGTGGAGATGGTTTACACCAAATCCTTCAAACATGAGACCGGTGCGACCGACGTCCGGAAATGCTTTGTCAATTAACGCTGCGGCCTCTCGTGCTGCTGTCACCATACCGTGCATTACTTCCTTGGGTTGCTCAAAAAGATAACTGTCGTGATGATCTTTAGTTACTACGACTGAGAATCCTTCAGTGTTGGGGAAAATTGAAAGAAAGGCGAGGTGGGTATCATTTTCCCAGATCTTATGACAAGGGGCTTCACCAGTAACGATTTTACAAAAGATGCAATTTTCTCGATGTTTCATATCTATTGATTATACCTATATAACCTATCGCGGCCAGGGAAGGGGTACGTGGCGCACCCGCGAGAAATCGAACTATCCCCGGTAGTTCTAGTGACTTAAATCACAGGGTATAGGGTAATTCTGGTCTTGGATTACGACCAACGGGTATCGTAAGTAAATAGACAGTATACCCCCTCGGGGGTATACTTATATGTATGAAGAAACCACACGAAAAGTTAATTCGGCGACTCAAAATTATCGAAGGCCAGGTGCGTGGACTGCAGGGTATGATTGAAAAAGGAACGTACTGCATTGATGTCATTACGCAAACGTCGGCCATAAAGCAAGCCCTTTCAAATATTGAAGATGTACTCCTCGAAGAACACCTTTCCCACTGTGTGGTGAATCAAATTAAGTCGGGAGACGTAAAAAAGCCGGTAGGAGAAATATTGAATGTCTATCGCTTAAAAAGAAAGTAAATATGGAACAGCATCAGAATCAATCAACACCGGGTACGATAAAAGTACATCATACTGCACCCATCAGCATATTGGCATACTGGCCCATTGCTACTATTTACGCTATAGCAGCACTCATTTCACTCTATACCGTACAGTGGCACCTCTACCCAGACTATATGGCACATCTTATGGGTTGGGTGCTCGTCTTTTTTGGTCTCATTAAGTTATCTGACGTGGTTGGCTTTGCAGAGGGGTTTATTAAGTATGACCCGCTCGCAAAGCAAAGCATCGTGTACGCACAGGTGTACCCCTTCTTAGAAATTACTCTCGGTATCCTCTTCATTCTTCAGCTCCTGATTTTCCCTGCGACACTCGTCACGCTGTTTATATACAGCGTTAGTCTCTACGGAGCCTTGCAATCATTACTGAAGAAAGAGTCACTTCATTGTGTCTGCCTTGGGACGTACTTCAAACTCCCGCTCTCGACCATCACCATCATTGAAGCGATTTTTATGATTGGTATGTGTCTGTGGATGTTCGTGATGTTTAACAATATGACGATGGTCATGTAAAACAAATAAATATGAAAAATCAATCAATCATAATCATTGCTGGACTCGCAGTACTTATTATTGGAGCAGTTGCGTATAGCTTTAATACCAAAGCTACTGATTATTCAATGAGCATGCACAAGGGTATGCATGCTCAAGATGATGTACCTGCTGGGATGCATCGTATGCCTGATGGTTCGCTCATGAGCAACAATCCAACGACGTCGAATAGTAATATCGAGTCTAGTATGGGGATGATGGGAGATATGGATCACGCGATGATGATGGTTAAAAGTGAGCGCGAATTTCTTGAAGGAATGATCCCGCACCACCAAGAAGCCGTGGATACTGCCAAAGAAGTGATTGCGCGTGGTGGCTCGACACCTGAAATCAAGAAATTAGCTGAAGATATTGTAGTGGCTCAAGAGAAGGAAATCGCCCTGATGAAAGACTGGTATCAAAGCTGGTATGGTGAAGCGTATGCAGCGAAGCCTGATGCATACACCCCAATGATGCGTGATCTTGAAGCGCTCCGTGGGGCCGCTTTGGACAAAGTTTTTTTGGAAGACATGATTATGCACCATATGGGAGCCCTCATGATGGCACAAAGCGTTCAACCATACATCGAACATAAAGAAATGACCGATCTGACTAAGGCGATTGTGGAGACACAGACTGAAGAGATTCAGTTGATGAGGGAGATGCTCGCAGGGTTGCAATAAAGTCTTAAGTTTGGGTTTACAAGAGCGTTCGATTCCTTTTGATCGAACGCTCTTGTTGTAAAAATAAATGACCAGACACAACGCCTGGTCATTTATTTTGGTGCCCCCGCGAGGAATCGAACCTCGAATAACGGCTTAGAAGTCCGCAGTTATATCCATTTAACTACAGGGGCAAGTAAGAAGCTCAATAAAGGTGCTTACGTTCATGGGCAAAACGCTTGTTCTGAAAGTTTTTCTTACAGAAGCAAGTGAAAGCAGGATAGCAGAAAACAAATAAGTAGGAAACTCGGTAAGCAATGCGACGACACCGAGGTGTCGTCGCGAGGGTCAGTGAAGGTAGGTGGACTCACGGAGCGAGAGTTCAAATGCGGACCACCCCTCAGTGTTGACGATGATGACGCGGACATGTCCCTCGCTGAGCGGGAGATGTTGGATGCGAAAGAGGTCCGGCAACTCATCGGTGAGGGGTTTGAGTTGTTCCCAAGTTGCTCCGCCGATTGCGAGTGGGGCGAATCCACGATCGCGCACTTTCTGCCAGTGCATTCCTGGTTGCAAGGCATCAACGACGTTTCTCCATAAAGAGTCAACCTCGATACAGTAGAAGATAAGCTCGTCTCGCGTGAGCAAGGTCTCGGTGAGGGCCCTTTGAGCAAGTCCCTGCAGCCGGCCTGCACTCGAGTGCAACATCGCGTACGCAGTGAGGTTGGTGAAATCACCCATGGTTACCTCCGTGTGGTGGTGCTGCTCCGAAAGAACTAGATACCACTGAACTATAGCGCACTCAGGGTGTCTGTAAAGACAGAACGACACTGCGCCACCGGTTGTGGTGGCGCGAGCAGAGTTTAGAGCGATGGCAAGTAGCGTCGCTGTTTACGATCCTTACGAATCGGGATGTGTTCAACGACCATGATTTCAATCGTCAGTTGTGGTCGCAGGACACGGATGTAAGCCTCAAGTTGTTCAACGAAATGATCTCGGTGAGGACTGCTTCGCTCAGTCTTCGTCAGGGTGATTTTGACTGAAATGGTGTCAACCGGATTTTTTCGGTAGACCGTTGAAACGATTACATTATCTGTGGATGGTAATCCGAGTAGTGTATGAAGCTGAGAAAGAATTGCGAGGTGCTCGCGGAGCTGCTCGCTCTGAGCACATTCGATCAGAACTTTTGCCACGGGTTGCCTCCGTAGAGAATGATAGGAACGATTCGGTCTTGAGTGTAGCGGTAAGTTACGGCTCTGACAAGGAGGGTTGTCTTTAGTACACACTTCAGCTTTTTAACAGAGGTCTCTGCGTTCGTAATTCTCTGAGAAGAGTTTGGTCTGTAAAAAGCAAAACCACCTCAGAGATAATTTTGAGGTGGTTTCGTTTTGTGCGCGATGAGAGATTTGAACTCCCGACCTTCTCGGTGTAAACGAGCTGCTCTACCAACTGAGCTAATCGCGCATTCCCGTGTGCGGATATACTACCTGTTTTTCAAATATTATCAATATCTACGCTGAGTCGGTATACTGCATACGTATATATATGATAGAGATGCAATGTGTGGTGACAGGCAAAGTGCAGAATGTTGGGTATCGAGATTATGTCTCGGAAGCAGCCAAAGAGCTCGGGGTTGTTGGTTGTGTGCGAAATAATCCCGACGGGTCAGTCTATGTCCTCGCCCAAGGCGAGCCCGAGTCCCTTCGTCAGTTAGTTGAATACCTTCATGAAGGATCAGTTCTGTCGGTCGTGAGAGGGGTTTCGGTTGAGTGGGGTACTGCCACTGATGTTCGTGAGGGTTTTTCGATCAGTGCCTAATGTTTGCAAAATGGATCGAGTAAACGTATGCTCACTGTCATGAATCTGGTGCCAGAAATAATCTACGAAGATGAGGGCATTGTCGTTATCAACAAACCCTACGGTCTTTTAGTGCACGAAGATTGGACCTCAGGAACTACCGGTACCGTCGTCGAGTGGTTTCTTGACCGTGTCCCAGACGCGCGTGGAGTAGGTGAGGTTAGTGTGAAGCCAGACGGCACCCCGCTTGAGCGTTCGGGGGTTGTCCATCGGCTTGATCGTGAGACTTCAGGAGTGATGGTGCTCGCAAAGACCAAAGAAACGCACGAGCTTCTTAAGGCGCAGTTTCATGATCGAACCGTCAAGAAAGAATATCGAGCTTTCGTCTACGGGCGGTTACATGATAAATGGGGGACAATCAATCGTCCCATCGGACGCAATCCGCGTGATTTTAAGAAGCGTTCGGCCGAACATGGAGCAAAAGGAACCTTACGGGAAGCAGTTACTCATTTTGAACGGATCGGTGTCGGTGAATATGAAGACGAGGCGTTTTCATATGTAAAGCTCCTTCCAAAGACCGGACGAACTCACCAACTCCGCGTCCACCTCAGAGCAATTAGTCGTCCAATTGTTGGAGATGTGCTCTATGGTGAGCCATATATTAATACGTCTCACAACCTTGGTCTTACCCGTCTAGCGCTCCATGCGCATGTGCTCGAGATTGATGTGCCGGGAGGTGCAAGAGAGCGTTTTATTGCCCCGGTTCCAGAGGAATTTGAGCGAGCGGCGGAGCGTATTGCAGAGTAGGGAGGGCTGTGGTAGATTATGGCACGCTTAATCGCCCTATTGTTTAGGTAGTTTAGTATTTTATTATGAAATCAGCAGTTACCGGAGTGATTGTGTCACCCGTCAATATGAAAGAACGAGCAGATCTTGGCCTTCGCGCTGGAGATACTGTTCGTGTCCACCAAAAGATTCAGGATAAGGGTAAGACCCGTATCCAGATTTTCGAGGGAGTTGTTCTCGCGCGTAAGCATGGAGATGAGCCAGGCGCTACCTTTACCGTGCGGAAGGTCGCCAGTGGTGTAGGAGTTGAAAAAATTTATCCACTCTATTCTCCGCTTATCGATAAGCTTGAGATTGTAAAGCGTGCGAAAGTACGTCGTTCAAAGCTCTACTACATTCGTGAGAAGGTAGCTCGCGAGGTAAAGCGACAAATGCGTCGTATGACCATGGTTGATATGGCTACTGAGTCAGAGGTGGAGGCAGCCGCTCGAGCAGCTGCTGCAGCTGCAGCAGAAGCCAAGGCACTTGAAGAAGCTTCATTGAAGGCGAAGGAAGAAGCAGCACAGGCAGAAGCGGAACGAGCAGCCGCAGAAGCAGCGCAGCTCGCTGCTGCAGCGGCAGCAGAAACCCCAGCTCCTGAGGCAGTAGTCGTAACCGAAGCTCCGGTAGAAGAAGTAGCTACAGCAGAAGCCGAAGTAGCTCCAGAGGAGAAGAAGTAAGAAGACACCTAAACAACAAAAAACCGGACTCGTCCGGTTTTTTGTTGCCCCTTGAATAACCATTTGATTTCGTGCATAATGGCCGGCACGCGTAACTCGCGTTTTGCTCAGGTGGCGAAATTGGTAGACGCACTACCTTGAGGTGGTAGCGCCTTCACGGGCATGCTGGTTCAAATCCAGTCCTGAGCACAAAATTAAAAAACTCCCAATGGGAGTTTTTTAATTTGTTCAGTGCTGCTTTGCTATAAAGTAAAAATGTTCCCGATTTGAAAAGCCAAGTCCAATTGTTGACAGGTCTGATAATAAGCGTAGTGTTTTGAACAATGAAGCACGTTTACTGGTATATATCGCTCATCGGCATGCTGTTTTTGGGTGCTGAAGCTAAGGCGGCAACGCTTGATCTCACATATCTTGAGCGCCCCCAGTCACTGACGGTGATTGACCAAGATCATTTTTTTGGTGAAACCGTAACGGGCTCTCGGTTTGCGCAATATCGGATAGTAACTGATGCCACTATTCGTATCCACAAATTTGTTATCTCGGATCGGCATTTTTACATCTCTGATCGGGGGTATATTGAGGCCCGTGACGATCTGTCTGCAGTCTCCATTTATTTATCGCTCGGATAGTAGCTATGAGTACGTTTATACAATTTTGTGTGGGTCTTGGTCTTGTGGTTATAGTGGGTGTGCCAGTTTCGGTGCAGGCAGCGGTTCTCTCTGAAGCTGAACGGGCGACACTGCAAGCTCAGATCGTTCAATTACAGGCAGAAGTCATTCGGTTAGAGGCGCTGCTTCGAAATCGATTTGTTAGCAGTGTTCGTGAACCGTATCAGGCCCGATTATTCACGCAACCAATCGAGGCATCGTATTTTGTTCTCCGGGAACAATTATTACCGACAGGAACTAAGCGGGTTCGAGCTCAGGATGCAGCACTCTTTGCCCACCTTGTCTCTGTTATGGGAGAAGCAGAAGTTAGAGCCCGGGTGGGAGAGTGGCGAGTTTTTTTTGACCCGATGAGTGAGGTAGATGCCTATGTAGAGCAGATAAGCGATACCGGGCAATATGTGGTCAATATTAACCGCGCTGGTTTCGTATTAAGCGATCCCGCTGATGTCAGAGCTCTTAAGGAACTATTTGTTCATGAGTATGCTCATATGATTTTTCTGTCTCGCCCTGAAGTTGTGGCGGAATATCGTGATCAGTTTTGGTCTATGAAAGATTTGGAAATGGGTAGTAAAACGACAGCTGAACGGGAACAATATTTTAGGCAAAATAAATCTGATTTTGTGAGTGAGTACGCCCTCCAGTCGGTTGATGAGGATATGGCAGAGACCTTTTTGTTTGCCGTAGTATCACCGGTTGAACTAGAGACGGGTGAGCGTCGTGAGAAATTCGATTTTCTTCTAAAGCTATCAGCGGTAGCGCAGGCGATTAGTCAGACACGAGCCCGATTGAACTTAGAGTAAAAGTTTGATACAAAGATCCTCGGAAGTTGTCTTATCAGCCACTTTGGCACAATGCTCGAAAGGAGAGTGTGGTGGAAAAGCGTGATGCTGAATTGAGAGCTGTCATGGAAAGTGTCTTGCTTGATCAGCGGAAAGAGATCATTCGGGCTCTCAGAACTCGTGGCTACCGGCTCTCCCCGCAGCAGCAGCTCGAGGTGGTAATGGGTGAGGGGCTTGCGGTAGTCGTTCGCATTGCCGCGGTCGGTGAGTCGGTGGTCCCGGTGGGTATGAGGCTTGCTCGGGAGTTCTTCACTCAAGAAGCGTTTGAGCAGGTTATTGGCAAACACCCGCTTATGAGGAGTCTCATCGACCGGCTCCATCGTCTCATGAACAGTAACCGTTGGACGGTGGCTGAGTTTCTTGAGAACCCTACAACAACAATAAAGGAGCTCAGTTCTCGTGATTGGCAACCCGAACACATTGCTTTGCTCCGGAGATTCTTGGCTGCGCATCATCTCGAACTCAAGGAAGCCTAATTGTGACTTGCTTTGCACGACCCTCGTATGAGGGTCGCTTGTTTATTTACCACCAAATAATCGTTTGAGCCAAGAAGTTTGTTGAGGAGGTTGGCGTCTTGGGGCGGGGGTAGTCCAGGTCGACTTCGTGTCGTCGACGAGCCCCTTTTGTGCGAGGGGTGATCGTTCAAGAATCTCATTAAGTACGTCAGGTTGAGTTTCTATCATACGCACGGGTTGTACTGTCCGAATAGCATCAGGAATGTAGGGTTTGTTACCCATAATCGGAGTATTGGGAGTAGGTGGTGTTGGAGGAGAGACACGATAGCGTTCTTCGTCGGAGGTGTCGATTGTTGGGAAATCAAGGACTGTATCCGCAAATTCGGAAGGAGACCCTTCTGGGTCGCCGACGTTTTCACGGAGGGTGAGAACGAGTGGTTCATCATCGTGATCGGCGCGTTCGGCTGCTTTTGTTACGGCCTTTCTTTCGAGTGGGTTATTTTCCATAGTAGGGTGTTAGATTTCTGATACACCTATTCTGGCAATAAAGTGGGTGTTTGTAAATAAACGCCATCTAGACTCGAGTGTGCGTGATGTCACAAACCGAAGGTCTTTTCGTATATACTAGAGCCAGTCTATGGCAATTTCAGTGGATGAATTAGAGGCAGCTCGTAACGGAGACCTTCACGCGGAGCAGGCGCTCATGAATGGTCTCTATCGTCATGTCTACCACTTCATTAGAAAGCGAGTCGGATTACCAGAGGTGGCAGATGAACTCTGCCAGACCGTTTTCTTGAAGGTGTACGAAAATCTATCTCGGTATGACCGAACGCAGTCAAAAGTAGAGACCTGGGTCTTCACTATCGCTCGACGAACTCTTATTGACTACTATCGCCGAGAGCAGTCGGTGCTATGGCCTGATGAGTTTGATCCCCCGGCTGAGGACATGAGCTCAGCGACTGATCAGGAGGCGCGCCGGCACCTCGATGAAGCGTATCTCGCACGGCTCCTTGCTCGGTTGTCAGATGAGCAGGCCGATGTGGTTACGCTCCGGGCGATTAATGAGATGTCGTATGAGAGTATCGCTGAGATTGTTGGTAAATCACCAGAGTCAGTCAGACAGATACATTCACGAGCACTGAGAAGTTTACGTGAGATGGTACCAGAAGGTGATAGGTAATGAAATATTATGCAACATAATAATGAATACGACGATGACCGTGAAGCCGCCAAGATCATAGCGGTCCTTTCGGCTGCGCCAAAAACCGCTGATGTGGAGGAGAGTTTTCGGCGGACCATGCGAGCTGTCACAAATCAGGGTGCTGCACGTATACAATCAGTACCTCAGCCAAATAGTGAGGGACCAATTATTAGCCCATTTCTTATGCAATTACATACCAAATTAAGTCTCGGCGCTGGTGCATTAGTGGTGGTACTCCTGGTCGGTTATATGACCTTCAACCGTACCAACCCATACATTGACATTAGTGATGGCGGTATCGAAGATCAGTCGGCGTATGAACTGTTCATGCCAGAGGATGATTTTGCAGATCTGAGTGAAGAGCCGATCGGCTCTCCAGATGATCCTGCAACGATCTCTCCTGGTGCAGGATCAGAGCCGGCATCCCCCTCATCCGGAGCACTCAATGTTAATGCTGACATTGCTACGTTTGAGTCACTTTTTATGAGTGACGATATCGATGACGCTACGCTCGAAACATGGGTAACAGATACATCAGCCTCAGACGGATTAATCGAATCATATGACATCTAAATTTCTTCAAAATACACAGAAAGTACCAGCCGCGATCGTAATGGCGACAGTACTCTTCAGTCCATTTATTAGTTCTGCACAAGTAATCGACCGGTCGGGAGATGCTCGCTTCTGCAGTACGCTCGATACGCTTGAGAGTAAGATACTCGCCGCGCTATCCTCACGACTTGATACGGCTAAGACTCGATACAACGCCCATCTTGATACTATCGCGTCTAAACGTGATACAGCCCTCACCCAGCTTGAAACAAAGCGAGATCAGGCAGATGTTCAATGGGAGCAGACCTTGGCACAAATGAATGCAAAGGCCAAGACAGATGATCAGAAAGCAGCGATTGCTGAATATGAAGCAACGGTTAATGGACTTATTGATGCTCGACGAGCAACTGTTGATACTGCAGTAGCCACGTTTATTACTGGAGTGAATGGTATGCGAAATCAGGTAGGGACTGACTACAACAGCATGTTGACTACTCATAAGGCAGCGATGGAGGCGGCTTTCGATACTGCGGCAGCCTCATGTGCAGCAGGAACTGCGCCGGCGACTGTTCGGGCAGAGCTCCGTGCCGACATCTCAGCAATTCGTGAGACCTTTAAGCAGGAGCGGATTGCTTATGCCTCAGAAAATCGAACCGAGTTTACTTCACTTCGACAAACCAGAAAGGCTACCGTTGAGCAGGCTCGACAAACCTTCCGAACTGGTTTTGAGGAAGCGAATGCAAAGCTTCGTGCTGCGATTGGACAATAAAATACGGTAACGTTGTTTACAATAAAAGCCCCGGCGGGGCTTTTATTGTATCTCTCTCCGCAGCAGATTAAGTCGATCGGTACTGTCTTGAAGCCTTTCACGCGAGAGAGATCCTTCGGTAAGAGCGTTTCGGGCGGTCATGATCGCTTCGCCTACCTTTTCAGGCTCAGCAGCATAGAGAATCAGATCAGCACCTGCTTGTAGGGCTAAGGTGCTCGCCGTATTGTGAGGCCACGTCGTATCGATTGCGTCCATAATCATGTCGTCAGTTACAATAACTCCGCTAAACTGGGCGGTATCACGAAGATAGGTCTCAAGCCAGTAGGGCGAGAGGGTGGCAGGCAACGGGTCTACACTAGGGAAGGCAACGTGTGCAGTCATGAGTGCCCTCGGTGGTTCCGTGGTGAGCAGGGTGTGAAAGGGTACAAGAAACTCCTCAAGCTCACTACCTGATTTTGCGACAATGGGAAGTGTTACATGTGAGTCATCGCTGGTGTCATCATGACCAGGGAAGTGTTTCACTACTGCGATTACCCCGGCATCCTTCATGCCACGTACCATTGCTGCTACCAGAGCCGGACTGCGTGCTCGATCCGGAAAGACACGACTAAACATAAAGGATTCAGGATTACGGGCGGTATCGAGTACTGGTGCGAAGTTGAGGTTTATACCAAGTTCGTGAAGTTCCTGTCCACGGGCGTAGCCTATCTCATACGCTACATCCACGTCAGTGATGTGTGCTTGTCCTGTCGTAGTGAAGGAATCTCCGGTCAGGCGTGAGACCGGACCGCCTTCTTGGTCGATCCCAATTAAGAGGGGGACAGGACTTTCTCGTTGCCATTCGGTCACCCAGGTACGAATTTCTGAAGGGTCTTCGGGAGCGCTCATAATAATCACGCCTCCAATTCCATACGTGCGAATGAGCTCGGTTGTACTTGCGACGGGGGAATCAGCCCAGTGTCCAATCATAAAGTGTTGACCAAGTAGCGGGTTAGGATCACGGTCAGAGCGGTTTGTATCGGAGATTGTGGTCGTCGTTGTTTCGCTTGATCCGATCGTAGAAGCAGGTGCATCGGCACTGTTTTGAGTAGAGTGATAGCCGAGGGTAAGCGCGAGCGCTAGAAAGAGTAGACTGACATGGATTCGCATCGGGCGAGTATATCATTCTGGTTACGCTCGTGATAGGTGGAGAATCGTAGTGTCTTACGAGGGTTTTGTTTGGTTAATTAAAGTTGGTTTGTTATGCTGTGAGGTACAAGTATCATGTTCTCTGCCTTTGAAGTCTGGCTCATGACGTTTGCGGCAAGTGCTCCGCTCCCGCTGGTCTCCTTCGTGGTTGCTATTGTAGAGGAGATTGTGCCGCCGATTCCGGCTTCTGCAACCATTGCTACAATCGGTTCGCTCGCGGCTCTCCAATCATACTCAATCATTGGTCTCTTGATTCTCACTGTTGCAGCTGCACTAGGGAAGACTATTGGTTCTATCGGCGTGTACATCGTCGCCGATAAAACGGAGGATATGCTGACTGATAAAGTCGGTAGATATTTCGGAGTAACCTCAGCTGATCTCGAGAAGTTTAGTCAGAAGCTCGGTAAGGGTGCTCGAGACTATTTTGTGCTTACAATGCTTCGATCGTTGCCCTTTATCCCAAGCTCATTGGTTTCAATTGGGTGTGGTCTCTTACGAATCTCTTGGCCGCTCTATCTTACCGCTACGTTTATTGGTACCGTGGTTCGATACGGCATCTTTCTTTATTTGGGATATATCGGTGCAGAAATTCTTGCTACGTTTGTAATGAGTAATGAATTGTTTGGTAAAGGAATTGAAGTGGGGGTTGTAGTGTTGGTAACAGGGTTACTTACATATTTATATCTAAAAAAGCGACGCCGAGGAGATCGACTAGCAAAGTAGTGCCGAGTAAGTGAGGAGACTCGACTCGTGTGGAGTGCTCGCTTAGCTACAAACCGTAGGGTGAACTTCTGGATGACTATTTGGATCGAGCTGCCTTGAGTGATGAGTAGTACGCAATACTTACAATACAGATGCCAATAGAACCAATGAAGACTTCAGGTATATGGAAGACGAGGTTCAGAAGCATGGATATCGCAAGCCCGAGAATAGCCCAGTGAGCACCGTGCTCAAGATAGGTAAGCCTGGTGAGAGTTTTACGTTCAACGAAATAGATCGTAAGCGAACGAACAAAGAAGGCACCGATACCAAGACCGACCATGATGATGAGAAGGTTGTTTGTAATGGCGAAGGCTCCAATAACACCGTCAAGTGAGAAAGCTGCGTCGAGAACTTCAAGATACATAAAGAGGGAAACACTGCTCGTGACTACACCTTCTGATTCGACAGAGAGACTTCCGGTAATACCTTCCATAAGAACAAAGAGTACCAGCCCAATGATGCCGGCTACGAGGACCTGTGATTGGTCGTATGAGGTGACGAATGAAAGTGTTGCAAGTAGTGAAAGTGCGAGGGCTATTTCAATCGCCTCAATCCGACCCCATTTCACGAGGTGAGATTCAACCGTCTGAATCCAGTGAACTGATTTCGCTTTATTGAAGAAGTACTTAAGGGATACCATGAGCAGGAACATTCCACCAAAGGCAGCGATTCCCCCGTGGACACTATCAAGGAGTCGGCCGTATTCGGCCGGATCATTAAACACGAGTGCCGTGATGTGCCAGGGCGATGTCCATACCGCAACACTCACAATGACGATCGGAAGAATAAAACGGGTACCGAAAACGGCGATAAGAATACCCCAGGTAAGAAAGCGACGCTGCCACACGGGATCCATGCGTTCGAGAACACGAGCGTTGATGACTGCGTTATCAAACGAGAGAGTGACTTCTAGAATGGAGAGAACAATCACAAGGAAAAGTGCCGAGAGTCCGAGTTCGAAGAATACAGTGACAAAAGCTACTAGACTAATAACGATAGACCAAAATAGGGGATGGGAAGTGATTTGTTTCATACCGGGCAAGTATAGCAGATGCAGCCAGTCACCACATATTTGTAGGATTATCGGTATGGTATAGTGACTCTTACTAAAGATATATGAATTACCTTGAAGCAGTACTCCTCGGGGTGGTGGAAGGAGTGGCAGAGTTTTTGCCGATATCTTCCACGGGTCACCTTATATTGGTAAGTCATTGGCTCGGGATACCTGACGATGAGTTCCTTCGCAGTTTTGAGATTTTTATCCAACTCGGAGCCGTTATGGCAGTCGTCTTTCTTTACTGGCGATCATTTTTGTCGACGGCAGTTATTACCCGTCTCGCCTGCAGTTTTATTCCGACCGCGATCGTGGGTTTAACGCTCTATCCAGTTGTAAAGGGCTTTTTGCTCGGAAGTCCACTCGTAGTTGTCGGAGCGCTCGCTGCCGGGGGAGTGTTCCTGATCGTATTTGAGCGTTTTCATACTGAGTCAGCACGAGAAGATGAAGGACTGACAGATATCACATATGGACAAGCGTTGATTATCGGCCTCTGTCAGTCGGTTGCCGTCGTGCCGGGAGTGTCTCGGTCAGCTGCGACTATTATCGGCGGGCTTTTCCTTGGTTTAAAGCGGGTGACGATTGTTGAGTACTCTTTTCTCCTTGCGGTACCTACAATTGCTGCAGCAACAGTGTTCGATATCATTAAAAGCCCCGAAGTCTTTTCTGCAGAAACACTACCGTTGTTTTTGACTGGTCTACTGACCTCATTCCTCGTTGCGCTCATCGTTATTACACAGCTCCTGAAGTTTATAAAAAATCACACGTTTGTTGCATTTGGTTGGTATAGAATTTTCTTAGCAGCCCTCTTTTATTTTTTTATCTTGTAGCGCGCTCGCGAGTCTGAGTCGTTGAACTTAGCCAGGGTCGGTTTTCAGGGCGGTGCTCTAATAATCGGAGTTCGATCTAAATTTGAGTAATACTGGTATACTAGAGTTACGATATGGTTAAAGTTCTGGTGTTACTACTCGGGATCGTTAGTGTAGGAGTCATAGCCTATAATCTTGGTGCGAAAAGTTCAGTCCCACACCGTCCTAATCCAATTGAAACCAAATCGGCTGATGAGTCGGGAGCCACCGCTCCGGTGCCTGTTACAGATACATCGCGTATCGATACCGAATCCGTTCCTAAGGCAAAAGGCAAGACCATAGACTTGAGTGACAAAGGTTTGGTGCAAACACCAGCGTATGTCTTTGACGAAACAGCGACTGAAATACTTGATCTCTCAAATAATCAACTTACGGGATCACTACAGGCTGAGATACGTCAGCTCCAAAATCTCAAACAGCTCGATCTCTCGAACAATCTATTCACCGGAGTCCCGGCTGAAATCGGGCAACTGAAAAATCTTGAGGTATTAGATCTATCCAATAATCGTCTTACTGGTTTACCGCTTGAGTTAGGTAACCTTTCTAACCTTAAAGTTCTCAACCTGAAAGGTAACGAGTACGCAAAGATGGATCTCGCGCTTATCAAAGAAACGTTACCAAAGGGAGCGGTTATCGAAGTCGATTAAAATTTCCTTTTTGAGTCTTTGCAGTGGAGTGGGTTAAAACTTCTGTTTCGTTGACGTGAGCGTGCTGAGATGTTCGTGCTTACTTCGCTTACCGGCTCTCTTTTCTACGCGTTCACGCCAGCGACGGTAGGTTTTTTCTGATTGATGAGTACGCATCACTGACCGCACTTGGTTTTCGGTTAGTCCATATTCACGCTGGATTGCTTCAAAGGGAATCGTGTCTCCCCAAGCCATAAGGATAATCTGTTCGATATCAATGTGGGTCAGTCGGGGTAACATCGCTTCTATTGTACCTAAAAATGTCTCACGTAGAATAGGTTAATGCGAAAATTATGGAATCGAGCTGAAGCCGCGGTATGGAGCCTTTCAACCCGTTCTCGTGAGGGTGTACCAAACATGAATATTTGTACCTATGTGACAGCGATCTCGCTAGAACCAAAACTCATCATGGTGGCTGTCTATAAACATACGCAGACACACGAGAATATCATTATTGGTGAAACAGTGCTCTTGCAGTTGCTTTCAACTGAGCTGGCACCCGTTGTTCGTATCTGTGGCCGATTGTCTGGTAAAGATGTCGATAAAATCGCTCGTCTAAAAAAGCGCTACGAACTTGAATCGGAAGGGGATCTTTGGTACCTAAAGGACGCGGCTGGGTTTATGGAGCTACAGGTGGAGCAGTTTATACCAACGAGTGGAGATCATGATCTCCTTGTTGGGAGGGTCAGTAAGGCTAAAAATTTACAAGACAGAACGATCCTCACCACCACCTACCTCAAATCAAATGGCTATGTCCGCTAATTGAATTATAGACGAGGTAAAATAAGTAGACCCTTTACGCTGAGTCTGTAGGGATATGGCTAGGTTATAGCAATCTGACCTCGCATTGTGTTAGCATGAGAAAATGGAAGTAGTTACAAATTGTGTCAACCAATTGCGAACAAATGCCCGCCTCACTCAGGAAGAGTTGGCACAGGCGCTTGGAGTCACTCGACAGACCATCATCTCGATTGAAAAGGGGAACTACACCCCATCAGTTTTACTCGCTCTTAAAATTGCTGATCACTTTGATACCACGGTGGAGCATGTATTTTCATTATGTATAAAAAAGTAATCATTATCGCTCTTGCTGCTGTCTTGAGTTTTTTCTTATTTGCTTTAGCAGACCTGATCCCGTTTTGGATGCCTATGATGGGGGAGATGATTGCGCTTTTGACCGTGACCGTACTTCTGCTAGCATGGGCTGCTTTTGTTGTCTCTGAATCTGTCGAAGATGAACGTGAAGTGCATATCACCATGCAATCTGGACGGTTGGCGTACGTGGCAGGGTTTCTGACGCTCGTCGTGGCTTTGGTTATTCAGGGTTTAGCACACACCATTGATCCCTGGATCCCCGTTGTACTCGCTGTAATGGTTGTTGCAAAGTTACTCGGGCGACTTTATTTTGATCGATAAAGGTATTTTGTAGATGTGTATAGTCTACTTTACATTAATGTAAAGTAGACTATACTTCAAGCATATTCAAATAAATTGATTTTAGTATGCAAAAGATGCTCGTAGGTGCAGTGCTTGGGTTAGGGGTTGTTGGTGGAGGTGCTTATCTGATGACTTCTGCGAGTCAAGACGATGTGCTCATGAAGTCTGAGCAGGCCGGCGCAGAAGAAAAGGTGATGATGGAAAAGGATGATGCAATGATGAAAGAAGAAGTGGTGAGCGAAGAGAAAATGATGGTTGACCCAGTTGAGGTAACAGAAAAATACGAGACAGTTTCAAATAATGAAATCCTAAAAAAGGAAGATGACTCAATAAGTATTGATGATTCGATGATGACGAAGGTAGGTCTTTATGCACCGTATGAAGCGAGTAAGCTTGTTATGGCAAACAATGGCGACGTCGTTTTATTTTTTAAAGCTTCCTGGTGTCCAAGTTGCCGTGCCTTAGATAGTAATATCAAAGCTAATCTAGCCACGCTGCCAGCTGACCTGACTATTCTTGAGGTAGATTATGATACGGCTATCGACTTGAGGCAGCAGTATGGAGTAACTACACAACACACGCTCGTTCAGGTTGATGCCGAGGGAATACTCATAAAGAAGTGGAGTGGGGGCTCAACCGTTGCAAGCATTGTAGCGCAAGTTCAGTAGAATCATGACGTTTTTTCTCATTTCAATTTTGGCAGGTATTCTGACGGTTCTTGCTCCGTGCATCTTACCGCTGTTGCCGGTTGTTGTGGGAGCCAGTGAGTCAGGAGCGCGATACTTGTCGCGACGTGCGGTGGTGGTTATTTCCTCACTCGCAGTGTCGGTAATTGTGTTTACGCTATTACTGAAAGCATCAACAATTCTTATCACGATTCCATTGTACGTTTGGACATGGTTTTCAAGTGCAGTGTTAGCTTTACTTGGTGTAACGTTTTTGGTTCCGGCTCTGTGGGGTAAGTTGTCATTTGTTCATATTGTCGAAGTGCAGGCTCATAAAATTGTCGGTCAAGGGTACCTGAAAAACGGAATGAGTGGAGACATTCTTATGGGTGCTGCGCTCGGTCCAGTTTTTTCAACCTGTAGTCCAACGTACTTGTACATTATCGCAACCGCATTGCCGGCTTCATACTTCGTCGGCTTGACGTATTTGCTCGGCTTTGTGCTTGGGCTTTCGCTTTCATTGCTACTGATAGCGTATTTTGGACAACAGTTGGTTAATCGTCTTACTAAGCACATTGTTACTGCGTCACGTGTAAAGCAGGTTTTTGGTATCTTTCTTATTGCTTTGAGTGTTTCGATGCTCTTTGGTTGGGATAAGAAGCTAGAAAGTAAAATTCTTGATAGCGGATACGGGGCGACCATTGATTTCGAAGCAGGACTAATTGAACGGTTTACACCAAACGAGTAATGTGATCATGATGTTTAACTATTGATCAGCGTATAAAATTTATTGAGCTATGAACATTCGAATATTGAGTATTGGGATTATCGCCGCTATCATCTTAGGTGCAATTATCGTTGGCCTTTCTATAGTAACCGATGGTTTTGCTGATAAGGCCACGGTGTCACGTGCTCCTGTACCCGCACCAACTATAGAAACTCAACTTGATGAAATATCGGAGGCTGAAGTTGCACTCGAGGAAGTAGTAGTTGAGTCCGTACTGCCTAATGCTGAGGGGTCGGATCATACAGTAATGTTGAGTAAAGAAGTTTCGACTTTACCAGAACCAATCACACCAGAAGCTACCGCAATATTCGCGAACGGTTGTTTTTGGTGTGTAGAGCATGATCTTGAGTCCTTGCCAGGCATACTAGATGTGGTTTCTGGTTATACCGGTGGTACAACTGAAAATCCGACCTACAAAAATCATGCCGCTAGTCAGCATCGTGAGGCGGTTCTTGTGACCTACAACCCGCAGATAATTTCTTACGCTAATCTGGTTGAACACATTATTAAACATGGAGACCCGACTGATGACAAAGGCTCATTCTTTGATCGAGGGCCGCAATATGCGCCTGCGATTTACTACAGCTCAGTAGAAGAGTCTAACATCGCAAAAGCCGTTATTCGCGCGGTGGATGAAACAGGAGTTTTTCCTGAACCATTACCGCTACCGGTCTTGGAACGCAAGACCTTTTATCCGGCTGAGGATTATCATCAAGATTACGCCAAAAATAACACACTAAAGTATTCTTACTACCGCACTGCTTCCGGTCGAACTGCTTATATCGACCAGGTGTGGGGTACCGAACGGACAACTTTTTCAATTTCTAACGCACTGCTACTATCGGGATCTGGACAGTCTGCAACAACTACATCTATGACAAAGCAATTTACACTGAATAGTTGGGATGAATTCGTGGTTCCAGACGAGATGACACTACGGGCCATGTTAGATGAAAGTGCGTATAAAGTTATTCGAGAAGCGGGTACCGAAAGAGCGGGTTCAAGTCCACTTAATGAGAATATTGAGCGTGGCATTTATGTTGATGTTGTTTCGGGTGAGCCGCTATTTTCCTCTCGAGATAAATATGATTCAGGAACGGGGTGGCCGTCATTTGTGAAGCCGATTTCAGCCACCGCGGTGACGTTGCATGAAGATAAAAAACTATTTACCACTCGGACTGAAGTCCGGTCCCGATTTGCTGACTCACACCTCGGTCATGTCTTTGATGATGGTCCCGTAGACAGGGGAGGTTTGCGTTACTGTATGAATGGAGTGGCGTTGCGTTTTATTCCAGAAAGTGAGATGGAGGCGGCTGGCTATCGTGCGTGGCTAAGCCTGCTCTAGTGATAGGTCTTGCGTATCGTAATAGAAGCAAAAGGACCCTTGGTTGCTTTCAGGACTCATTTTGTATAGTCTTCCCAGAGTCAGTTTCTGACGGGCATATGCGCTGCCTCAAAGCGTTTAAACCTTTCGTGGAGAACGAAATGATTGAAGGAAAAACCAAAACCATTGCCCCTCTTTTTGAGGGGTCACCGATCGGATTGGTTACGACCAAGGACGACATTACCGCTGGTGATGGTGCCAAGCATGACGTGATGGTTGGCAAGTCCGTCCTCGCGACTCGTACGACCTGCAACGTTTTCGAGTACCTGCGCGACAGGGGCACGCCGGTCGCGTATGTCGGCCGTGACGGATCCACGACGTTCCTGACAAGAATCTGCAGGATGATCCCTGTCGAAGTGGTGGTACGGCGCATCGCGACTGGCTCATACCTCAAGCGGCACTCCGGCGTCGCCGACAGCACGATCTTCGATGAACCGGTGGTCGAGTTCTTCTACAAGACCACAGGGCGTCGTGTCGGTAACCAGTTGTTGCCTTGCGATGATCCGCTCATGGAGTGGAATGACGCCGGATATGGGTACGACCTGTATCTGCCGAACAAGCCGGCGGCTGATGGTCTTATTGGCCGACTTGAGCTCACGGATGTTGAAGCGACAAGACTCAAGTTCCAGCTCTCAGAGTGTGCTGCCATCGCCAGAGGCGTTGAATTGCAACTATGCGAAGCGTGGAAAACGCTTGGCGGAGAACTCTATGACTTTAAGTTGGAGTTCGGTGTTCTGCCCAACAACAGGATCGTTCTTGCCGATGTTGTTGATTGCGACAGTTGGCGGGTCAAGTGGCAAGGTATCCAGCTGTCGAAGCAAGGCTATCGGGACGGGGAAGACCTCGACCGAGTCCTCGGTGTTTACCGTCTGGCCGCATCTTTGACCGACCAGTGGATCTGAAGTCACGTTGCCAGCGCACCCAAGGTTTAGGCCAAGGGTGCGTTTTTATAAAATTTACCGACAGATTTAACAGATGGTTAGGCAGAGCAAAGCCAGTTTGAGGCTGATAGGGGAGTGAGGGGCTT
>JACCDR010234219.1_pt1 | contig 26844 bp, 51 predicted proteins | sample 7446431 | NCBI WGS metagenome assembly JACCDR01 (sample SAMN15323443, study PRJNA562643) | freshwater metagenome | isolation source: river surface water | place: USA:Blue River Watershed | collected 2017-08-17 | reverse complement strand
GGCATTGATGCACAGGGTCTCCCAGGCTCTAGCACCGTGACTGTTCGATTCCCGCCGACGCCGTTCGACGCGCCTCTCAACACTGCGCGGTTTGGCAATGCCAGCGATCTCTTCTTGCGCAACGCAAAGGGCGAGGTTGTGCCAAACGTTCCGGCGCAGGAGGCGGCGGAGAAAAGGGCGGCAGCATCCGCCCCGAAGGTCAACGTAGACGTAAACAATCTGCCGCTTGGCAAGGCTGGCGAGGCCAAAGTAGATGAGGGCCTCCTAGACACGACCGCCGAACTGATGCGGCTGGACACCATCCGCAAAGAATACAACCCGGAATGGTCCAAGTTCTCGACGCAACTTGGCATGTCTGCGCGCGCGGCTGGTGAGAAGTTCCTGAACATACCTATCCCGCCGGAGCAAAAGGAACGGTTTGCGCAATACACCAAATGGCGCAAAAACTCGCTTAACAACTTGAATCTGACGATTCAACGGCTGACAGGTTCGGCGATGGGCGTGGAGGAGGCCAAGCGGATTATTGCAACGCTGCCTAACCCGGATGACTCGCCGACTGAATTCGAGGCAAAGCTAGACGCCGCAGAAGAACAGACAAGAATGGCGCTTGCTCGATTCACGCACGTGAAGCGCAACGGCATGAGCATTGACGCGGTGCCGCTTGAGTCCATGCCGCAAATCATCAACGACCGCAGCCGCGTGATTGAAGACACGATCAAGACCAAGTACCCAAGCATGACGCAAGACGATCGTATCAAGATCGTCAAGCGACAACTGGCGCAGGAATTTGGACTGGTGGCGAAATAATGGCCGACTACGATTACGCGGCGGACCTGCTGCGCAGCAAGAAGCCGACAAGCGCACCAAGCGCGCAGCCGCAGCAGCAAGGCGCGGAGGTCGATTACGCGGCGGAACTGTTGCGCCCGTCGCGCGGCCAATACAGCGATTCCGTGATGGGTCGAAAGATTGCCCCGCTGGAAGACCGCGCCAACACGCCCGAAGTCGGATCGATGCCGATTCCCGGCGTGGGCGCTGCGTTGAAGTACAGCACGGCGCGCGCGTTCAAGGGCGACGACGGCGCGGCAATCGCCAACGTGCTGATGAAGGCACTGCCGGAGGCGGAGCTGCTGTACGACCAAGACCCGCAGACCGGGCAGGAAGTGCCTTATCTGTCGTACAAGGGAAAAGCGTATTACATCAACAAGCCCGGATTGAGCATGGCGGATGCGGAGGGCGCTGTCGGCAACATCGTCGGCATGGCGCCTGCCGGTAGGTTTGCCATGGGCGGCAAGACGCTGACCCGTCAGGCGGGGCGGGCGGCTGCAGGCGCAGGCGCTACCAGCGTCGCTGGCGACGTTGCCGTCAGCATGATGGGCGGACAGAACGACGTAGACATCCCCAAGGCGGGAATAAATGCCGCGCTTGCGCCGATCGCTCAAGTGGTCGGCGCAAAGTTGTTTCCAATCCTGAACAACAAGCCGCTTGTTGATGTGTTCGGCAACCTAACGCCCGATGGTGCGGCGGCGATGCGACAAGCCAACATTGACCCGGCGTCGTTTACCAAGGACGCTCTGGCCCGCCTGAACGACGCCTATCGAAAGATGGGTCCGGACTTCAATTCGGACGCGGGGCGGGCGGTCGCTGCCAAGATTCAGACGGAACAATTCGGCATTCCGCAAACGCTTGGGCAGCAGACGCAAGACGTGCGGCAGATCGCTCGCGAGCAGGCAATGCGCAACTACGCGCGCGGGCAGTCTGCAGGCGATCGCATGTCGGCGTTTGATGCTACGCAGCGCGGCGCGGTCGCGGGCGCAGCAGAGCGCGAAACAGGGCGCCTAGCGAGCAGGGATCAACCGTCGTTCGCCAACGAGTACGAGGCGGGGGCGACGATCGGCGAGAACGTGCGGCAAGCCGGACGCGATTTGAAAGGCCGCATTGAAAACGCGTATGCCGTTGCGGAAAGCAAGCCGCTCGAATTCAAGGGCGTTTCTCTGAATGACCTGAAGTCGCAGGTTGAAGCGGCCATCAACGCGGAAAACGTCACGCTCAAGCAGGACCTGACGCCGGCAACGCTTGCCGCTATTGAGCGTGTGCAGGGCATCAAGAATAGCGTGAAGTTGTCGGGGCAGACGCCGGGGCTTCCGAAGTGGAGCAAAACGGTATTTGAGGACGTGGACTTTCGCGATCTTGAGACGACGCGAAAGCAACTTAACGGGCTACTGAAGGCAGCGAAGAATCCGGCGGATGAGCGCGGCGTTAAGACGGCAATTCAAGCGTTCGATTCGTGGATTGACGAGGCGGTAGAGAAGGGACTAGCACAAGGCGACTCGGGAGCTATCACGGCGCTGAAGGAAGCGCGCGCACTGCGGACGCGATACGGCGACCTGTTCGAAAAACGCACATGGGATGCAGACGCAGGCCGCGTGATGGAACGGCTGATGAAAACCGACGTGACGCCGAACGAGGTCGCTAATCTCATCATTGGGTACGGTGACGCGGGCCAGTCTCCGGTGGCTACGCGTGTCGCGACACGGCTCCGCGACATCTTCGGCGCTGAATCTGCCGAATGGAACCAGATTCGAGAACTAGCGTTTATGCGGATCGTTAACGGCCCCAAGGGCACGCCAAGCGGTCCGCAAGCCATCGTCAGCCGATTCGACCGCGCGCTACAAGGCAAGGCCGAGAGTTTCATCCGCGAACTGTACACCCCCGAAGAAATCACGCGCATGCGTCAATTCCGGGATTCGCTGAACCGGCTAGTGCCGCCGAAGGGCGCGACTAACCCGAGCGGCTCGGGCTACGAAGTGGCGAGGATGTTCGAGGACTTCGCCAGCAAGTTGCTTGGCGCCAAGGCGCTGACGACTGCGGACCCGACTGCTGCAGCGGGAGCGGCGGGACTCAAGGTCGGCAAATCAATTGCCAACAGCCGCGCGGCAGGTGCAGCGGCAGCGGGTGTGCCTAATCCTCCGGGTCGAGGATACGCGGCGGCTCCCGGCGTTGCTGCAACTGCAGGTGACGAAGCAAGGCGGCGGTATCGCGAGCCACCACCCAATCAGAAATGACCCACACCACGGCCATGATGACTAGCCCGACCGGGATCGCCCACAAGCCAAGCCAATGGCCTAGCGACATCATCACGGCCCAACTGCCGCCGTATGCGACCGCGCGCGCTTGTCCGCTGCTTAACGCCATAGGTGTCTGATGCCTTTCTATCCGCTAATCACCGAAAAACAAACGTTCTTCGACGCCAACTCCAACGAATTGAGCGGCGGTAAGCTGTTTGTCTACCAAGCCGACACGACGACGAAGGTTACCAGCTACGCCGAAACCGACGGTCTGTCGGCGAATAGTAACCCGATCGTCCTCAACTCGCGGGGTGAGGTCCCTAACGGGCTCTACGTTGACGGGTCCGTCACGTACAAGCTAGTGCTGGCGCCAAGCACCGACACCGACCCGCCGACGTCGCCAATCTGGACGCGCAACGACCTAACGCCCCTTGGCTACGTTGCACAGTCGTCGCTTTCCGAATGGCAGTCCAGCGGCACGCAGGCGACGCAAACTAGCGCGTCACAGTTCACGGTGAGCGGCGACCAGCGGACGACGTACCAGATTGGGCGGCGAGTGCGCGCCGTAATCACTGCCGCGCCGCAACTCACTTACGGCACCGTCTCGGCGGCATCGTTCGGCGCAGGCATTACGACCGTCACCCTGTCTCCGGTGACAACGGCGCTGGATTCCGGCATGACCGGCACCGTTCCGGATGTCGCGCTTCTGACGGCCGACAATCCTTCGGTGCCTGCGCTGGTCGATTCTGCGTTTCGCGTTATGGACAACGCCGACAAGACAAAGCGGATTGCATGGGACGCAAGCATCCTGCCAACGGGGACAACACGGACCGTATACCCGGGGTTGCCTTCGACTGGCGCTAGTGTTTCGCGGGCACTGAACGAGGCCGACTTCGGCACATGCGTGTACGGGTCGTCGTCTTTTACGTTGACGCTATCTACCACCCTTGGCGTGGGTTTTTGGGTGTGGGTAAAAAACATTGGCAGCGGCACCATTACCCTGTCCCCGTCGTCCGGCGTGTTGTTCTTCCCTGGCGCCGCCAACGCTGGCGCGGCTTCTGTGACGCTCCCGTATTCCGGGTCAACGGAAGGTCCGTACAACGTAAGCGGGGTGCTGTTGCAATGCGACGGCACTAACTGGCACGCCGTGGCGACGCTGGAGACGCACGGGGAGCAGCGATTTACCGCCTCTGGCACTTGGACCGCTCCGGCTGGCGTTACCACCATTTGGCTCGATGGCTGCGCACAAGGCGGCGGGGGGGGCGGTGTCGGCACTACGGCGGGCTCATCGGCCGGGGGCGGGAGTGGCGGTCAATCCATTATCGGCGATCGATATGCCGTTGTTCCAGGAACCGCCTATACCGTCACGCTCGCTAATTCCGGTGGCGCGGGCGGCGTCGGTAATGCCAATGGCACAGCGGGCTCTAACGCTACCTTTGGAGCTTTGGTATCGCTGACCGGCGGCCCGGGTGGCACCGGCTCTAGTGGCGGCTCTCCAATCCCCGGCGGCACGGCTCCGGGCGCTGGTGCTAGCTCCGGCGGATCCGGCTTTAACATCACGGGCAGCACTTCTACCGGCGGCGAAGGCGGCGGCTCGCATTGGGGCCAAGGCGGTGCCCGCACGTTTGGCACAACTGGCGGCGCGGCGGCATCGGGCTATGGGGCAGGCGGCAGCGGCGCTGTACAGGCCAGCGGGGCATCGCAGACCGGAGGCGCAGGCTCCGCCGGTTTCTTCGTCGTCCGCTGGTAGCGAGCGCCGTGCAAGACGAGGTCACGCTTTGGAAGTGGCTTATCGAGCACGTTGCAATCCCATTGCTCGGCGGCGGCTTTTCTGCCGTCTCCTATTGGGTCCATCAATTGGGAAAGAAACTTTCCGACATGCGCGCACAACAACAGGCTGACACAAACGACTTTCATCGCCGATTGTCTGACCTGCAGGCGTTTAGCAATGACACGTATGCGCGGCGCGATGACGTGCGGGAGGGATTTGCGCGGATGGAAGGGAAGTTAGACATCCTTGTTAAACACGCTTTGAAGGACACGCAGGGATGACAGACACTATCCGCCGGCTAGCAGACTCCCTGCAGTCTCCCGTGACCGGCACAGTCGGCGCACCGTATCGCGGCACGCTGGCGGAACTGATCGGCACGGGCGGAAACAAGATTCAGCGGCTCGCCGAACTGCTCGACCGTGCGGCGGTGACGGTGCCCGGCATCAATGCGCGCGTGTCGCTCAAGGACATGACGCTCGGCGATAGCGGGCAGGTGATCGAGGACGCGACTTACGGCATGCCGCCAGTTACAGGGGGCAATTACGCGACCGGCGGGATTGGCACGTATGGCGTTGACCCGCAGGCGCTAGAACTGCTCAACCTTGGCGGAATGGTAGGGGCGGGCGGCAAACTGGCAAAGCGGGTGATACGGTGAACCTTTCCCCAAACTTCACCCTGTCGGAATTCACGTCCTCCCAAACCGCCGCCCGTCGCGGCATCGACAACCGTCCGCCGGCGGATGTCATCGAGCACCTTGCCGAACTCGCCGCCGTGCTGGAGCGCATCCGGGCAGAGGTCGGCAAGCCGATTGTCATTAATAGCGGCTATCGCTCGTTTGAGCTTAACGAGGCGGTCGGCGGGGCGGCGAACTCCGCGCACCTGAGCGGATGGGCGGCGGACATCACAATTCCCGGCTTTGGCTCGCCGCTGCAGGTGTGCCGCACGATCTCGCAGATACGCGGGCTGCGGTTCGATCAAATCATCCTGGAGTTTGCTGACAGCGGCGGCGGCTGGTGCCATCTGTCGATCGACCCGCGCTATCGCATGCAAGTGCTGACGATCGACCGGCAGGGGACGAGGAGCGGGCTGTCGTGAGCACTCCTCCCCCGTGTACTCCCCCATACCCTCCCCCAATTTGGGGGAGGGGGAGGACTTGACAAATGAACATCGAAACCTTCGGCGGGCGTCGCTTCCTGATGGCAATGGGTGCCGGCATGGCAACTACGCTGCTGCAATACCTCGGCAAACTCGACCCAGCGGGAAACACCTATGCCATCGTCGTGATTGCTACGGTTGGAGCCTACATTGCTGGCAACGTAACGCAGCGAATCAAGGCGCCAGCCCCGCAGTGATCCCCATTCCCTACCGCTGGGCCGCTTTCGCCGCATCCCTCGCCGCTTGCTACGGCATCGGCTACACGCAGGCGCAGCACCGTGCGGAGATTGAGCGGGCAGGCGTGGAAGCCGTTGCGCTCGCTACCGATGTCCGCTACCGCAAACTAGAGCAGGAGGTTGCCAATGCGCAAGCCGCTTATGTCACGTCTTGGACTGCTGCCCGTGATCGCTCTAACGCTGACTGGTTGCGCATCAAGATCAGTGCAAACGGTCGAGTGCCCGTCGTTTGTGCCGAGTCAGCAGGCGCTAACGCCGATCCAGGGGACCGGCTGGAAACCGCTAGCGGGGAGGGTGATAGAGACCTACTCCCGGCCCTCGTCGGAGCATTAGAGACCGGGGAACGGTTGGAGGCTACGTTGGCTTTGTGTCAGGAGGAACTGCGGCGGTGTGCTAGTTTGCGGTAGTGCTCACGCCCCACGTTGTAAGGCATTTGGTGCACTGATACATGGCGCAATCGGCAATCGTGTAAACAAGCAATAACGTGCCATTTCTGTGGCATTTCGCACAAATGCCTTTCCGGATAACTTGCTCTTGTAGTGGCGTTATCGTGCTGAACTTGAGCGGCGCTAGGTATCCGCTTTCCATCATCGCTCCTTGATAATAGTTGAGGCGGTGTGCGGCGCTGCGGTAGGCAACCACAGCGCCCGCACCCTCTCCCACTGCTTCCGGTCGCAGTCGTCGCCAAGCGGTCGCCATCTTGACGCGTCCCTTTCCGGTCCCCATCGGCGCATCTCGTCATCAAGCTGAAATGCTTCGCCCACATCGCGCTCGATAATCTTCCGCGTCGCCTCCGGCAGAAACGCCCACTGACGCCGGAGCATGCCGCAGAAATCCGCGACGGCATACGTCCTGCGGCCGAGGTAGTAGCGGGTTGCGCCGAGCCATAGGGTTAGCTGCTGGTCGTCGGTCATCACACCCCCTTCGGCGGCTCAACGTCGCGCCAGTGCGTGACGCCCGACGTGTTCCATCCGCCGTTGTTTTGCGACCCCGGGCTGTACGACCCAAGGTCAAACACTCCGGATTTTCCGATGCCGTAGAAAATCCACACCAGCACGCATCGGTAGCTATCCGGCGGCTCGCTTGCTGGCGTCCAGGTGTAGCGCGGGGTCATGCTGTTTGTCTCCGCACAATCAACCGGAACACGATAGACCCATCCTCGCGGACTTCTTCCTCAAGTCGGTTGTACGCTACCGCATCGATGTCGTCTTGCGTGATTTCAGCCGCTCCGCCGAGCTTGTTGACCATCACCGAAAATAGCAGCGTGGTAAATTGCGGGTCGTGCAGTGTGCTCATCCCTCCACCTCCTCGATTCTGACCCGCACGACGCGGTCGCCGCGCTGTCTCGCTTCTTCGCGCATGTCGCTAGTGCGCCACTTGTTGAGCCACACTTGCTCCTCTGTTTGCCAATTAGTCCAAGCATCCACTTCGCCATCAGCCCAAACGTACGCCCAACACTCGACGGTCATGGCGTCACCCGTGCGCGGATGGCGGCGGCGCAGTCGGCACCGTCGACCATGCGAACCATGTCTTCCACTAGCACAGCGCACGCCTCATTTTCGGCATTAACGGCAGCACGTATGCGGTCCTGCTCGCGCGTCACGGCTTGCCGTTCAGCATCGCGGCGTGCGTCATCTGTCGTGTACCACGTCATTTCGGCTCCTCCATTCGGCTCGGGCACTTGCCCGAAACAAACTCCGGCGGCGACATCCACCAGTAACGCAGTTCTTTTTCATTGTGCGGAAGCCCGCAATCTCCGGCGCAGTGATAGTCACTGCAATATTCAATCGGCGGGGCGGTGCGGCGGTAGCAGTGCAGGCATTCGGCCATCGGCAGGCAGTCGTCCCACACGCCACCGCACCGCGCCACGTCAGCGGGCAGGGTCATTTCAGCAGTGCCACAAGAACCGCCGGGACGGTCATCGCTCGGCCTCCAGTGCCATCAATTCGATGCACGCGGGGCAATCGCAATCTCGAAACGAGTCGCCCTTATGGCTCGGGCAGAGCCCTTGCCACAAATGCGTGGGCGAATAAATCAGAGCATCGGCTAAACGCCCCCGCAGCAGCTTGTTTTCTTCCATAAGCCGCGTCGCTTCAATACGCAGCGCGCCGCCCCTAGATATCGCCTCGTCCCGCTCGTTGCACAATGGATTCATTTCCCTGCACAGCCGCCCGTACTCTTTCTCCATCTGAAGAAGTTTGGCAACCACTTCATTGCGCCGCTTGTTGGCCTCGTCGCGCTCTGCGGTGACGGCGGCGAGTCCGCGCTCTAGCTGGCGGGCAAAGTCAGCCGACACACACCATCCAATCATCGAATCCCATTTCGGTTCGTCATCCGTTCTCGGCGTCCCGCTCTCTTCGCTCATGCCTCGCACTCCACCAATGTCATCTGTTCCATGGACCGCTGCCAATAGCAAAGGCTCTGCTGTGATTCGATCCTTGCCCGCATCACGGTCGCCCTGATCTCCTTGCTCGGCGGCGTGTAGGTGCCTCGCCATGCGGAGTCGATCCCAATGTTCTGGCCGATGTTCGTGCTGTCAGCGCTCGCCAACGGCAGGCGGGTGAACACGTCCGGGTTGAGCATTCTCAATCCGTGGAGCTTTGTTATCGGGCGCCCCTCGCGGTCGCACACGACGTTCATCGCCGCGCCCATACGTTGCCACCACCTGTCGTCGCCGACATACGCCCACTCGCCCGAGCTGCCGATCGCGACGCGCGGCCACTCGTTCGCCAGCCGCTCCAGGCGGCAGAGAGATTCGTGCATGTGCCAGACCGGCACGCCGACACCGAGCGTCCGGGGATTCGCGCGCCACGGCCATTCGGCCAGCAGCGCATCGTTGTCCGCCTCGTCGCCGTCGATCACGTCGGGGATAACCGCAAAGTCGAACGACGGCAGGCGATGCAGGGCGCCGACCCACTCGTAGTAATCGCGCCAGTCGGTGACAGGTTCGCCAGCACGCCACGCCGAGAAGGCGCCGTTGTCCACGGCAAACGACTGCGCGGCATCAAGCGCGATCGTTAATTGGTCGGGGTATCGGATCGAGATGAAAGCATGACCGCCGCCTACAGCGGCCAGCGCGGCAGTGCCGGGCGTGATTGGTAGGCCGTGGTACGGGATCATGCCTCTAGCTCCTCAGGTAACTTCCATTTGTGCCGGTTCTCGCGCCACCATTTGTCGTGCTCAAGGCGTCGTCGGAATGCGCCGGGTCTCGGACAATGAATGTGGTTGTCGCGAATTGCGTCACTCCTGAACCACCAATATCCAGGCGATCCCCACTCGTTCAGGCACTTCCGCTTTTGTGTGCTCGGGAGCGGGCGGCGGGTCAATTCTTCACCTTCGGCGCTGCGCTCACCGCCTGCGCCATGTCGGCGGAATACACAAGGCGCGACCAGTTCGTGTACGCCTCTTCGAGTCCAGCATTGATCGCCGGCCGCGAATCCAACACTCCCTGGAGTCGCTCAACCTCTGCCATCAACTTGCCCAACGTGCCGTAGCACTCGGCCATGATGTAGTGCGCGTTATCGACTGCGTTGCGCCCGCCTACGCCGATTTGGCATCGCTTCATCAGGCGCTTAACTTTGGCGCGGTCTGCTTCGGTCATGTGCTGCTCCTGTAGGGTGGACGGTGCCGGATGCGATCCCGGCGGTACGTGGCGCTGGCTCATGTCTTCCCGGTCCCGCGAAGTCCCGGCATGCAGCGTCCCACTACCCGAATGTCGCCTTGCTATCTCGCCCGTCCGTTGATCGTCATGCGGTGACGGTAGCTCTAGCAGCCGCAACGGCCTTCGTGATAAACGACCGCTCTTTGCTGTCGAGCAGCGACCACACCGCAACCTTCTCATCCGGGTCGCCGATTTCCGCCGCCAACTCGGCGGCAGCAATTGCATCGTCACGCGCGAAGGCGTCCTGCAGTCGCGTGGCGTAGTCGTCTACCACGTCGATGCGATCCGGCTTCACGCGCGACATCGCCCCGGCAGTCGGCGTCACCTTGCCCGCGTCGGCATCGGCTGGCGGCGGTTCCGGTTGCAGCGTTGCGCCGCTATTCAACCAGTCGGCAAGCATCTTTCCGGTGGCGGGGCTGATGGGCTTGGGGTCGCCGCTGAACAGCCCGGTGCGGTCTTTAGAGGCGGTGGCGTAGTGACCGTCGTGGACCAAATCCAAGACGATCGTAAATTCGTATTCCGTGCCGTCGCGCTGCTCTTGCTTCATGCCCAACTTGACGACTTTCTTGCGCCCGTTCTCCTCCACCTGCGCGGTCTCCGTTTTGCTGCGCGTCGTGGCAATGATGTGCATGCGGCTGTGCATGATGCGGTCGATAAACGCGCGATGACGCGGCGTCACGTCGTTCCAGGCGCTCCAGCTATTGCCCTTGTACTTGCTGCGCGCCACGGAATCGACGATCTCCAGGCATCCGCCGATGCCGCCCCATTCCGGCGTGATGCTGTCGAGAATGAGCGTGTCGTACCCGGCGTCCTCGGCTGCGCTGATGGCCTCGATGTAGTGCTCGGGCGAGTATGGCGGCGCAAGGTCGAGCACGTCGAAATCCATCAGGTGCGAATACAGCGAAGCCGATCCGCGCTCCGTGTCGATGACGGCAACGCGACCGCCAAGGCCCTGCGCCATGAGAAGGGCGGAGTACGTCTTCCCGCTTCCGCTCGGGCCGGTCAGCGCAAGCCGTAGCTTTGCCTGCTGCCGGACTGCCTTCGTGAATTTCATTTCAGTGCCCCAGTAAAGAACAACACAAGAAACCCAAGCACACACACCACCAACACCGCAACGTCACCCGGATGCGGGCCGTCGTTGCTGCCGGTCCATCGGCGGGCGCTCATCGCGACCACCTTCGCTCTCGGTGGTCGCGCTTGCCGTCCACGCGATACCACCAGAGCAAGACCAGCACCGCGCCTGCGCATGCGCCGATGTACGCGCCGAGGAAGAACACGACGATGGGGCTCATGCTTCACCTCGGGCTTTGGCAAGGGCGGCGCGGGCTGCGTCGTATGCCGCACGCGTGCGTGTGCCGCCTTGGTTTGTGGATGGCAGGTCGCTTAACACGCGCTTGCACTTTTCCAATGCGGCGTACAGATCAGGCGCGGCGGCGATTAGCGCGGCATCTCCTGAAGATGCGTCCGTGTGCTTTGTTGATGCAATCAATGCAAACCCCGCTGGCGTTTCTGCGTACACCCGCAGCCCGTGATCGTTTTGCCACGGCCCCGGCGTCCATCTCGTATCGCTCATCACTCATCCCTCCCATCGTCCGGCTCGTACGTCTCCACTTCCACCTCCGCGCATGCCGTCAGCATGTTGCGCAGTCCCTTAGCTACTTGCAGCAGCGTTGCATCCGCGTACGGCTGACGCAGTTCGCAGCGGTTAACCGCGTCTATCAAATCGACGAGGTATCGCCAGATTTCCGGCTGTTGCGTTTCCACGACGTATTCCAGTTCGGCAGGCGTCGCGAGGATGTAGGCCGCTCGCGCGTCGCAGGCGTCTTCGTGCAGCGTCGCGCGGTGGTAGTGCGCGGAGGCATCGCGGGCTGGATCGGATGAGTAGTTCACTTGTCACCCCCAACGGCTTCAATCAGCATCGATTCCAACTTGGCGTTTTGTGCGGCCCACGCTGCGGCCCTCGTTGCGTCCCTTAACGACTCGTCGCCGGTCTCCAAATACTTGCGCACGACATCGGGCATATCCCACAGGTGAGCGACATCCAACGCGCATTGCCGTGCAAACAGTCGCAGCGTGTCCGTGACATCGACTCCGCCAGCGATGTACGTGCGATGCGATGCGCACAGCTTGTCATTACCTGTCAGCACGTTGCCGGACAGTTTCACGCGCCAGACAATCGGACCGGGCGCGTATTGCAGCGCGTCCAGCGGCTTGACGCTGGCATGCAGGCCGCGCGCACAAAGCTCAAGGACGCCGCTAACTTCGTGCGTGACGCCAAGCGCAATTTCTCTGGCGTCGCCGTAGCGCAGGAGTTTGGAGGGCTCGGAGAAGTACCAAGCGCGGATGGGGGCGTTCATTTCACAGAATCCCGCTCATCAATCGTTCCCGCTCGCGGCGTCTGGCAACCGCCGTAATCGCGGTGTCCGTAATAGGCGGGTAACCAGAACCATCTTTTGCAACCGGAACATTGGCGCGATGGCGTCGGAACAGGCGTCTCAACAGTGCTGCTAAATTTGGCATGTCTCATTCCACCCTCATCTGGTCAATCTCCGCGCCCGAATCCGCCGCATGGCTTGCGCGCTCCCACTGCGCGGCAGTCGCGTCCTCTTGAAGCCACCGAAAGCGGCGCGCATCAATGCGGCAATCAGCTAACTCTTTCGCCAATTGCATGCGAGCAAAATTGGCTTCTTGTAGTTGAGCAATGATTTTTTCGACGGTTGCCATAGGGACTCGCGTCGCAGCCTCTTCTTTGTCGCTTACGTCGCTTATGGCGGCGGGGGCGTTCATGCGGACATCTCGGCGCGGATGTCATCAAACGCGTACCGGTCGTAGAACCGGTCAAGTTCTGCCGCCGTCATGAAGGCGTAGAACTTTCCTCTCAGATACACGCGATATAGGGCCATCTCGTTCTCCCGGCGCCGCGTCGGTGCGGCATGGGAGACATCTTGCAGCCTGCTGAGACGCCCGTCAACAATTATTTTGCAGTGGCCTGCAATTTATTTGTTGCGTCACCGGTGCAGCGCGCTTACACTGCGGCGCATGAACCCTTCCGAACTGATTGACGCGCTGGGCGGCACCGTGAAGGTTGCCGAACTGTGCGAAGTGTGGCCCTCTGCTGTTTCTCAATGGCGCACGGACGGCATTCCCCGTGCTCGCTTGATGTACCTGCGCGCTGTGCGACCGGAAATAGTTGCGCAGTGGGAACGCGAGGTGCAAGCTTGAACCCCGTCTCCTCCCGGTCGGCATCGCTGCCGATCTTCGCCCCGTCCCGTGAGTATTCCGGGCGGGGCTTTTTCTTGCGGCGGGTGGCGGAATGAGCGGGCGCGGCACTTTTGCCAAGATCCCGGACGAACTTCCGGAATGGTTTCGTGCGTTGCCCGGAAACGCTTGTTTGTCGGCAGAGGAGTTAGGCGGGATTTTTGGCATTAACCGTCGTTCTGTATACGACAGATGTCGCAATTCCGACTTTCCGGCCCCCAAGCGTTTTGGCGCGGCGACAAACGCCCGGAGGGCGTTTTCTGTCCCGCTGGCGCGCTGGAGCGTTTCCGACGTTCGCGCATGGATCGCGAAGCGCCGTTCAGAGGGGCGGTTTACGCTATGACCCGCGACGAAGCCCTTCAAGCCGCGATTGACGCCTGCACGCAGTTGCAGCGGGTGTGCGCTGAGGTGGGTGACCTTGAGACGGCTAAAGAGGGGTCATTTTGTCGGCGCACGCTGCTGAACCGTCTGGAAGCACTTCAGCGCGCCAAGGCGAAGGACCGCCGCTGATGGCATACGACGGCGCCCTAGCCCTAGCGCAACCCGTGTCTATCTCCCTCCCGGCAGAGCAGTCCTTGGTTGGCGGGCTGCTGCAATGTCCCGACGATGTCCCGCTCGCCCGCGAAATTGTCCCGCGTGCGGATTGGATTGAGGATGCGACGTGCCGGGCCGTGTATCAGGCAATTCTTGACTGCTTCGCGGCGGGCGAGTCTGCCGACTTGATGACCGTGGCCGACCGCATGGAGCGGTGCGGGCTGCTGGCGGGGGTGGGCGGGTTTGAGACGCTGGCGGAATTGGTCGGGGGAACGCTGCCGGTCAATCTGCTGCATCACGCTAGGGCGGTGGCTCGGCACGGTAAGGCCAGGAGCCTGACCCGCGTCGGGGAGCGACTGTCGGAACATGCGCGGTCGGCAGGGGCTAACCCGTCGGACCTCGCGCGGGCTGCGGTGGCTGCGCTGCAGGATTTGGCGCGAGAGCCGGGTGACGAGGACGACGAACTTATCCTCGATATGGCCCAGCTACGCGCCCGCTACAAGGCGCAGACGTGGCTGTGCAAGGGCGCGATCCCGGCGAACTCGATAGGAATGTTCTTCGGCGCTTCGCAGACGTTCAAATCCTTTGTCGCGCTTGATCTCGCTTTGCATGTTGCTTACGGCTATCCGTGGCTTGGGCGGCGGACGGAGAAGGGCGACGTCTTGTATCTCGCGGCAGAGGGCGAGGCCGGGATCGTCAAGCGGATCGACGCATGGCACATCCAGCGGAATCTGGACCCGGAAGCCTGCCCGATGAAGACCGTAGTGCTGCCGCTGTCCCTGCTGACGGACGCCAGCCGCCTGCGTGCACGGATTGAGCGTATGGAGCTTCGGCCTGCGCTCATCGTCGTGGACACGATGTCGCAGACGTTTTCTGGCGAAGAAAACAGCAATACAGAGGTTGCCAACTACCTCAGAACGCTCGGAATCGAACTGCGGGCGCCATTTAATGCAAGTGTACTGGTAGTGCATCACACGGGCCACGTCGCGACAGAGCGGCCACGGGGCGCCTCCGCAATCATGCCGAACGTCGATTTTCTGTACTCGGTCTGGCGCGAGGAAGGCGAGATGTTGACCTCCCTCGAATGCCAGAAGCAGAAGGACGACAGGCGCCCCGATCTCGCGACCTTCTCCCTAACCGTGGTGCCGCTTGGCAACGACCAGCACGGAGACCCGGTCACGTCATTAGCTGCTCGGCACGTTACGGACGCGGCAGACATCCTCCGCATTGTTGAGCAGTCCGGCAACGCCGATGGCGGCTTCGGGCGATTCCTGCGCGCTGTAGGCACCGGCGCCCCCGAGGACGTAGTGCGGGAGGCTTTCTACAAGTTGATGCCCGACAGCGACGCGGAAGCCCGCCGCAAGGCATACCAGAGGGCCAAGAAGCAGGCAATCGGGCGCAATGCGGTGTCGATCCGGGGCGATTGGATCGAGGTAACCGTCGCCAGTTACTCGGCCATCAGAGGCTAAAACGGCATGCGCGAGGCGGGACATAAAACAGCGTCAAGCGGGACATTTTTCAGGGGTGTCCGGGACGCGGGACACCGGGACATACCCCCTGAAGAAATGTCCCGGTGTCCCGGGACAGTGGGCGGGACAAACCGGACACATGGCGGGACAAGTGTGGGGAGCACTCTGGTGGTAATTACCAGCGTCGGGACATGCCTCCCCGCCTTGGGGCGGTCGGCACATCCCGCCTTGCGGGACAGGGACGAAAGTCAAAAACGGGAGATGCAAATGAGCAACGAGGTAAAGGAAAGCGGACCGGCGGTGACGTTTATCCGCCAAGCCGCTACCGGGCTGGACCTGCTGACGGATTGGGATCGCGGCTTCGTCAAAAGCTGCCAGCGGCATATCGACCGGGGCACGGTGCTGACGGACAAGCAATTGCGGATGCTGGAGAGCATTGCTGTGACGGCGGGGAAGGTGCATGCGATGCGGGAAGCGTTGGCAGAACTGGTGCGAATCAACGAAGCGGAAACGTGGACTTTGCATTACGACGAAATAAACAACGCATGGACGGCGGCACAAGACGCACTGCGGGAAACGGAGGCGCAGCCATGAGCGACGCGACCGAGGAATGCGGGCGGTGCAGATTTTGGCGGATGTCGGACGTCGGGGGTCAGTGCCGCCGAAATCCACCATCGCCGTCTATTCCCGATGGGTGGTCTGTCACATTTCCAAGCGACTGGTGCGGCGAGTTTCGGCCGGCTGCGCTCGACGAGGGGAAGGCATTGCCCGGTGGCAACTGGCAGCGCGAGGAGGCTTCGGAATGATTTGCCTCGGCTGCAACCGCATCGAAATCGCAAGCCGGACGCTGCCGGATGGGCGGGTGGTGTGCGATCGGTGTGCGGATGCCGCTTGCAATGGGCCGGGATGGCCGCAGGAGGCGCGCACTGTGACGGGTGGCTATACCCCTAGCTTCGCGGGATTTGAGGGGCGCGAAACGCGATATGGGAGGTGGGATGACGCCGAATGCAATTGAGATATTGATCCACTGCTATGTGTCGCCAACGCCGCATCCGCGCATAGATGCTCCGGCGGTAGGCGAAGAGATTGCAGCAATGCTGCGCAATGATTTGATTGCGCCCGTCAAAGGGTCGCCGTTTTGTTACAGAACAACTCAGCGCGGCGAAATGCACATATGGCAATTGTGCGAAATGCCGTTGCCGAGGCGTGCGTGGGTGAACGCGTTTGGGGAAGTGTTAGAAACGGTGGCAGAGGAGCCGGAACAATGAGCAACCATCAAAAATGGAGAGCGGCGCCACCGGATACGGCCGGGTGGTGGTGGGTGTGGACGGCGGAATATCCGTGCCGGGGTGTGCCCTATGCGTTGTCGGTGTTTGGGGAGGGCGGGCGGTACTACGCAAATGTTCCGGCAATGGATTGTTTAGAACCGGTTATTCCGGAAGACGGCAAACCAAGCGAATTTAAAAACGCCATGTGGCTTGGCCCAATTCACGAACCGGAGCCGCCGCAATGAGATTGCTGACGGATTGGATCGACGGGCGGGTTAAGCCGACGGTGCCGGGGGTGTATCAGCGAAAGTATGCGGGGCTGCCTGCGTTTAGCTCGTTCTGCCGATGGAACGGCTATGCATGGTTTGGCTCGGCTCCGTTAGAGCCTGCCAGTCGAGTGCGGTACGAATCGTCGGAACAACGGCTTTCCTGGCGCGGCCTAGCCTTTGACCCGCTGTTGTTCCCGGACGAGGCGCGCAGCGCGTTGGATGCCGCGCGACAGGACGCCGTCGCCGAGGGCGTATAGCGTGGCTTCGTCGTCCAAGGCTAGGACGATTGACGCTATCCGGCGAGGGCCTTCAACCGTGCGTTTGCGGCCAGTTGAGCGGGGCATCACGCGCGTTTTGGGGGCGGTTTGCGTTTGCATGTTACCTATTTTCACGAAAAACCCAAAAGTATCAAGCGAATGAGCCTCCGCGAGCAGATGCCGACCTGCGCGGCTTGGATTGACGACCTGCGGGCTGCGTTTGGCACGGAGACGATTGACGCTGCAATCCGGCAGGGGCGGAAGCAGGGTGGGTTCTGCGCCGAGGAGGCGGGGCACGTTGTCGGCAAGGGGCTCGATTGGACAGAGGCGCGGGTGGCTGTGCTGCCTGCGGTTGAAGCTAGGAGAAAGCGATGAGCAACAACACTTTGCTCTATCAAGAAATTTGCGATTGCAGGCGCGAAATCGCTGAACTTCGCGCGGCGCTGGCGAATGCCATTGAGCAAGCGGATTACTGGTGGTCTTGTGCTGATGGCGTCAATGAGTTGAATCGACACATCCCGCCCGAGCACCGCGCATTAGCCAAAGGGGGCGACGAATGAGCACAAGCGAACTGCTGCTATGGGCACTCGGCGGCTCCGTCCTGGCGGGCGTGGGGGCGACTGTGGCGCTTTGGGCGTGGGATCGGTGGACTGGACGGCATTGGGGGCGGAAATGAACGTATCAGAACGCGCTTCGGATGAATACAACCGAGGCTATGAGCATGGCTACGGGTCGGCGATCTATCAATCTGAGCAAGTGCGCAGGCTGCTGACCGGCTGGCGCCCGTTTGCGTATGTGTGTGTCGGGTTTCTGGCGGGCTTTGCCGCTCGCTGTTTGTGGTGACGTTAAAGGAAAGTACATGAGTTATTCCACTGAAGCGAAAACGGCGCTTTGTAACGCCATGTGGTTGCTTGAAACCTTGTCGGAAGTGCGCAGTGCAGAGGAAGAACTGCACGAGAAAGACAGCATGTTGCATGTCTCCGTAGACGATTTGTTGTGGGCGTCCATTGCTTACGTTCAACGCGCTTGGCAATTGTGTGAGGACCATCCGGTAAGCGGATTGAGTGCATCGGTCATGCAAACGGTAGCGACTCTGCAAATGCAGTTGGCGCTAGATGACGTGATGGTCACGACCAAAGCGCGCGAGAAATGAGACTCGGCCCCCAATTTCAACGCGCAACCGGCGAGCGCACAACGCACACGCTCGGCTACATCCTGCGACCGCGTCTTAACCCTGACTGGCCCGTGCCGATGCCGAGCGATCCGCATCGGGCGCCACGGAATGCGCTGTCGGCGTGGCCGAAAAATCGGAAGGGTGAGAAATGAGCGCGAAGAACCTTCCCCGCTTGAACGGCCGATGCGAAACCGACCGCATCCGCGACGACGCAAAGCACCGGGAGACGCTGCGGGCAATCTTGGTGCCGGCGCGGGCTGCTCAGGTGGCGCCGTCGTTCGGTTTGTCGTCTGAGTCTTGGTTGATGCGTGTGCGTAAATTGGTTCGCGTGGGGCTGGCCGAGCGCACGCCGGATGCACGGTGGCAAATCACTGACGCGGGGCGCGCGGCGTTGGCGTCGGATGAATTGATTTCTTACAGGACGCTGCGCAAGAACCCGCCGCCGGTTGCGCAGAAAACGACGTGGGAACTGTTACTTGGTGCGGGGCGGCCTAAGAAGGTGTCAGGGCGCGTCGTCCAGTTCCACATCGATCAAGAGCCTGCGGAATGGAGGGAGCAAGCATGAGCCCAAGACCGTACAAACAGTCGAAGACCGCCGTGCAACTGCGCGAGATTTACGCGCGGGGTTTGTCTTGGCGGCAAATCGGCAAGGCGCTCGGCTATCACTACACGACGGCGTACAACTGCGCCGTAGGGCGAGACCATGCGGGGCCAGCGTTGGCGCGGGATGTGGCTGCGTTGCATGCGCGGAGGGAGGCGGCGTGAGCAAAATGCAGCGGTCAAAGGGGCAGCGCGGCGAGCGGGAATTCTTCGGGCTGCTGTCTGAGCAGCTAGGCACCTGTGTGCGGCGCAATGTGGACCAAGCGCGCAACGGTGGGGCGGATGGCATTGAGGTGCCGGGGTGGGCGATCGAGGTCAAGCGGCATGAGACCGGGTTCCGGTCGGAGTGGTGGGAGCAGGCGATCGACCAAGCCGGGGCCGCTGGTTTTAGTCGCCCAGCGTTGGCATACCGCGCGTCTCGCCAGCCGTGGCGGGTGCGGCTGCTTCTGTCTGACGCAGCACAGCAAGAAGCGACGCTAAGTTTTGTCCGCTGGATTGAATGCGACCTGCCGACGTTTGCCTACATCGTGCGGGAATCGTTGCCTGTGAAAATAGCGGACCCGATCGCAGCGTGATGCCCATTGACTGGCGCACTCTTCTGGCCGATCTCGCCCGCTCCGGCTGGACGATGGCAGCGGTCGCCCGTCGCACCGACATCGACACGTCAACGCTCGACAGCTACCGCAACCGAGGATGCACGCCGAGGCATGACGCGGGCGAGCGGCTGGTCGTGCTGTGGTGCTCTGTGACGCACAGCACGCGCGAAAACGCGCCTCGCCTTCAACTATCCAAGATTTTGGATTAACACCCGCAGCACAATTGCGTTGCTTCCTCAACCGGATGGCGACGCATGGCGACAGCCGCGCTTATTCGGCAAGCTCTCAACGATCTCGAAACCGCACAGGCACGCGGGGTCGAGTTGCGCGTACGTATTGCGACGATTAACGCGCGTATCGTTGAACTGCAGGGCGATCTCGACGCAATGTCGAGGGAACTGGCCCTTATCACTCCCGACATCGAAACGGCCGAACAAAGGTTCAAAGGCGTTGTCGCGGAACTGGATTGGGCGCGGGAATGAACACCAACGTCGACCCTCGCGAACAGCGATACGCCATTTTTGGCGATTGCTGGCACCTGACCGCCGACGTGGAGCAGGCCATCCTCACGGGGTTGTGCGAGGGCAAGTCGCTTGCCAAGATCGGTGAAGGGCTTGCGGTCGATGGCATCCCAATGCCGCCTTGGCGCATTTCGTCGTGGTCTACCGACCCGCGGTTTGCAGAGTTTGGCGAGCGTTACAGGGCGGCTCAGAAGGTCAAAGCCGCTGTCCTGGTCGAGGAGTCGTTAGAAATCTCGGACGGCGAGGGCGGCGAGGACACCACAGTCAGGGTCGCGCGGGACAAACTGCGAGTCGGTACGCGGCACTGGATCGCGGCGCGGCTGGACCCGACGGCGTTCGGCGATAAGGGGTCGCTGTCGCTGACGGGCAAAGACGGCGGTGCGATCGCGTTCGAAGAAGTGCGCCGCACGATCGTGGATCAAACGCCGTGATTCTCGATATTCCGACTCCTCGCGCATACGTGCCGCTGCTGTCTAAAGCGCGGTACAAGGGCGCGCACGGCGGGCGGGGCTCCGGCAAGTCGCATTTCTTTGCGTCGTTGTGGGCGGAAGAAAACATCACGCGGAAAGCCGATTGCGTCTGTTTGCGCGAGGTGCAAAAGGATCTCAAGTTCAGCGTTAAGAAGCTGCTTGAATCCAAGATCGCGGACATGAATGCGGGGTCGTACTTCGAAGTACAGGACCGCATCATCAAAAGCCGTGCGGGCGGCGTCACCATTTTCGAAGGCATGCAGAACCACACGGCGGACTCCATCAAGTCGCTAGAGTCGTTCGATATCGCATGGTTCGAAGAAGCGCACCGCGCGTCCGATCGGTCGCTGACAATTCTTCGCCCGACCATACGCAAGCCGGGATCGCAACTGTGGTTCTCGTGGAACCCGGAGCGCCCAGACGATCCAATCGACAAGCTGTTGCGTGGCGACAAGCCGCCGCCTGACGCCATCGTCGTTAAAACGTCATACCGCGATAACCCTTTCCTGTCGCCTGAAATCGTAGCCGAACTGGAAAACGACCGTGTGCGCGACCCGGAGAAATTTCGGTGGGTGTGGGAGGGCGAGTACCTCACGCACTCCAATGCGCGCGTGTTCCGCAACTGGCGCGTTGAGGAATTCGACGTTGACCCGTCGTGGACGCTTCGCCAAGGCGCTGATTGGGGCTTCAGCATTGACCCGTCCGTGCTGGTCCAGTGCGCCATCGTTGGGCGGACGCTGTATATCACCTATGAGGCGCACATGGTCGGTTGTGAAATCGACATGCTGCCTACGCTGTTCATGACCGTCCCGGACTCGGAAAAGTGGCCGATCATCGCCGATTCGGCGCGACCTGAGACGATCAGCTACATGCAGCGGAATGGCTTCCGCAAGATGGTCCCGGCAATCAAGGGCGCGCGGTCCCTAGAGGAGGGGGTCGAGTTCCTCAAGTCGTTTGATATCGTGGTGCATCCGAGATGTCGTCACACGATTGAAGAACTGACGATGTACGCCTACCGCATTGACGAGCTTACAGGCGACGTCATGCCGGTGCTGGAAGACAAGAACAACCACGTTATCGACGCGCTTCGCTATGCCTGCGAAGGCGCGCGACGCGCTACCAAGTCGCCGAAAAAGCAAACGCAGGAACTAGACGAGTTCGGAAACCCGATACGCGGTGCCTACGCGGCCCCGATGGGGTGGATGGCATGAAGCCCGGACCCGTCACGATGGGACCAGCCTCCTGCCACGTGGATATGGCAGATATCGGGCTGCGCGCTGACCTTGCAGGCAAAGTGCGCGAGATTACGTCCGTGCATGTGCCAGAGGGTGAGCGGCGCAAGGGTTGGGCGACGGCGTTGCTGAACTATCTCGGTATCTGCGCGGATCGGCACTCTGTCGCGCTGTTGCTTGAGGTCAAAAGCGAAGGCGACATGCGCGACGCGGATCTAGAAGCGTTTTACACGCGCTTTGGGTTCGAAAAGTTCCAGACCAACCCGGACGTGCTGATGGTGCGGGTGCCGCGTCAATGATAAACGACGACGACCTGTCGCAAGACGACGGCAAGCTCGCGTACGACAAAGACGGCATTTTGTCGGAAATGCGTCGCCGCGTGCAATGGTCGGTGGACTTCGACGCAGACACGCGCGCCGCTGGCCTGGATGACCTGCGTTTCAAAGCTGGCGAGCAGTGGCCCGACACGTGGCGCCGTTCGCGTGAGGTCGAGGCGCGACCGTGCCTCACCATCAACAAGTTGCCCGCGTTTATCCACCAGATTTCGAACGACATCAGGCAGAACAAGCCGTCGATAAAGATTCACCCGGTTGATAGCAAGGCGGACCCAAAAATCGCCGAGATTATCCAAGGGGTCATCCGGCACATTGAGTACGCCAGCAACGCGGACTTCTGCTACGACACGGCGAGCGATCACGCGATCAGCGTCGGCTTCGGCTACTTTCGCCTGTGCACAGAGTTTTGCGACGAGCAGAGCTTTGACCAGGACATCAAGTTTAAGCGGGTGCGCAACCCGTTTACCGTTTATTGCGGACCGCATCAAGAGCCGGACGGCTCGGACATGCAGTGGTGCGTGATCTCCGAGGACGTGCCGCGCGACGAGTTCAAGCGGCAGTACCCGAACGCAGAGGCATCGTCGCAAGCCAACTGGCCGAGCGGACCGAACGACAACCGCATCAACTGGTTGTCTGTCGATTCGGTGCGCGTTGCTGAGTATTACCGCATCGAGCAGAAGCCCGCGACGCTGTGCATGCTGCAAGACGGCACGACGGCTTACAAGGACGAGATTCCGGAAGAGTTTCGGCCGCTGATCGTCAAGGAACGGGCGTCCACCAAGTCGGTTGTGATGTGGCGCAAATGCACCGGCATCGACGTGCTGGAAGAGCGCGAGATTCCGGGCAAATACATCCCGGTGTTCCCGGTTTACGGCGATGAAGTGGACATCGACGGGCGCGTCATCCGGTCGGGCGTCATCCGGTGGGCCAAAGACCCGCAGAGGGCATACAACTATTGGATTTCGTCGGCGACTGAAGAAGTCGCGTTGCGTCCAAAAACTCCGTTCATTGGCGCGGAAGGTCAGTTTGAGGGATATGAGGAGCAATGGGCGCAGGCTAATAACCGGTCGTTTGCTTTCCTTCAGTACAAACCGACAACGGTGGACGGAATTATTGTCCCGCCGCCTCAACGTTCGCAGCCTGCTGACATCCCAAGCGGAATGTTGGCGATGGCGATGCACGCCAACGACAACATCAAGGCGACCACTGGCATCTTCGACGCATCGCTCGGCGCACGCGGCAACGAGACCAGCGGCAAGGCCATCATGGCCCGCCAGCGTGAAGGCGACGTTTCGAACTACCACTACACCGACAACCTGACGCGCGCGATCCGCCACGCGGGCCGCGTCATCGTCTCATGGATTCCGACCGTTTACGACACGGAGCGTGTCGTGCGGATGATGGGCGAAGACGAGTCGCTCTCTTACGAGACCATCAACAAGCCCGAGATGAAGCACGAGATTGACGAGGCGACGCAACAAGTGCGCGTCATCGAAGAAATGCTGAACGATGTGCGCGTAGGCACCTACGACGTGACGGTCAGCACTGGCCCAGCTTACTCCACGATGCGCCAGGAAGCCGCTGAGGCAATGGTGCAGTTTGGGCAGGCGTGGCCAAAGCTCATGGACATTGCGGGCGACAAGGTTGTCAAGGCGATGGACTGGCCCGGTGCCGAAGAGATAAGTGAGCGCATCAAGCGGACGATCCCGCCGGAACTCACGCGCGAGCAGGGCGAAGGCGAAGAAGACGACTTGCCTCCGCAGGTGACGCAGCAGCTAGAGCAAGCCGCGCAGTACATCCAGATGCTTCAGCAGGAAAACCAAATGCTGAAGAGCGAGACCGCGCAGAAGGAAGCCGACCGCAATCTGGAGCGATACAAGATCGACGTAGACGCCACGACTAAGGTCGTGCTTGAAGAAATGAAACAGCAAATGCAGCCGCTGCAGGACTTGGGCGTCCGCATCCAGCAAATCGAAGCGGCGCTCGGCACTCTGGCCGACGTGCTCGCACCCGCTCCCGAGATGGGAACCGGGGTATATGAGGGTATGCCGCAATGACCATCCGACTGCTCCGCCCGTTTGACGGCTATCAAACTAACGAGGTTGTCACGCTAGATCGGGCCACTGAAGCGGCGCTTGTCGATAGTTTGGCTGCATCGCGCACGCTGACGGGTGGCGCGGAGTTCATCCCGCCTCCGCCGTATCTGCAAGAAGCGCCCGTGTATGCCAACACAATTAATGCGTCGCTGTTAAGCGACAACACGGCAGCGCAAAACAACAAGATTCTTGAAGACGCCATTGATTCCATTTCCTATGGCGTCATTGTGTTCCCGGCTGGCGTGTTTCAACTGTCTCTCGGCCGCGTCATCCGTAAGCGCATCGTTTTCCAAGGGCAGGGGCCTGGAACGACGCTTGTGTTCGTCCCTGAAACGGAAGGCGACACGCTCTTTACGTGGACTGGCGTCAATGCGGCCCTTCCTCAACTGACAGAAGAAGGGCAACTCAACGGCCCGGGCGTTCGCAGTATGGTGATTCGGTCGGACCGCACCAAACGCGCCAACGGCCTAAAATTTGTAAAGGCAGATAACGTCGTCATTCAAAACGTGACGGTTGCTGGCTTCAAGGGCTCCGGGCTTGTCATGCAGCGTTCTCGTGAATGGGACATCGTCAACTTCCGCACCCGGTACAACGGGTATATCGACGCTACCAATAACGCCAACTCTCAGCCTGACGTGTTGTTTGCATCGACGGAGGCAACCGGCGATAGCACAAACTACACAAAGAACACGAACATGTTCCTAATCTATGCCTTCGGCGACCTTCTGCGTATTGAAGGGTGCCCGGACATGGACTTTAGCAACATCATGCTGCACCAGTTGCCGCAAGCCAATACGGCACTAGAAACCAATTTTGTCGGGCTGTTCCCGACGTATAACGGGGCCGTTGCTGCTCCCGGATACGGCACGGCAGGCGTGCCGCTCAATGAATATGCGGCGAACCATGTTAGCCCCGGCATCGTGGCGGCAAGCGTCAGCGGTCGCACATGGGACACGCCGATGCTGTCCACCATTGGCCTGTACGCGCAAGACTCTGACGTGAGGTTTTCTGGCGGCGAGCTTGTTGGCGGACTTACAAACTATGGGCTGTGGGCGGACACCGGCGCGCGTTTCGACCTTGCCAACTTCCGTGTCGATTCGGTGTCGGCGCAGCAGCGTGGTTCAACGTCTATCTATGCGTCTACGTTCACGCTCGGCAGCAGCATTTTGACGCTTACCGCGACGTGCCCGGAGACTGGCACCGCCTGCCAGATCACAAACAGCGGCGGCGCGCTCCCCACGGGCGTTACTCGCAAGGTCACGTATTACATCGTTAAGCTGTCGGGTACAACGTGCCGCCTTGCGTCCTCGCGCGCCAATGCGCTGGCCGGAACGACGCTGACGGTAACCGGCGGGTCTGGCACTCAAACCCTAACCGCGCTCGCCGGGTACAACATCTTGGCGACCGGCGGCGCTACTGTGCAAATGGGCCACTTCGGCGGCGTCCGCATCAATGACGGCTACCAGCCGATGTTCTCGGACATTGCGTCAATCATCTACGGCTCGCCGCGCGCTGGCGTTACGTATGCAAACGGTTTTGCGGCCCCTCAACTTGGCGCACAGCAAATACTTTTTGTTGCCAAAGACGTGGATTTTACGCTTACGACGGACCAATCCTTTACGCGGGTGTGTTCGTGCTCGCGCTACTACGTCACGGGCGTAGTGGCAAAAGGGCTTGGCGGCACTGCGGCGGTAGGCACGGCGGGCGGCATCTACACGGCGGCGGCGAAGGGCGGGTCAACCATTGTTGCCGCCGCGCAATCGTGGGTCGGGCTTTCCACGATCAACAAAATCCAGATTGCCACGCTGGATACCTACGCGACCACGGACGCGGCTACGGCCACGCCAGTTTTTGCATTGACTACGGGCAGCGGCACTGCATGCCGCGCCGATGTGTACATCTACGGGTATCCGATCGACTAACCCGTGGTTGTTGTACCGCCCCGCCGAGATGGCGGCGCATCCCCTAAAGCGCCCTCTGTGAAGAGACGCGCTCAGATGGAGCACATGCATGGACGCGATCCAGCAAGAAGCACCCGAAGCGGTGGCAGAAGACCTGCACCCGCTGCAGCAGCAGGAAGGCAAGGCAGAACCTCACCCGCTCGATCCGGAATCGAAGGGCGAGGAGACGCAAGCCGAAGAGGAACAGAAGGAAAGCAAGACCTACTCGCAAGAGGAGGTTGACCGCATCGTCCGCAAGGCGAAGAAGAACGCGGCTTATCTCTCTCGCAAGGAAGCCGAAGCCGAACTCTATCGGCGGATGGCAGAGAAGCCCGCAGCACCGGCACCGGAGCAGCGAGCGCAAGACGCGGCCCCTAACCGCGATCAGTTCGAGTCTTACGAAGAGTATCTCGAAGCCCGCGCAGATTGGCGCGCGGACCAGAAGGTAAAGGCGGCGCTGGCCGAAGTCGAATCCCGGCAACAGCGCGCCGTGCAGGACATGTCGCAGCAACAGCAAGTGCAGCGATTCCAATCGCAACTTGCCGAAGCGCGCAAAACGCTTCCTGACTTCGAAAAAGTCATGGACGCGGCAGACGAAGTGCCCATCACGCAAGCGATGCGTGATGCGATTCTCGAAAGTGAAGTCGGTGCGTTGCTCACGTACCACCTAGCTAAGCACCCTGGGGAAGCAAGCCGCATCAGTCAGCTATCGGCCACGGCGCAAATCAAGGCGCTGGGCCGTATTGAAGCCGGACTGACTGCCGCACCTGCCCCGCGCGTGAGCAAGGCACCGGACCCTATCAAGCCTCTTTCTGGCGGCTCGGGTGGCGTGAGCGATCCTTCGAAAATGTCGATGGACGACTAGGCTGCGTGGCTCAAGAAGACCGGCGCGAGGTGGGCCCGGTAAGAACTACCCGCAGTAAAGGGTTCTGACTAT